>LWDU01032418.1_pt1 | contig 11883 bp, 21 predicted proteins | sample 727161 | NCBI WGS metagenome assembly LWDU01 (sample SAMN04566230, study PRJNA314399) | hydrothermal vent metagenome | isolation source: deep sea hydrothermal plume seawater | place: Mexico: Gulf of California, Guaymas Basin | collected 2004-07-11 | reverse complement strand
CTATAATATAATCTATCATCGGCTAATAGTGTATCATACTGAAATTTATATATATAGTCTTTTGTGTATTTAAATTTGTGTTTTTTAAACCAGTTATTGTATGGTTCTAATAACTTTCTAGCATGTTCTTCGTGCCATATTTCATCATCAGCATTATCGCTACAAGGAAAAGAAAGTATTTCCATTTATTCATACATTATAAAATGTATACTGCCACGTAAGTTCGTCGCCTGGGTTGATATCGATTTTTGCTCCAATCCACCAAGTGTCGTCTTCCATTAAAAGTTTGAAACAATTAGGATTGTCAGAGTGATTTCCAAATCCGCCTAGAGGTGTACGAATATAACCATTTTCGCTTTCTTTTCTAGGATGATGAGTAATTCTGATTAAAGTGTTGGCTTCTATTTTTTTCGTTGCAAAGAGTCCTTGCCCACTAATAGAAGAATTTTTGATTGTTATATAATCAGGTAAAGGTTTATACATTTTTTTAAAGAAATAGGGTTGGGCAACTTTAAATAAGTTGCCCTATTAATAAATTTTACTTTTTACCTATTGCCATGCCTTTTACTATTTTATCAACTATGCCATCGCCGTCGGTGTCAATGTGGACTTCTTTTACAACTTTTTTTGCCGCTTTTTTTACTTCTTTGGCGGCTTCTTCTGCTATCTTTCTACGTGGGTCTCTTTTGCCAAGTTTACCTAACTTGCCCATTTTCCCGAAATGTTTTGGTGCTTTAGACCGTTCATCATGTGCCATAATAAATCTCCTAATAATATAGCTTTATTGTATTTACCTTGATATTAATTCTTTTATTGTTTTAGGATACAAATTATGTTCAACTTTACGTATTCTATCAGTAATTAACTCTAATGTATCACTATCTAATTTATAAATTGATTTTTGTGCAATAATCGGACCAGTATCAACCCCCTCATCTACCCAATGCACGGTTACCCCAAATACCTTACATCCATATTCCCACGTATCTTTAATTGCATGACATCCGCCCCCAAATGCAGGAAGAAGAGATGGATGAATATTTATGATTTTGTTTATCCATTTCTTAACATAAACTGGTGGTATGATTCTCATATATCCTGCCAACACAATCAAACTTACATCTTCAGGTATTGTTTCACCTATCTTACCATCACTCCACCCATGACCATACTTTCGATCTCCCTCTTTTCTGTCGAATACAAATACTGGAACATCTACTTTTTCTGCACGTTTAATAACATTGGCATTCTTATTATCCGTTATGAGCATATCTACTTTTATACCGCTTTTAACTATGGCACTAAAATTTGAGCCTTCGCCTGAAGCCAATACTACTATTTTTTTCATTATACTTTAAATATTGCAATAGGTTTGTGTGTTATCCAAGTACCATCCTGTAACATTTTCCAAAGATTGTCTTTACACTCATCCGAACAGACAACCGATAGAAAAGACTCATTTCCCCACCAATGACCCACTTTAATTTTGTTTGTATGTTTAATACGATTATAACAGCAAGAACATATACTCATCATTGATTATGCATATAGTGTTTCAAATATAGTTAAACCATCTTGTGAGCAATGATAGGATTCAAATGCTCGTTCTGGGTGGGGCATCATTCCTAGTACATTGTTATTAGCAACCCCTGCTATGTAATTTGTTGATCCATTGATGTCGTTCGCATATGTAAACGCAATGTTAACTTCTGTTGGTTGAGGATGATAGTAATTACCTTCAGCATGGGCTATAGGTATATTGTATTTGTTGTGTCCTTGACATATTGTTACAGGTTTACATATAAACTTTTGTGTTTTGTTTATTCGTAATGTTCCTGGTAACAGTCCTGCTTCACATAGTATTTGAAATCCATTACAAATACCTAATATTTTTTTATCTGTTTTTTTAAGTTCTTTCATAATCGGACTAAGAGGCGCCAATGCTCCGGCACGTAAATAATCCCCATAGCTAAATCCGCCTGGTAATACAAATAAATCTACATCCGGTAATGTTGTTTCTTTGTGCCAAACACGTATTGGAGTAACTCCAGTACACTTGTGCAAAAATCGTTCCATTTCGTTGTCGCAATTACTACCCGGAAATATTATAATTGCTGTTTTCATAACATTAGTCCTACTGCACCTATTACCGGAGTCGGCATAATCCCCTTGCCCGATGTTTCATTATAAAAACTTACATTGCCACTAACAACAGGAAATTTTAATTTTTCACATGTTTCCTTCATACTAGTAACTGTTTCGACAAATTCATGCATTACATATTTGTTTTCTGGATTACCAAAGTTCAAACAATTAGTAATACCTAATGGTTCGGCACCCACAGCTTTTAACTTATTATAACAGTTTTCTATAATAGATGCAACCCCTTTTCTAGGATTATGATTACATGTGTGAGCATCACTCATAGTTGTTATAGCAACTCCTTTATTACTGTTTGGTATTCGCACAATAGCAGGATCTTTTTGTAGTCCATGTATTGTATTTCCCATTACTTGTGAATCATATTGTTCCCATACCCAACGCATATCAAAATCCGTAATTATTTCCGGAAGTTGTAGCATACCGCCGAGTGGATCCTTGGCATATGGTCTTTCTAATACAGGTGCTTCTAATGCTTTTAACGGAATAACACATTCGATTTTTTCTTTTGTTTTTACTACAAATCTATTGGTATCTGTAAGTCTTCCTATAATAAAACAATCTAAATCCCATTTTTCAAATATTTTTGTTACAGATGTATTAGTTGTCAACTTGTCTTGGTCGAGAACAAAAAGCATTCGCTCTTGGCTTTCACTTAAAAGTATTTCCCACGGTTCCATTCCTTCTTCTCTTAAAGGAACCTTCGCTAAATCTATTTCAATGCCATAGTTTCCTTTAAGTGCTACTTCCGATGTTGACGATAGTATACCTGCCGCACCCATATCCTGTGCCGCAATTACCGTACCTGTTTCGAATAATTCTAATGATGCTTCTAGTAATAGTTTTTCTTGGAATGGGTCACCTACTTGTACTGTAGGTCTTTTGTCTTCTCCTTCAGTAAACTCTTCACTTGCCAGTTTTGGCACCAACATAAACAACAATACCTTTTTTATTTGGTACACTTGTAAATATTTCTTTATTAGTATATCCAACAGTCATGGCGTTAACAAGAGGATTTTCTGTATAGCAATCAGAAAAATAGCACTTGCTACTAACTGTAGGGATACCAACACAATTGCCGTAATCAGCAATCCCCTTAACCACCCCATCGATTACTCTCCTTGAATTTTCTGGTAAACCAAAATGTAATGAATTTAAATTTGCAATGGGGCGGGCACCCATAGTAAAGATATCTCGCATGATGCCGCCTACTCCTGTTGCGGCTCCTTGGTAGGGTTCTATAAAACTGGGATGATTATGACTTTCTATTTTAAAAACTAGTTTGTCGCCATCCCCTATATCTACTAGTTTGCCTTCTGTATATAGTTGTTTTAACCAATACTTAGAACTTTTGTAAGAGCAATGTTCACTCCACATTGCATCAAAGACGTGAGTTTCCGTTACGTTCGGTACCCGCTCCAAAGTACCTTTTATTAATTCTGTTTCTTCAGTCGTTAACATTTGTTTGCCAGCTTGCATAACTTAATGCTTCGTTGCTCCCTAATTCATTTGAAAATGTATTAAAAGACAAACTGTATCTAGTTTCGTTACTTACATTAACACTAACTGAATGCATTATATCAGACGGAAATAAAATTAAGTCTCCAGGCACCATAGGTACTGATATATGTTCTGCGTTCATACTATTTTGAGATTCCATTTGTACTTTAATTAAAGGAATATACCTGTTATAATATTGTGTAGGAGGCATTGTGCTATTTTGCCTTAAACAAAATGTACCACTAACAATACTATTTGGGTGAAGATGTGTTGAATGGCCTGCTCCTGGTTCATTTTTATTAACCCAGGAATTTGTAACTATTAATTCCTGCCTGGCAGTAATAACATCTTTTGCATATTTTTTTATACTTTCATAAAAAAAATCTTTAAGTTTAGATAATTCTTTATGTTTTAGTATATAAGGATCTACTGATTTACAATTTTCATTGTAACTCATCTCTTGTCTGTACTGTAACTTTTCTATGTATTCAAATTCTTCATCAAAATTATCAGGATACTTAGTTACAAACATAGTAGTAGGAAAAACATGATATACTGTATCGTTTCCATTTACAAATTTTGTTACTAGATCTAAGGCATTCATGCTTCCTCTATTTCATAATCATATAACAACGTATTAACAAGAACTTGTTTGCATAATTCATTAATTGCAGTATATGGTGCTTCTAAATAAAATACTTGGCCTACTTGTACATTTTTAACAAACCAGTCATCTTGATTTAACTTTTGTCCTATAGCATCGCCTTGTATATCTTTTATGCCATTTCGAAGTTTAGTTGTAACTTTAAACTTTTTTAGATCTACCATATTAATAAATTTGTTCTACTTTATCACATAAACCTAATTTTTTTGCTTCCTTAGCACCAAGCCAAACATCATGTGGTGGAAGAAGATATTTACGAATAGCAGTTTCGTTAAGTCCTGTACATTTTTTATAATGATTAATCATACGTTCTGTTGTTAGTTCTAATTCTCTTACTCTAGCAAACAATTCATGTTCTTTTCCAACACTACCCCACGAATATTGATGAGATAAAATACTTGTGTTTGGAGTAAGGACTCTTCTACCCTTTTCTCCAGTAATGAACATCAACAAACCACATGATGCAATCATGCCTAGCCCTATAGTTTTAATAGGAATTCTAGAACCTTTCATTACGTCTACTAATGCAAAACATGCATTAAGATCGCCGCCTCTAGAACATATACCCAACGTTAATTCTTTTTTCCGTTTTTCCGCAAAATTTTCTGCAAGTATCCAATCAATTAGCGGACTCATTGATTCTACTGTAACATCACCCATAAAAACTACTACACCTTCCATTAGTAGTTGCATTTTTGGTATCATCGCCTCCGGACCTGGCGGTCCTGCTGGCGCTCCTTGATCTTCGTCTTCGTCGCTTCTCATTTTTTTTCCTTTAAAATACTTTATTTTGTTGATTGTTTACCATTACAAAGGTTGCACATTTTGGTATATCTTTAATTCTTCTAGCCCCTATCATCGTACATGCACTTCTAAGTCCACCTAATATATTTTTTATTGTGTTGCGAACAGGGCCTCTAGATTCAACTATAACTCGTTTACCTTCTGTACTTGTGTAACCGTCTTTTCTTGCACCATGTACTTCTTTAGCACGATCTGAACTCATTCCGTAAAATTCATATTTACCATCTATTAATTCCGTTTCGCATTCATCATGAAATGCTAACATGCCTCCTAACATAACAAAGTCTGCTCCTGCACCAAATGCTTTTGTTATATCACCAGGCACAGTACATCCTCCGTCAGCAATCACATGTCCGCCTAATCCGTGTGCGGCATCTGCACATTCCATTACTCCACTTACCTGTGGCATACCAACTCCTGTTTGTTCTCGTGTTGTGCATACACTACCGGGACCTATACCACATTTAACTATGTCTGCACCTGATATGCATAACTGCTCTGTCATTTCTGCTGTAATAACATTACCTGCAATAATAATTTTATCTGGAAAATCATCACGTACACGTTTAACAAAATCTGAAAAGTTCTGTTGGTAACCATTGGCCACATCAATACAAATAAATTTAGCTTCAGGCCATTCTGTTAATACTGCTTTTGCAGTTGCATAATCTTCCGCATCGTCTTCCCAAATAGCATTAGTACCAGTACTAACTACTACATTATTTAAACGTAATCCTTTGTCTACTGCTTCTTTCCAATCATTAAATGTATATTGCTTCCTAATTGTAGTAAGCATGTTAAATTCTTGCAGTACCATTGCCATTGAAAAAGTACCTACACCATCCATATTAGACGACATAATCGGAGTACCTGCCCAATTTTGAGCAGACTCATCCCAATGCCTAAATATAAATTCTCTTTCTAAGTTTACACTTCGTCTGCTAGATATAGTAGATCGTTTTGGCTCTAACAACACATCTTTAAAATCTAGTTTTATGTCTGGTTTTATTCTCATTTTTTTACCTTTTTAGAGGGCGTGCCGCCGGAACGACACTCCGGGCCCCCAATTTCTTATTTAAAATGGACATTCTTCGTCTTCAGTTTTTTCTCTTTCGCGATGTGAGTTATCGCAAAAAGGTTGGCTACCCGATCGTCCACAGCGGCAAAATGATCGTTTACCATTAATAATTTCTTTGGTTCCATCTTTATGAATTAATGTAAATTCGCCAATAACTTTAAGTGAATTACCTACTTTAACTTCTATCATTATGCCCCATATGGTTGATCAGTATCTGTTAAATCTAATATACGTTTTGCATATAATGCGGCATTAATTGCACCATGCTTACCTACTGACATACACGCAACTGGGACACCCTTTGGCATTTGTACTATACTTAGTAAACTATCAATGCCCATTAAATCACTTTTCATAGGTACACCAATAACAGGTAATTTTGTTTGTGATGCAACTACTCCGGGTAACGCGGCTGACATTCCTGCGGCCGCAATAATAATTTTATATCCTATTGCTTCCCATTTTTTAATATACTCTGTTACTTTCTCTGGATTTCTATGTGCTGATGCTGTAACTATTTCATTACTAATATTTAATTCATTTAATTTATCAACACAATTATTCATTGTATCTAGGTCGCTGTCGCTTCCTACTATTATTCCTATCATTTTTTCCTTATGTATCGTGTCTATTTTTTTGTATTGGGATATGTTTACGTTCTTCTATAGACAATTTTTCTTGTTCTAGTCGATGTTCTTTCATTGCACAAATTCTATCTCTTAATTCATCCAAATCTGTGTTTGTTAAGTAAGGTAACCACGAATTAATTGCTAGTACCATATTTGGATGTGAATACGGCATTTCTTTTTTATTAATGAATATTTGAACTTTATTCATATTAATATGCTGTCTGCAATTGATGCATATCCTGCCCTGTCCTTCTCACAACGTTCTAGTTTGTGTATGAGGTCATTGTTTGCGCCCACTAGATAATCAATCCGTTTTAAGTATTTGGATTTTACATCTTCCTCTATTTGTTGTCTTAGGGCAACTTCATATAGAACTGTCGCAAGACGCTGATTGTCATTTGTTTTCATTATCTTTAATTTTTTTAAGGCCTGGATAGACCATGTCCATAGATTCTTTGCTCATTACTGCCTTCATTCTTGCATCGAACTCAGACATACCTTCATCCATGTATTTTTTTATTAATTCGTCAAGTAATTCTTCATATAAACTCATAATTTTTCATACCTTCCTTTTATGTCACAGGTCAGCCAGATAAGCCCTCTTGACCATCCGTCTCCCCCTTTATATAATCTAGTTGGGTATATTCGGTGTGAAGGGCGATGTTTTTTCATGTAGTCTTTGTCAGGCTTATTGCCTTGATGGTCTAGAACTTGTGTACCATAGCTATTAAGCATTTTACTTTCTCCTGCACCATTATCGTAGTAGTTCCAGCAGTTTATTTCACTAGCGAATTCTTTGTCTATTGTATAAATGACAGGATTCCATGTCATGATTATTGCGATCCATATCATTTTTCCTCCAGTTCGCCTAAAATAAGATGTTCTTTTAATACATTACTAAGATACTGCCACTCACTATCTTCAGGTACAACTACAATCATTCCTACTCCACAATTAAATGTTTTCATCATTTGTTTTTTTGTTAAGTTTGCTTCTTTTTGTATCCATTGGAATAATTTTTCGTGCCTAAAGAATCGAGTTTCGTTTGATTTATTACCACTTTGTTCAGAGTGATATAATCTATAATTACATATTAAATTCTTTGGTAGTATTCTTTTTATATTAGTATGTCCCCCGCCTGTTATATGTGCAACACCTTTAATTTCTATATTTGCTTCTTTAATGGCATCTAATTCTTCTTTATATATTTTTGTAGGTTCTAATAAACTATATATAAAGTCTTTCTCTGTTTCTGCAAATGGTATTTCAGTGTTTAAATTCGGTACTGCCTCTATATGTTTTCGTATTGTTGTATAACCATTAGAATGGAACCCTGTAGAAGGTAAACCTATTACTATATCTCCTGCTTGCATATTAGATTTAGGTAATGGGTTCATTGATATTCCTACACCAAATCCACAAACATCAAATGTATCTTTTTCAATTATACCTGGTAACTCAGCAGTTTCTCCTCCTACTAATTCTATTCCTATTTCTGAACATCCAAAATACATACCGTCTAACACTTCTTTAAAATCTTCTTCATTAATATCTGCTGAAGAAAAATAATCTAAAAAGAATAATGGTTCGCATCCATTGCATAATAAATCATTAATGACCATTGCTACACAATCTATTCCAATAGATGTTAACGGTCGTCCGTATCGTTTTTTTGCTTGTTGTGCTAATAATATTTTGGTACCTACTCCATCACAACTTGCAATTAAATTACCATGTCGGGCCGCAAAGCCTCCAATTTGTTTTGAGTAATGTGAAATACTCCTAACTAGTTTATTATTTTTATTCATTACTGTTTTTTTCCAAATCTTCGGGTTGAACTTTTTTCATTATCAACTGTCCTTCATTACTTTCCAAAATGGCTTGATAAGTAGGTTTATGTTTTAGTCCAGCAAGGGCCGATGCTTCAAGACTATACAATGATTTAGCCCGTTTGGCCACAACTATAACTTTTTCAAACAAATTGATCTTTTCATCTAGTTCGTGTTCTTCTATCAAATTTAAATAACTTTCTCTACTTTTCATAATTGTTCCTTTAATGTACTTACATATTTTGCTATGGCATGATCTAATCCATCAGTTTTAGAAATTAATCCATTGTCGTTGTCTGGGCCCCAATCTAAAGTTTGACTGTTTATAAAAAGTCCTGTATGTATATAAGGCCAAGGAGGCATAAAAGGGATAGGATCACTCCTACGAACCACACGCCAATGAGTAGGTTGTCCCTGCGACATAACTTGAGAAGAGACTTTAGGTGAACCATACGAAAAAATTTGAACATTTTTACCTCTCTTGTGATACCACATTCCTAGTATTTGTGCTACAGCCCCGCCTAGACTGTGACCTGTAACGTATACAGTTCCTTCAACAGTATATTGTCCATCTAGGATTTGCATAATAGTTGTAGAAGCATCTCTAAATCCTTTATGAAGATATATTCCTGTACGTGTATCTGCCACCAATGCTATATTAACATCAGACTCTACATTTGATGCATTGGCTGTACCTCTTATAATAATTATTGTTATTCCATTTTTTTGCTTTACTTCAAACGCAACTTCATCTTTTTGATCGCCTCCGGCGTCATAAATTGCTTTACAATATTCTGCATGTTCTATAAGAAGATTTAACGAAACTGGTAAGTTTGCCTTATTACCACTAACTACGTCTTCTTTTTTGTCTGTTTCGCCCTTCATCGAGCAACTACTAAGAAATAGAATTATTCCTATTATTAATGCTATTTTCATATTGAATCTATCCATACATAAGTCAGCATAATATAAAGTCCATACTTCCAAATAAACAAAGAAATAAAATCTATTCCCATTCTATTGTCCCTGGTGGCTTAGACGTAATATCGTATACAACTCTATTAACACCAGTAACTTTATTAATAATTTCAGTAGAACATTTACTGAGTATATCATGCGGTATATCATACCAATCAGCAGTCATACCATCTTCGCTTGAAACTGCTCGCAATGCAATAATATTTTCATATGTTCTAGTATCTCCCATTACTCCGACAGTTTTATTAGGTATTAGAACTGCAAATGCTTGCCAAATATCTTTGTGTTCTCCTAATGTATTTAAGAATACATGATCCGCTTCTCTTAGTATTTGTAATCTTTCGTGTGTTACCTCTCCTAATATTCTTACTGCTAATCCTGGACCAGGAAATGGTTGGCGGTTTAAAACAGTATCTGGTAACCCTAATTCTTTTCCTAACAATCTAACTTCATCTTTAAATAAATTTCTAACTGGTTCAATTAAAGTAAAATCCATATCATCAGGCAACCCGCCTACATTATGATGTGATTTAATTGTTGCCGCTGTACTTGTGCCTGATTCTATTACGTCTGGATACAATGTGCCTTGTGCTAAAAATTTTGCATCTCCTGCAACTTTCTCAAAACATCTAATGAATTCCCTTCCAATTACTTTTCGTTTTACTTCAGGATCAGTAATTCCTCTAAGAGCCGACCAAAAGTTATGTGCAAAATAATGTCTTTCAACATGCAATCCTAAACTTTTTAATGCATCCATAATTTTATCGCCTTCATTTTTTCGAAGAAGACCGTTTTCAATAAAAATACATTTTGACTGAGTACCTATTGCTTTATGTAGTAACGTTCCTACTACTGCCGAGTCAACTCCTCCGCTAATTGCTGTAACAACTTCACCATCACCTACTTGCTCCCTAATAGACTTAATTGCATCTTCAATAATATATTTTGAAATCCAATCTTTTTCACAATTTGCAACTTTAAATAAAAAGTTTTTAAAAATGTCATTTCCTATAAGTGAATGTACTACTTCCGGATGAAATTGTACACCATATATAGGTTTTTCTTTATGTTTAACTGCCGCAATAACATTGTTAGATGATCTTGCAATAACTTCAAACGTATCTGGAAGAGATACAATTTCATCTGCGTGGCTCATCCATACTTGTGCTCCACTAATATAATCTATTAAATTATCAAATAACGGAGAATTTTTTTCTGCATAAATGTCTGCGGTTCCATATTCTCCAGTTCCGCGAATAATTCTACCACCAGCATTATGTACTATTGCTTGTAAACCATAACATATACCAAGAACAGGAACCCCTAAGTTTAAAATATCAGAGTCTAATTGTGGTGCTTCTATTTCGTATACACCTGATCTACTACCTGATAAAATTATTGCTTTAGCATGTTCTAATTCTTTTGCTTTAACATTAGGTGGAAAAATTTCTGAATATACATTTTGCTCTCTAATTCTTCTAGCAATAAGTTGTGTATATTGAGCACCAAAATCTATTACTGCCACAGGATTATGTGTAAATTTTGCTCCAAAGTCTATTACCGCAACTGTCATAATGCCCTGTGTCCAATATCTTTTCTATAAAAACTACCTTCCCAACTTATTTTTTCGGCTAGTTCGTATACTCTATCTCTTGCTTCCTGTAATGTTTTTCCTCTTGCTGATACACTTAATACTCGTCCGCCATCAGTAATATAATTATCACCATCATATTTGACACCTGCATGAAACACTTGCGTATGTAATTGTGGTTGAAAATTGTGATGACCCCACAAATCTATTTCAAATCCTTTTTTATATTCACCTGGATATCCTTCTGAACACATAACAACTGTCATTGCAGACCCATTATGAAATTCAGGATCAGGTAATGTATCTAATATTTCAAATGCAACGGCTTCTAAATACGGAAGTAAATTACTCTTCATTAACATCATTAATACTTGACATTCGGGATCTCCAAACCGTACATTATATTCTATAACATATGGATCTCCATCGCAAATCATTAATCCAATATATAATACACCCTTATATGGAATACCTTCTTCTTGCATTCCTTTAATTGTGGGCTCTATAATTTCTTTTTCTACTCGTTTTTGTAATTTTTTTGTCATTAAAGGGGCCGGAGCATATGCACCCATGCCGCCTGTATTAGGTCCTGTGTCTCCTTCTCCAACACGTTTATGATCCTGACAATATGGTAATACTTTATAAGACTT
>LWDU01000349.1_pt1 | contig 11885 bp, 12 predicted proteins | sample 727161 | NCBI WGS metagenome assembly LWDU01 (sample SAMN04566230, study PRJNA314399) | hydrothermal vent metagenome | isolation source: deep sea hydrothermal plume seawater | place: Mexico: Gulf of California, Guaymas Basin | collected 2004-07-11 | reverse complement strand
CTGTCTTAAACAGTAGGTGATTAAGGTATCTCTTGATGTTGGATTTGCCATAGTTCAGTCTTCTATTGATATGTAATATAACTATTTATACTATTAGAACTTTCGAACTACAGATAAATCAAGTTCACCTTGACAATAAGTATCAATCTTAACATTACCTGATCCTTTAACAAATTGTACAATTTCAGATGTCATTATCTCAGGTACTATACTGTCATATGATAGTGTAAGTGATTTGATATGTGTATCCTCTGTATATTCAATAGTAGCTGTAGTTCCGTATGATAATGTTGTTCTTAGTAAAGCTTTATCTGGGTTTTCAGGTATTACTACTACTTTTGTTATAATAGATTTATTTGAGTTATGGCAACCAGGATTAAGTAATATAGCCTTCACTTTAGTTAATCCGGTTTGCTTAGATGTGTGTGTGCCTATTTCTGAAAATGATGGATGACTCATAGATGTCATAGGAAACATAATAAGCAATAATGTTATTAATGTGTATTTCATTGTATATCCTCTATTTGTAATAATCATAATTTATAGCATATTCAATATTATCAAACAGTTCAATACCATACGGTAATAATTGATACGCAGTAAATAATACTACTAACCATCCTAAGATAGCTAGTAGTATATCAATTGATGACTTAGAATTTATATCTAAATCCTCCGTACGCTGCAATAGGTAGACCTGGTTCATAAGAAGGTGCATTACCACCAACACTAACAGCCCATCTCTCATTAGTAACGTTGTCAATCTTAACCATCAAGACTAAACCCGGAAGTTGTTTGACTTTATAGTTACCTCTTAGAGATAATAAGGTGTGTCCTTTATAATCCCAAGTGTTTTGATCATTACCAGGTGTTTCACCTTGATACTTCACTTCAGCATTAATCTCACCACCATTCAAGAAAGATGGTGCATAAGCAAGTCCAAACATACCATAGTTAGATGGCATACCTATCATATAGTTACCTGAGTAATCACCTTTATCAGATTTATATTCAATATACTTATGTGAGTTCCAAGTAAATGCCCCATACTGTCTTAGATCATATGGTAAAGCGCCATCTTGAGTAGTCCATCCTAGTTCAATACCTTGATGCTCTGTTTGACCTGAAGCAGATGTTGCTCCCCCAATTCCATTTGCATTTTTAACAGAGATTAAAGCGTTTTCTTTATCTGTATGATACAATGTGATATTATAAGTCAACAAGTTCCATGCAGAAGCTTTAAGACCAACTTCATGTGAGTATGTTACTGTAGGATCGATATTCCAACCAGCATCCCAATCTCGCTTACCTGTTCTTGTTACTAAACCTTCTGCTGGAGCTCTAAAGCCTTCTGAATAGTTTGCATATAACATCGCATCTGAGAAATATGGTAAATCCCATGTGATACCAAGTTTTGGTGAAAATCTAGACCATGATTTCTTTTTATCATGAGTCATCTGATGAATACCAGAATACGATGGTGCCATATGATTATCAACATCTGCTATGAATGTATCATGACGGAATCCTAAGTTCAATCTGACATCTTCAATAGGATCAAACTCTACACCAAAATGTGGTGCGATTGTAGTATAATCAGCAGAATAATCATAATGTAATGTACCATTTTTATAGAAAGCTCCATACTGTTGCTTAGTTTTATCAATAGAACGATCTCCTAAAGGTCTTGTTAAGAAACCGTCTAGTTCAAATTCTTTCATAGATCCTTGTGATAATTCATAATCAAAACCCAAAATAACTTTAGAGTTTAAGAAATCGAAATCTTTATCAGATCTTAATTGAATTCCCCATTGATTGAGCTCAGACTCTTGAGCACCACCCTTTTTCCCATTCTTTGCAAGTCTTTCTTGTAGATTTGCTGTATTGGTTTGAGAATAATAGGGTTGTGCCGATAGGGTCAGCCCATTATCAAAGTAATGTGAGTATTTTGTTCTTGCCCGAAAAGCTTGTGTGTCCGTTGGTATATTAACTTTATATCTTGTTGTTGGATTATGAATCCAATCTTGTTCTTTCACTCTAGATGAAGTAGGCTGCATTGAATGATAATCTGTAAATGAACTTTCCATTTCTAAATCACCATTATCAAAATGTACATCAGCACGACCTTGATATTTCTGAGTATCGTACGCTGTATCTTCTCGCCATCCATCCCATCTTGAATCTAGGAATTTGAATACAATACCAGCATCTTCATTACCAGTTCCAACCTTAACTTTAAGTTGATTCTTACCAAATGAACCACCAATATCTTCTATTTCAAATATAGTCTTATTTGGTGCTTGAGCCGTTCTATAGTTAATAACACCTGAAAGGTTTTCTGAACCATATAGTAATGAAGTAGGCCCTTTCATAATATCAAGGGATTCCGCCATCTGCCAGTTAATCTCGTTCAATAAATGATGATTAAACCAACCTTTACCTCGAGCTGTAATACCATTTTCAGCAAAGGATACATAAGCTTTTGGACTAGGAGGATGTCTCATAACAGACATTAATCCTTCACCACCAAGTCGTTGAATAATAACTCCAGGTACTCGTCCTAATTGATCATCAAAATACAAAGCATTTTGATTTTCCATATCTTCTTTAGTGATAGTATTACCTGAGGCGGCAATACCCTTCCATGATTGTTCGTAGCCATTCAACATATCTGTTGATCTAACAGTCATAGGCTCTAGTTCTTCTATAGAAGAATCTGCTAAACTATTGGTGAATGGTATTAACATGAGCATGGTTAGTACCCACATATTATAATTCATTTTTCAACTCCTTTAATCTTATAAAAATGCCTCGAATATTCATAATATCTATAACATAGCAATGCACTGATTATTACTAACGAATATTTCAAGTCTGACAATACTATATATACATCATCATATCGTCTTGTATAATAACTTTCAAAAAACTGCATCATAAGAGGTATAATAGTATAACCCGCAAACATAAGTATCACATTCACTCTATTTGCTTTGAGTAACATACCTATAACTATTAATATTCCTACTACTACTAACTCATAGACATAGGTAATATTAATAGATAACGTTAATATACAAATTGCAAATACAGATGCATATAATAGTCTCGGTTCTATATTTAGTATCTTTACCCACAGCAATCCTAAATGATTATTCAATACAAATAATATTATATTAGTTACTAAGAAACTTAATAGTATCTCAGTGTATATGGAAGGATACATAAACAATACCGAGCCTTCATCTGATCTTGCAGATATCTGCTCTGTAGGTATTGATTCAAGTAAATGTGATATCAATATTGATAAAAAGGTTAATGGTATACCAAATAATAATAGTGGTATAAAAGACACTTGAGCATCAGCATTATTACATGACTCAGCCGCAGCTAATCCTTCAGTGCTTCCATGACCAAACTCTTTAGGGGTTTTAGATAACATCTTCTGAGTCTTATAAGCGAATAGACAAGTCATTGTCCATGATATTCCAGGTATTACTGAAAAAAGACCTATAATAGAAGATCTTAATGATGGAAAAAACGTAGTAAACCAAAGATGTCTATCATAAGGTTTCTTTGTGGCTTCCAATAAGCAAAATTCTTCTGCTCTACTTGACTTATATATCAGTAATCTATGAAGTGATTCAACAACACCAAATATACATACACTTAATAATATAATAGAAACACCCATATATGCTTCATCTACACCGAACGTTAGTAATCCCCCGGATTTCCCTATCATACCAACAACTCCACCAAGAGCTAGAACAAACATATTTTGTCGTGGTGTATCTGTAAATATCATTAGAAAGAAGGCTACTAATATTATATTGAATATTATATCAGAATCAACTGAATACTGTTGTATGAATATACCTGATACATATATGAATACAGTAGAAACTATACCGCCTATTAATGATGAATAGGCACAAGTGAAAAGTGCATCTCTAACTCTTCCTTGTTTAGTTAGTGAGTGCCCGTCAGACATACCAATTGCTGCTATAGGTGATCCTGGTATATTAATTAGCGTTGCTGTAATAGAACCACCATATTGGGCCCCATATAATAATGACATAGAAAATATAATTGCAAGATCAGGGGGTACGATTATCAATATAGGTATTAATAATGCAGCTACTGTAGATGCTCCAAGACCCGGTATTACACCTACTATAGTTCCTACTATTCCACCTATAGCACACGTTAATATAAATTCTACCATAATATATAACTACCTCTTGTAAACATAATAGTAATAGTAGAGAGATATACTATAGAAATAACAGATAATAACTCTATTACTATTTTATATGATGTTATATGTGATAGAGTAAGCCACACTAATACTAAACCTAGTAATATCGATATAAACTTTATAATATACAATATCGATATAATTAACATCCCATATACTATATTATAATAAAGATTTTTAGTTAGATGTAACCTACTTAGAAAGAACATTAAACTTAATAGGGTAATAACACATATCTCTGGTACAGTCATATTACCATAGTTATATAACTGCATAAGACATAATGATCCTAATATAATATACATTACTTACAGTTGATCCAGAAATAACTGTTTCAATTTGACATAATAGTTATTAGGAATATCTTTTAGGGAGTCGATTGACCTTACACTTGAGCTTTTTGACTTATGATAAGTATACCCTTTTAATTGTTTAACTAATAAAGATTCTTGTTCGGTAGGGAAGTCGTTTCTTAGCCATATAGACTCAAGTAACATCATATCATCCGCTAATATTGGTTCAGCTTTATCTAAAAATACTGACCACTTGTCTTTCTTAGGGTAATTACCAATTCTCATATATATGAATAACTTTTCATTTATAAGGTCGTTTATATCCATATAATTGTATAGATCAGGATTTTCCTCTGACCATCCATATAAGTAAGCAAAATCTACTTTACCATCCCTTACATTCTGAATACGCTTTCCAGTGATATCATTAAATATAGAGACTTTAGGTACATTTGAACCCCCTATACTCGTTAAGAATCTTTGTAGTCCTAGTAAATATGGTGGTTGAGCATCTGGATATCCATGTACATGATACCTTTTAGATCCTGATAATGAGAATGATTTCCCCCTTTCAATTCTATCTTTCATAACATCTTTAAGATCTTTTGGATTAATAGATGATATTATAATAAAAGTTGATGTTGATACATAACCTATAGTGTGAAAGTTATCTTTTAATATATCAGAGTCATTAAACTTAGCTAAACTAGATCTAGTCTCTACCACAATAGAGGGAGCTATAGTGTCTAAAGCAGATTTGAATATATATTGAGATGACTGTGATAACCTACTGTTAGTTACCATAACTTTCTCAATCTTAAAATCATTCTCACCAGTCAAGTGGATAGATTCTATAGCAGTTGTTGTTGTTCTTATATAATTGAATAATGGATATACCTTAGACGAGGTTGCTTCTACCTCCTGTTCAGATTTATAGTACATGGCTACTGTAAAAACAATTGACATAACTATAAACAGTATTACTATCTTTTGATGGGAATACAATTTCATTATTTAGAGCGTACAAATGTTTGTGGGAAGGTAGAATATGCTGGTCTAAAGAACGATCTGATTTCCATTGATCTTTCTAAATACATCTCAACTCTCTCTTCAATATTGTCTGCCCATGGTGGAATCCAACCTGATGTATAAGAATTCATTAGAGATGCCACTATTGTATAGTTATGATCAACATTTTGATCTTCAAGTAATCTATAGATTGGTGAATAAGATAAGTTTCTATTCTTGAATATTGATGTTGTATCTATACAAGGTATCTTCTTAATAGCTGCGATTAAACCGATCTCTGAGTTACAAGGTGTACAAGCCAATTCGCAATGCTCTAAGAATTGAAATCCAGAAAGATTAGGATCAATAATACGATGCCATCCATATTGATTTGCCAGTTGTCTAAGACCTTCTTCTGTTGTAATAGGATGTGGTTTAATCATAACAGTTTCATCAAGGAACATAATCTTATGGATTAGTTCTTGATTCTCTATACCATGAATATTAGAACCTTGCCAAAATATAACTGTCTTTGGATACTCAGTACCATCAGATTTAGAAAGACTATACTTATCTTGAGGTAATGTTAAGAGTTGTGACTTTAATAGTCTAGGGGATTTAGTATCTGCTAATGAGGACTCTACCACTCTTGCGTTTACTTCTTCATTTAAAGTAGACAATATTAATCCACCCATAACATCATGATATGTAAATTCAGAAAAGTATTCTTTTTGAATAGGTCTGATATCGTATGTAATAGGTAGTGGAGCTAATCGTTCAAATACTTCTTCAACTTCTAATATAAAATCGTTAATATTATCATTTCGTTTTAAATCCCCCATTCTTTTAGATGAGTTGATTGTTTTTAATGATGTCGCAGATGCTGCTTTCATAATAAAGTTCCTATTGTTGTATGTGATATAATATTACTTATATATGTGCGGTATACCGTGTCTAAGCCATGTAATCTCTGAACATTGAAATACAAGTTTCAGAGCTGCTTCTAACATATTAGTATATAGCACCTTTTCAATTCTACAGTTCTTTTCAAATGTTTCTTGATTGAATTTAAGTGGGCATGAGCCATTACATTGTTTCTTTGCAACACATGAGTTACACCCACGATACCCCTCATCTTTTTTCCTGTGAGGGTTAAATCCTACTATTACAACATTGTCAATGTCTGAGATATGACCAGAACGACTTCTTTTATCAGAATGTACACATGCTATAACATTACCTTTAAGATCCAGATCAATAGCTTTACCCCAATCCATTCCACAAGATGATGCTACTTCATGAGCATTATCATTTAACCAAGGTTGAGTGATTCCACGTGCTATATTTCTAACGTCACCCTCATAGAAAGTTGTTGGTACTATACCTTCTTTATTGAGGTTATTATCTGAAGAAGCTTCTAAGAACTTTTCATGAATAATCTTAAATTCTTTTAATGACTCTTCGTCTAATATTAACTCATCTGATTGTGAGTAGTGATAATCGGTTTCTATTTGATCTGTATATAATCTAGCTACATGATACATCCATCTAGAGTTAGTAGATCCTATATTTTCAAAGACATTATAAAAAAACCTTGACATCTCAAATAAGTCGTAGTTCTCTTTAGTTATAATTGAGTTAATAGACCAACTAACATTATCAGTAACGTCAATATATCTTAATACATCAATAACTCTAGGTTTGTCGAATATCTCTTCTCCACGTAAGGATAATTGGCCTGGACCATCATGAGATATTCCTATCGTGACCTCTGCTTTTAGAGTTTTAAAGAAATCAATATGTTTTCTATGTAATGTAGAACCATTAGTAGATATATAGAATGATAGACCTTCCTTATCAAAATATGAAAGTAGCCGTTTCATATCTTTCCAATATAAGAATGGTTCACCACCCCAAGGTTCAACTCTAGTTAGATGTGACAGGTCAAACTTTGTATCCATATGATGAAAGAACATATCAAGAGATGGGCTCTCTCTTCTTTCATTAGGATCTCCAATATCCTTTTGAAAGCAATATGTACAGTCATAGTTACACGCTTGACCAAGTTGGATTCTTAATCTAGCAGGTTTATTTGATTTAAGAGGAGATGATACTCTCCTAGAATCAGGAGAGTCATAATTAGATGTTAATGGTGATTCAGATGTCCTTTTTGTAAAGGGTCTGATATCACCATTATTATCATAGAACAGTGAGTTGGTCTTATTACAAATATAATATCGTCTACCATCCTCAATACTGAATTCTGAATACATATATAACCTTCCTCAATAAATACACTTAAAACTACTTATACTATCTCTAATACCTCTTTTTGTAGAGAGACAGCACGTGCTTCTGATGCATCTTGATCAACATCAAATACAGCAATAGTTATGTAACAGTCTTGCTGTATGAGCTGTTCTATAGTTTCGAAAGGGTGTATTATAATAGTGTTCTTCTGTTGTTTTATGTACTGTACTCTCTGCTCTAATAACTCTACATTATCATTTTTCCGTCCTAATGAAAAATAATTAATCCAAGTTTGCGTACCATAGAATCTCTTTTCAAATTGTTCTTTTGTAATACGACCTAGTATATATTCCCAGTTACTAGCTAATGATCGTTTATTGTCAACAGATGAGGTAACCTTCATCATTCCATGATTTCCTAGGCTGAGTCGAGGTGTGTAGTCATATACCTTCAGAGTCCCATCTTCTAATAGTTGTCCTTGAATTTGAAAAGATCCTTGACTTAATTTAGAATGCATTATATTAACAAGTTCGGTTAGTTTAACTTTCTCGTCTTCCTCTAGTTGGAATACTGAGTGTCGTATATATTTGGTAGTATGACTTATGGCGTCAAAGTTAATAGACTGTACACTAGCGGTCATTTTTGTTATCAAGGGATCGTCAGAACCGTTATAGATACCTGCGAGATAGAAGTTTTTAGATCTCTGGGTTGTGTAACATTTCTGTACTACAAACAGTCTTCCTCTTTCGTTAAAACTACAGCCTTCAAGTGATTTATTTTGCATTGACCAAAAATCATATATAGGGTCTGTGATGGCAAATACCTCATCAGCAGAATTGAACATCTGATAGTTTAGTTTCGAAATGGCCCCCGGCTTAGTTCCCCATTCTTTACATCTACCATGTCGTACCTTTATAAAGACAGGAGCGTGTTCATCTATAAACGATCTAACAGCTTCCTTAGATGTCATAGGAATAGATGGTATTTTAGTTTCATCATCCAATAGATCTTGCATATAGATCTTATCATGAAACTGGTAGTTTCCTAACCCCTTATCCCCAAGTACACTTATATCATCCAAATCAGTGGTAATAAATATGTCAAAGGACTCATCAACCTTTGAAATGTCGGTTTCCCATAAAAGACCTATATAGTCTGCGGCAAGGCTTAGATCATTGTCTTTTATGATCATTTGTGGATCAAGGTATATTTTGTTCATAATTTATTCTGGTCTTTCTGGCCATTTAGCCCAAACAGGGTGATCATACTTCTCAGGTAAATCCCTAAGTGACTGTCTATACTCAGCCCATTCTATACGCTTTTCTGGTGTGAGTGTTTCCCATATATCAGGTAACATAATATAATCAGATGCTTCTAATAGTTTATTTCTATTACTTTTCAGCTCAGATACCAAGAGATGTAATCTAGAAGGTAATATATCGTATACAGAATATAATCTATGCCATACACCATCAACTTTCTCAGCACCTGATACTCTCATTTCTTTACCTTTAAAGGTATCAGGGATATGAGCTTTCGCTGTAGATAATTTGATAGGTTCACATATAGCAAACCCTAATCCTTTTACTAACTCTTCTATTTTAGCACGTTGTGCTAAAGGGTATACTGGTATAGATCTATCAGTGAATTCTGAGATCATCTGGCCATAAGTTACAGGAGCTACTGTAGATGTATTAGGATCATCTAGGTTTCTAATGTCTATAAAAAGCATAATTACTTTCCTTAAATTGTATTGGTCATACGTTGTGTAGTATGACTTGTTGAACGTGATGTAGTAGTAGAATGACTTGTATCTACCATAGTATCTCTTATTGTTACATAATTTGTACTGTATGCAGTATTCTTCATAGTATTCTGACTAGTATCAAAGTATGTATTATACCCAGTAGTAGTAGAATGACTTGTATTATACGCAGTAGTGGTATTTCTATTAGTATTATAACCAGTCACAGTTGAATGTGATGTATTATAAGCAGTCACAGTTGAACGTATTGTATCATACAAGGTAGTTGTACTTCTAGAAGTATTATAAGCAGTCACAGTTGAACGTGATGTATTATAACCAGTCACAGTTGAGTGTGATGTATTATAACTAGTTACTGTTGAACGTGATGTATTATAAATGGTTACATACCCTGTAGAGTAAGTTGTAGTATGTGATGTGCCGTAGGTAGTAGTCGTATTATGAGCAGTACCTCTAGAGGTACTTCTACTTGTAGTACGTGATGTGGCCCGAGAAGTATTTCTTGAAGTGCCTCTACTTGTACTTGCAGAACACTGACAGTCACACTGACAGGCACACTGACAATCACAAGCATATAATTTAACAGGGTTTAATATATTCCAAAGTCTATCTACATATTTGCTCATTATAGTTACCAGTTTGTTGTCCAAGTTGTTGTATATCCAGTAGAATACGTTGTTGTATATGATGTCGTATATGACGTATTCCAACTTGTTGTATAGGATGTTGACGTGCTATGGGAAGTATTGTAACTCGTAACGTGTGAAGTATTATGAGCTGTAGCATGACTAGTTCCATAAGTGGTTGTAGTAGCATGACTAGTACCATAAGTGGTTGTAGTAGCATGACTAGTTCCAAACGTAGTAGTTGTAGCATGACTAGTTCCAAACGTAGTAGTTGTAGCATGACTAGTTTGGACTACTGTATTTGTAGCATGAGAAGTACCATAAGTAGTAGTCGTATTATGAGCAGTGCCGAATACTGTGTTTGTAGCATGACTAGTACCATAAGTAGTAGTAGTGGCATGAGAGGTTGCCTTAAACGTCTGCCAAGTAGTAACTTTAGAAGTTAAATGCCCAGTTGTATATAACGTATTGACATTTGTCTGCTTAGTAGTACCATAAGTAGTAGTAGTATTAAACTGAGTCGTGTAAGTGGTGACATAAGAAGTATTAACCTTTTTTATAGCACCATAAAGTAATCTACGAATCATAGTCTTATCTGTTGTCTAACATTACTGTGATCGCCCGCCATGTAGAACCCCCATTTGAAGTTGTGAACTGAATCATATCAACTCCAGTGCCTGATGTTAATGTTGGTGTGATTCCCGCATTCCATTTTGTATTAGTGGGCCATGTTATAGTATACGAACCTGCATTAGTTAATTCAATAATAAATGTTGTAAATCCAGTTGGTATATTAGATACAGTATAAGTTGTATTACCTGTTATTGTATGCTCATAATATGAATAGTTATTCATATTAATAGTAACACTTCCTGATACTGAACCAGTTGATTTTGTATTATTAATAGGACCTTTAAATTCAGCAGTGCCTGTTATCTGACCACCAGTTTTCATAAAAGCGCCTGATGCAGATACATTACCTGTATCTGTCACATCTGCTGAAGATTCGATACTATCTAGTTTAGTGCCATCAGTTGCAACATCACGACCATCAACTGTACCAGAAAGTGTAACATTACCAGTGACATCAATACCTGTTGAGGTTGTTACTAGTTTCTCTGCACCATTATGATAAAGTTGTACTGCACCATCTTCATTTAATACAAGATAATATTCAGTACCAGCAACATTAAGAAATTTGATTTGATCAGACGCATTAATCAATAAGTCACCAGTTCCAACGTCCTTAATTATTGAATTTCCACCATCATGATAAATCTGGAGGTCATCGGATGCACCCAGTAATATCTTCTGGTTATCCTCCATGTCCAGACCATCAGCCGTAATCGTGCCAGTTACATCAATGCCTGATGAGGTGGTTGTTAGCTTAATTGAATTATCATGAAATAAATCTAATCTACCGTGACCATAGGCATGGATAAATTCCTCACCCGTACCTGCATGCCCTAATCTTAAATTAGCACCATATATAATTAAATCACCCGTACCTGCATCCGAAATATAACTATTCAACCCATCATGATAAATCTGGAGGTCATCGCCAGTACCCATCTTAATCTTGACGTTATCACCAACATCGTAATCGGCTGTTTTAGACTGCTTAGTTGCTAGTGCAGTTGTGAGTGTAGTGTTATAAGAGGCATCATCATTAATTGCAGCTG
>LWDU01038989.1_pt1 | contig 11887 bp, 9 predicted proteins | sample 727161 | NCBI WGS metagenome assembly LWDU01 (sample SAMN04566230, study PRJNA314399) | hydrothermal vent metagenome | isolation source: deep sea hydrothermal plume seawater | place: Mexico: Gulf of California, Guaymas Basin | collected 2004-07-11 | reverse complement strand
GGAGAATTTCGATGCCTGACTTTGAACTGCTGATCAACGGAAAAATGAGTCCGGGTGCTTATCGCCTGGACGTCATCAACCCCGCCACCGAAGAGCTTGCGGGCACCTGCTCCCGGGCGTCCGAATCCCAGCTGGATGAAGCGGTGGATGCCGCCGAGGCCGCGCTCCCGGGTTGGGGGGCAACGCCCATCGAGGAGCGCCGCCAGGCACTCGGAAAAGTGACCGAAATCGTCATGGCCAATGCCGACGAACTCGGAGCAATTCTTACCAGCGAGCAGGGCAAGCCCCTGAACGAAGCGGTCGCCGAAGCCTACGGGTTGGGTGCGTTCACCCAGCATTTCGCAGCTATGGATCTTCCCATCGAGGTGCTTGAAGACACCGAAGCTCGCCGGGTCGAAGTCCATCGGGCGCCGCTGGGCGTTGTGGCCGCCATCATCCCGTGGAACTTCCCCCTGATCCTGCTCGGCTTCAAGCTGGGTCCCGCGCTGCTCGCGGGCAACACCCTGGTCGTCAAGCCAGCCCCCACCACGCCCCTGGCCACCCTCCGCTTGGCGGAGTTGATCAAGGATGTGCTGCCTCCGGGTGTTTTGAATGTCATCGCCGACGCCAACGACCTGGGCTCAAAAATTTCGGCTCACCCCAAAATTCGCAAGGTCTCATTCACGGGCAGCACGGCCACGGGCTCCAAGGTGATGGCGGGTGCCGCGGTGACTCTCAAGCGCATTACTCTCGAAATGGGCGGGAACGATGCGGGATTGATTTTGGGCGATGTCGACCCCAAGAAAATTGCTCCTGAAATTTTTGCCGCCGGATTCCCCAACAACGGACAGGTGTGCATCGCGATGAAGCGCGTCTATGCCCATGAGGATATCTACGATGCGCTGTGCGAGGAACTCGCCGCCATTGCCAAGTCCAAGAAGGTGGGCGAGGGCACTGAAGAGGGCGTCGATCTCGGCCCCCTCCAGAACAAGGCGCAGTACGAGAAGGTCAAGGCGATCATCGCCGACGCGGCCGAAAAGGGAACGGTGATCGCGGGCGGCTCGGCCCTCGACCGACCCGGCTATTTCATCGAACCCACCATCGTGCGAGATATCCAGGAGGGCTCGCGCCTGGTCGACGAAGAACAGTTTGGCCCGGTTCTTCCGGTGATCAAGTTCTCGGATCCCGAAGAAGCGCTGGTGCGCATCAATCGAAGCGCCGAGGGGCTCGGCGGTAGTGTTTGGTCCACCGATGTCGAAGCGGCGCGCAATCTGGCTGTGCGCATAGACGCCGGCACGGTCTGGGTCAATAAACACGCCGAACTCGATCCGGGTATTCCCTTTGGCGGAGCCAAGCAGTCGGGTGTGGGGACCGAACTCGGCCGCGAGGGACTCGAAGAATTCACCCAACGCAGGGTGATCAATATCTCCGCCTGAGTCGTGGGCCCGGGTCGGTGACGGCCGAACGATCGGCGAAGGAGTAAAAAAACAATGAGATTGGAAGGCAAAGTAGCAGTGGTGACCGGCGGAGGTCGCGGGATCGGGCGCGCCGAATGCATGGCCCTGGCCGAAGCGGGGGCCAGCGTAATCGTCAACGATTTCGGCGGCGCCGCGGATGGCAGCGGCGGGGAAGCGGGGCCCGCCGACGAGGTGAGCGATGCGATCAGCTCCGTCGGTGGCAAGGCGATTCCCCACTACGGTGACGTTTCAAAACCGGACACCGGGGACGCGTTGGTCCAGTTGGCTCTCGATAATTTTGGTCGCCTGGATATCCTGATCAACAACGCTGGGACCTTGCGCGATCGAATGCTTCACAACATGTCCGATGCCGAATGGAATAGCATCATCGACATCCACCTCAGCGGGACTTTCTATTGCACCCGCGCGGCCGCCAGGGTCTTTCGCGAGCAGCGCTCGGGAGTACTGGTCAACACCGGCAGCGAGTCTGGCCTGGGGAGCATGGGGCAGGCCAACTATGCCGCCGCAAAAGAAGGCATCGCGGGGTTCACGCGCACCGTTGCGCGGGACCTGGGCCGCTACGGTTGCCGTGCGAACATGATCCGCCCGCGTGCGGCCTCGCGACTGACCTTGTCCGATCAGCTCAAGGAAGCTATTGCGCGGGCCAAGAAATCTGGGGAGCGCGCGCCGGAAATTTCCCGAATCGAGAATTGGGTGCCCGAAGGCGTAGCCAAGGTTGTTACCTGGCTTTGCACCGATGCCGCCGCCAACGTGAACGGCCAGGATTTCGTCGTCAGTGCCGAGCACATCAGTCTGATGACCCAGCCCAAACCCGCAGCGACGGTCTTTACCGACGAACCCTGGACCCTTGATCGTCTGGACGCGTTGTTGCCCCAGTCGGTGACGCGTGGGCTACGCAACGAATTTCCGGGCAAAAAGAAGGACTAGAACTTTCGGGCGTCCCGGCTGAGCACGGCAAGCTTCCAACACCGCCGCGGGTGAAGTGCCCGGAAAAGCTCTTCCTCGAGTGTTCGCCCGGACAAGAATCCATCCGGGCTTCGGATAAGATTCGAGCCCCGAGTTTTTCGCTTCACGCACCCTACCCCGTTCTTAAAGGAGTACGAAAAAATGTTGACACTGAAAAAGCAGGGGGAAGTGCTCGTCCTTCGGATGGACGCGGGCGAGAACCGGTTCGGGAGCGAAGCGATTCGTCGCTGGAATGAACTCCTCGACGAAGCCGAGGCGGCAGCAGGCCCCAAGGCGCTGGTGACGACGGGAGCCGGTAAATTTTATTCCAACGGTCTGGACCTGGACTACATGCAGTCGGGCGAGGTGGAGCCCGGGGCCTACGTGGGGAGCGTACTCGCGATCATGAGCCGGCTTCTGACCTTTCCTGCGATCACCGTGGCGGCGATGAACGGCCATGCCTTTGGGGCGGGGGCACAGATCGCTCTGGCCCATGACTACAGGATCATGCGCAAGGATCGGGGCTACTTCTGTATGCCCGAGATCGATCTCGGCATGCACTTGCACCCGGGGATGACGGCGCTGATTCAGGCCCGGCTGCCGATTCAAACCGCGCACGAAGTCATTGCCACGGGCACCCGCTACTCGGCAGAACTGGCCCTGGAGAAATCCATCGTCGACCGAGTCGAAGACGAAGCCAGCGTCGTTTCGTCAGCGGTGGAACTGGCTGCAGGGCTGGCCGCCAAGGCCGCGCCCGTGATGTCCAGGCTCAAGGCAGAAATGTATCCCCAGGTTCTCGAGGCCATGGCCTCGAGCTTGAAGCCGTGAATACGAATATCGACTCGGAGCTTGTTGCGGATCCGAGTCAGCCATCGCTCCGCGCATGTCGTTCATGGGTATCGGGAGCCTTTCCTTGCCGCCCCCACTAGTCGAACCTCGTGTCGGCATCGCGCGGGCCGGCGGCGTTGGGGGACTCGGCCCCTAGCCGCTCCGAAGAGCTTGTGGCAGCATTTGTGCCACTTTGCGGGGAGGCCTTGAATGATGAAGCGTGTCGGTGCGGTGTTGGTTGGACTGTTAGCGGTCGGAGGCGCGTTGCTTTTCGCGGTCTCGATGGATTGGTTTGGGCGCCCGGAAGTGGACGGGCAAATTACCGCGACGCCCCGCCCGCCCCAACGCGTGGAGAGTCTGGGGGCCCAACAGGCATCCACCGCGGCCAGCTTGGGCGCGAGGCCCGGCAAGCAGGTGCTCTTCGGGGATTTCCACGTCCACACCACGTTCAGCTTTGATGCGTTCATGATGAACCTCCCCATGGCGGGGGGCGCGGGAAGTCGCCCGCCTTCGGATGCCTGCGATTTTGCGCGGTATTGTTCGGGCCTCGATTTTTGGTCCATCAACGACCACGCCGAGACCCTGACCGCGGATCTCTGGGCGCAAACCGTGGAGTCCGTGCGCCAGTGCAATGCGGTGGCGGGCGACCCGGAGAACCCCGACTTGGTCACTTACCTGGGCTGGGAGTGGAGCCATATCGGCACGACCCCGGATAACCACTACGGCCACAAGAACGTGGTGCTCCTGGATACCGGCGAGGGCGAAATTCCCACTCGGCCCATCAGTTCCCTGCCCCCAGGAAATTTGGCGAGATTGGCGGATGCCGCGCCTACGGGGATGCGGCTCGGAATGTGGGCGGTCAATGGGAGGCGAGGGTTGGATTTTGCCCGGTTCATGGTCCACGCGTCAAACACGCCGTCGTGCGCCGAAGGCGTTCCTGTTCGCGATCTGCCCGCCGATTGCATCGAAAGCGCCGTAACGCCCGAGGCCTTGTTCGCCAAGCTCGACGACTGGGGTTTTCCTTCCCTGGTGATTCCCCACGGAACCGCCTGGGGGATGTATACGCCTGCGGGTTCGGATTGGCGAAAGCAGCTGCCCGGACACGACCCCAAACGCCAGACCCTCGTGGAAGTGTATTCGGGGCACGGCAATTCGGAGCAACTGCCGCAATGGCGCGAGGTGGAAGTGGCCGCCGACGGCTCTTTGACCTGCCCGGCGCCGAGCCAAGGCTACCTGCCGAGTTGTTGGCGGGCGGGTGAACTCATCGAGGCGCGCTGCCGCGAAGCGGGAGAGAGAGCCGAGACCTGCTCGATGCGGGCGGCGGATGCCCGCACGAATTACCTCGACGCCGGCCAGGCCGGTTGGAAGACTCTCCCCGGTTTGGAAGCCAATGAATGGGTGAACGCCGGTCAGGCACCCGGGATGTTCCAGCCCGCGTTCAACTATCGGCCACGTTCCTCGGTGCAATACATGCTGGCCATTCGTGATTTCAGCGATCCCGACGGCCCCAAGGGTTTCAATTTCGGCTTTCTGGGATCGAGCGATACCCACACTTCGAGTCCCGGAACCGGGTACAAGGAGCTTCACCGGGGCGAGATGAGCGACGGCCGGGGCCAACGAGGGGGGCAGCGAGCGCCGGCTGGAGGACTCTTCGGTTCGGCCAATGACGCCGACGAAGCGATCGCCGAGTCGGTCCCCTTTGTTTCGAGCGGCGAGAATCCGCTCCAGCTCTTCGAGATGGAAAGGGCATCGGCGTATTTTGTGACCGGCGGATTGGTGGCGGTGCACTCCGAGGGCCGTGATCGCCACGCGATCTGGCAGGCGCTCCAACGCAAGGAGGTCTACGCCACGAGCGGAAGGCATACCCTGCTCTGGTTTGATCTGTTGACTCCCGGGGGTTCGATGCCCATGGGCTCCAGCACCCGCCAAGCGGATCTACCCCGATTTCGCGTGCGGGCTGCGGGCTCTTTCGAACAAAAGCCGGGTTGTCCCGAATCTTCCCGGGCAGCGCTGGGCCCCGAACGAATCGACTCGATTTGCCAGGGCGAGTGCTACAACCCGGGCGCCGCCCGCCGCCCGATCTCCCGAATCGAAGTGGTTCGCATTCGCCCCCAGGCTTACGCGGACGAGCCCCTCGATGGTCTCGTTGAGGATCCGTGGCGCACCTTTCCCTGCCCCGCTGATGGTTCGGGCTGTGTCATCGAGTTTGCGGACACCGAGTTCGCTTCGGCCGGCCGCGACAGCGTCTACTACGCCCGGGCCATCGAAGCGTCTGCCCCCCTGATTCACGGCGACAACCCCCTGGGCTGCCGTTACGATGCGAGCGGCGTCTGCACGGAAATCGAACCGTGCGGTATGCTTTCGCCCTCGACGGACGATTGCCTGTCTGAGGCCGAGCCCAGGGCCTGGTCGTCCCCCATTTATATCGACTATGCGGCGCAGGCTGTGGTCGGTTCCCATGTCCCGAGCGAGAATTCGCCGATAGACTAGAGCCCATCGACAAGAAGAGAGCGCGAATTGGAAGCCCGATGGTTTCTTGCTCCGCTGCGAGGCCCCCCGCCCATGCCCCCGCCCATGTCCCCGAGACCCCCGAGAAAAGCTGAGCGGCCGTCGCTTTGCAGGCGCCCAGGTCTTGGCTTGGCGGGGGTTCTGGCGAGCGCCTTGCTGCTATTGGGGTGCGGGAGCGAAAGGCCTGTCGCCAAGAAATTCGACGGTTTCGTCAAGGTAGGCATTCTTCACTCTCGGACCGGCACCATGGCCATCTCCGAGAACACCGTGGCCGAGGCCGAGTTGCTCGCGGTCGATGAGATCAACGCCGCAGGCGGGCTCGATATCCAGGGCAAGCGCCTGGCCATCATCGCGGTTGAAGAGGACGGGGCTTCGGATTGGCCGACCTTTGCCCGTCGGGCAGAGAAGTTGATCGACGAGGACGAAGTGGCCGTGGTGTTTGGAGGCTGGACCTCCGCAAGCCGGAAGGCCATGCTGCCCGTCTTCGAGGAAAAGGATCATCTTCTCTTCTACCCCATTCAGTACGAAGGGCAGGAGTGTTCTCGAAATATCTTCTATGCGGGGGCTACACCGAATCAGCAGATCGAGCCCGCACTCGATTGGTTATTCGAGAACCGGGGTAAGGCGCTCTTCCTTGTAGGCTCCGACTATGTCTATCCCCGCACCGCCAACGCGATCATCAGCGCGAAGGCGGCCGCGAGCGGATCCGAGATCGTCGGCGAAGTCTACCTGCCCCTGGGCAGCAGCGATGTCGCGCCCGTGGTGGAGGCCATTCGAACGGCTTTTCCGGACGGTGGGATCGTGATCAATACGCTGAACGGAGACAGCAACATTTCCTTTTTCAGGCAGCTGAAAGAAGCCGGAGTCGACGAGCAGAACGGTTTCACGATTATGAGCTTTTCGGCCGCCGAAGAAGAGGTGGCCGCGATTGGGCCCGAGTATCTCGAAGGCACCTACGCGGTTTGGAACTTCTTTCACAGTGTGGATACCCATGCGGCACGAACCTTCATCGATGCCTTTCGCGACATGCATGGCGTTCATCGGGTAACCAGCGATCCCGCCGAGTCCGCCTACGTCATGGTCAAGTTGTGGGCCCTGGCGGCGGAGAAGGCCGGGACGACCGAAGTTTCGCAAGTGCGCGATGCGCTGATCGGGGTCCGGTTCGAAGGTCCGGCTGGCGCGGTCGAGGTCCGGAAGAACCACCATGTGTCAAAAACAGTACTGATTGGCCAAGTGCTTCCCGGCGGACACTTTGAGATCTTGGAGAACAAGGGTGTGATCCAGCCCCAGCCTTGGAGCCCTCTGCTGGCGGACAGCCGTGGCTACCGCTGCGATTGGAGCCTGGATCGCCCGGATGCCGGGAAGTTCAAGCAGTAGCTTTCTTATCTATGGATAAAGCCTTGCAGACAAAGAGAAATTTTCTTCGAGGGAAGCGAGCCGCCAAGTCCCGGTCGGCCCGGGGGCTCCTTTGCGGGATGCTCCTCTTCGTGCTTGCCCTGCCCGCTCTGTCCTGTTCTCATGAAAAACTCCACCCGAGCTTGGGGGAGGAAGCTCAGCAGTTGCTCGACCGGGACCGGGAATCTTTAATCCCGCTCCCCGAGGATAAAGAGTTCGCCGAAGACGCATTGATCGTCTACACGGGCATCCTCGTCGACAAGGTGTACGAACTCTCGTTGGTTTCGAGAACGTTTTCGGCCGACGGCTACGTCTGGCTCGAGTGGCCACCCGCGGTACAGGACCTAATGGATGAGAAGGACATCGCCCCCTCCGATCTCGTCCGCCTCGCGAATCGTGTTGAAATCTGGGACTCGCTCTTCGAACCCGTGACCGACAAGCCCAGGATGCTTTCGGGGGGCCGTTATTACCAGCGCTATCGATTCTCGAGTCGCTTTTACGATGATGAAATCGAGTTTCGCAGGGACCCCTTTGGCGAGGTTAATCTACCGGTGATCATTGAAGTCGCGGCGCCCTCGATGTCGGACAAATACGCGGGAGCCATCCTGCTTCCGCACCATCAGGCCAACGGATTCATGGGACGTTCGGGCAGCTTGAGTGGATATCGCCTGAGCAGTTCCTCCTTCGAACCGTATCTCCATCGCTATTCGAGTCGATTCGGTTCCTGGTACCATCCGACTTTTAGCCAGATGCGGTTGGAGATGGTGTACCAGGCGGACTATTGGAGCGCTTTCGTCACCTGGGTTTTCCCCTTGCTGATCATCATGGCGGTGGTTTTACTTTCGCCGTCGGTGGCGGGGTCCTTGGGTGACGTGCGCCTGGCCATTCCGTCCACGGCTTTGCTTACGTTGATTTTTCTCCAGCAGTCCTACCACGATGAACTTCCGCCCTTGCCCTACCTGACGTTTCTCGATGAACTCTTTGCGGTGGGATACGCGATAGCGCTTGGCTTGTTTGCGCTGTTCACCTGGGGGACGAACACCTATGCGAATGCCGAAGCCAAAGACAAGAGGACGACCGCGCGTCGCATTGACCGCGTCGACCTGATCTTCCAGTCGATCTCGGTGCTCGTTTTCGCCGGGGTCGCTCTGGGGTCCTGGGTTCGCAACTAGAACTGCCCCGATCTATGCTGCCTGACTCACGTCCACCCGATTGCTCCCCCCCCTTCGAAGGAGACACCATGAAGACGCGCATTACCGAGTTGTTTGGCATCGAGCACCCGATCATTCAAGGGGGCATGCACCATGTGGGCCTGGCCGAAATGGCCTCTGCGGTCTCCAACGCCGGTGGATTGGGGATCATTACGGGACTCACCCAGCCTAGCCCCGAAGATCTCGCCAACGAGATCGCACGCTGCCGCAAAATGACCGACAAGCCCATTGGCGTCAATCTGACCTTTCTTCCGGGTTTTGTCGCCCCCGACTATCCCGGCTATATCGAGGCGATCGCCGCGGGAGGGGTAAAGATCGTCGAAACCGCAGGGCGTAGCCCCGAGAAGTACATGCCCCAGCTCAAGGAAGCGGGCATCGCCGTAATCCATAAGTGCACCTCGGTGCGCCACTCCCTCAAGGCCGAGCGCATTGGTTGCGATGCGGTGAGCGTGGACGGTTTCGAATGCGGGGGGCACCCGGGCGAAGACGATATCCCCAACATGATTCTGCTGCCGCGTTGCGCCGAAGAACTCAGCATTCCCTTCGTGGCTTCGGGCGGGCTGGGGAACTCCCAGCAGTTCGTGGCCGCACTCGCCATGGGGGCGGAGGGCATCAACATGGGAACGCGTTTCATCGCCACCCAGGAGGCGCCGGTCCACGACAACGTCAAGCAGGCCATCGTGAATGCCAGCGAACTCGACACCCGGCTCATCATGCGCTCTCTGCGCAACACCGAACGCGTGCTCAACAATGCCGCGGTGGAGAAGCTCATCGAAATCGAGCAGACCAAGGGCGATGAGTTGGGAATCGAAGACATCGCGCAACTCGTGGGCGGCGTGTACCCCAAAATCATGCGCGAAGGCGACCTCGATGCGGGTCCCTGGAGCTGTGGCATGGTGGCAGGTCTGATCAACGATATTCCCACCTGCAAGGAACTCATCGACCGGATCATGAACGAGGCCCGGGAGTCGATCCGCGGCCGGCTTGCGGCGTTTGCCTAAGTGATGTCCGGGCCGGGGCCCGCTCGGCCTCGACCCAGGCGTGCGCCTTTTGTGTCCATTCCCCTCTACTGACGAGGATCTTCATGAGCAACCATTACGAAATTCAGGGTCAGACGGTGAAGCTTCCCGTGGAGGTGCGCGACGCCTCTTCGGGAACGGTGATGTATCGGGTCGACCGCCAGGCGGCGTGTAGGATCATCCCCCCCGAATTCGAGGCGGACGAGTCGGCGCCGGGACAGACTCAGCTTTGCCTCGTGATGGTGGACTATCGCGATAATGATCTGGGCGACTACAACGAAGTGGGCGTCGTTTTTTTCGTGCGGCCCAAAGGGCAGCCCGAGGCCGAGATCGGCACCTACATTCACCGGCTTCCGGTGAACCAGAGTTTCACCCAACAGGCCGGTCTCGAGATCTGGGGCTTTCCCAAGACCGTGGAGGAAATCGACTTCTCCGTCAGCGAGAATTCGGCGACCTGCGTGCTGACCATGGGGGGCGAGCACGCGTTGACGCTCACGCTGCCGCGCGGGGGTGATGCCGAAACTGCCGAGACTCCCGCGGTGGGGTACACGTTGATCGAGGGCTCACCCCATCGCATCGCGTTTAGCCGTGGAGGAAAGCAAGAAGGGACCCGCCCCGGAGGTGATGGTGTCTCTCTCGAACTCGGCAGCCACCCCATGGCGGACGAATTGCGAAGTCTGGGCCTGCCGGACCTTCCGCCCCTGCTTTCGAGTTGGAGCGAGCACTTTTTCGGCACCTTCGGCGAAGTCGAGAAGCTCTAACTTTCGTCCAGGGAGCCGCGCCGAAAGTGCATCATCTCCCCCTATCCTCCGTTATCGAGGAACCCCGATGAAGAGCATGATCGTAGACGGCGCACCCCGGGAGACGGTTGGGGTGGGTGGATCGAGGTTCATGGCTAACGCCCGCCCCCGAGTTCCTCTTGCCTCCCCCCATGCCCAGTTCGAAGTCCGAAAGTCCGGGCTCTGGGGCGCCCGCGCCCCCTGTTGAACGAAATCCTTTGTCTGTACAATCACAGCTTGATCCCGGTCGAGGAGCCCTCCCCTGTCGAACTCGAATGCTCACGCACCAGCGATTGTTTTCGAACCCCGGAGCGGCGAAGGGTGGCGCGATCCCTTTCCCATGTACAAGGCTCTGCGCGACAACGACCCGGTCCACCGCTTCGAAAATGAGCGGGGCGAATTCTGGGCACTTTCGCGTTTCGCGGATGTTCTCGCCGCAGCGGTGGATGCCGAAACTTTTTCCTCGGCCCAGGGGCTGACCATTGCCTACGGCGAGATGGAGGCGATGGGTCTCGAATCGCCCATCGTGATGATGGATCCGCCCGATCATACCCGGCTCCGTAAACTCGCCATCAAGCAATTTACCCCGAAGCAGGTCCTGGCCATCGAGCCCGAACTCCGGGCCTTCGTGGTGGAGCGGGTGGACAGGCTGCGCGAAGCGGGCGAAGGCGATGTGGTCGCGGAACTCTTCAAGCCCCTCCCGAGCCTGGTGGTGGGCCATTTTCTTGGCGTTCCCCGATCGGAGCAGTCGCTCTTTGACGGGTGGACGGATGCCATCGTGGCCGCCAACGCCGATGGCGATATCACTTCCTCGGGCGCCGCTCTGGGCGAACTGATCGGCTATTTCAGCGAGCACATGGAGCGGGTCAAGAAGAAGCCTGGGGACGATGTGATCTCCGCTCTGGTTCAAGCTCGGCCCGACGGCCAGGAAGTCCCCGCCGCCTGGATCTTGGGTTTTGCGTTCACCATGGTCACCGGGGGCAACGATACAACTACGGGCCTACTCAGCGGCGCTGTCGAGCAGATGAGTCGGCACCCGGACCAACAGCGGCTTCTCGTCCAGGAACCCGGACGTATTCCCAACGCCATCGAGGAATTTCTTCGAATGAGTTCTCCCGTCCAGGGCCTGGCCCGGACCACTACGCGCGAAGTCACCATAAAGGGGAAAACAATTCCCAAGGATCGCAAGGTGATGCTCCTCTACGGATCCGCGAATGTCGACGAACGGGAATTCGGTCCCGACGCGGAAATTTGCGATGTGACCCGAAAGATCCGGCGCCATGTCGCTCTGAGCTACGGCCCTCATCACTGCATCGGCGCGGCGACGGTGCGCCTGCAGTCACGAATCGCCCTAGAAGAGCTGCTCGCTCGCTGCCCCGATTTCTGCGTCGACTACAAGGCGGGTGAATTCGCCGGCGGGAACTACGTGCGTCGCTATATCTCCATGCCCTTCAAGGCGAGGGGCAGCGAGTAGTGCCTGGCGCTCGGATGCGCGAAGAGCCGGCCGATCTCAAAGCGGGTGAGTGTCTCGTGGTCGAAGTTCTCGTGGTTTCAGCGGTGCTCGCGCGGAATCAGCGAACCCTCGCGGGACCCCCAGGCTGAAGGACATGGTTCGTTCGTCGTCGGGTGCCCGCGGAGGAAGCGCGTTTTTTGACGTCAAGCGCGAAAGGAGAGCCTCAGCGTGGACTCGGTCGCAATCTTTTGCACCTTGATGGGAGTTCTCTACGTGGTCTCTCGTCTCCCCA
>LWDU01000678.1_pt1 | contig 11888 bp, 12 predicted proteins | sample 727161 | NCBI WGS metagenome assembly LWDU01 (sample SAMN04566230, study PRJNA314399) | hydrothermal vent metagenome | isolation source: deep sea hydrothermal plume seawater | place: Mexico: Gulf of California, Guaymas Basin | collected 2004-07-11 | reverse complement strand
TAAATAATAGGGGCCAGCAGCAAGTCTATTGCTACGAAGAGGATATCTAGTTAAACTGTTGTTGCTTCCATCTAAAACGTATTCACCCGATCCAACCTCGTATCGCGTGCCATCAGTAGCCGCATAATATACTACATCGCCATACTGGTAAAAATCCCCGAAAGGACTAAAACCATTAACTGCTCCAGCGAGATTAAATGAACTCGTACCGGGATCGTGAGATAGTTCTTTTATTCTATCCGAAAGTCTAACGTCTCTTGACATTATATTACCTTTTATTGTAAATTAATTTTATTTACGGGTCACTTATAGTTGAGGATACTGAAGTGGTCGGTGTAGGAAGTCCAGAAGCTTCATTTTTAGCGTATCCGTAGAATACACAGTCAATCATTTCAGCGTCTGCGTAGAGACCAGCGGGAGTTTTTATTAAACAAGTTGTAGAGCGTAGATCTGGATTATTATCCACCAGATCTCTCATAACAAAACCAACGGTATTAACGGTCATGTCTTCCATACTTCCTGACGCTTCAGTGCCATTAGAAGTGCCAATAGCGACATAATTGTTATCTTTAAAGACTCCCGAATTAAATGTAATCTTAAATTTACCGGGATTTAATCTCTCGATTCCGCTAATTCCGTGATAACCTCTAATGGTCGGCAGATTAGCAGATGCATCAGTTCCACTGGCGTCAAAAGTAACCCAAGCATTTGCAACACCCTTGGCATTTTCCAAAGTAGAATTATCACTAAACCTCATTGTTCCAGACGTATAAATCTCTTGGTCGTTTCCGGGGCCAACTGGTACAAACTGAAAGCCTTGTGCAGCATGACCAGAAGCATTAAGCCAAAAATTTCCCAATTTAAAATGAGCGGTACAGGCACGGGCAGCATTCAAAGCATAATAAGCTGAATGGTCATCATCAGCCAAGGAGGACGATTCCAACTCACCGTGATCTAACCCGCCAATTCCGGGGAACGGCTGAATTTGTGTATTATTAGTAATTCCCGCAACACTGATGGGCCAGTTGGGAAACTGAACGCCAGATTCGGCAATAAATATACCAGCAGTAGCATCACCCGTACTAACCTGTCTGGCCCTCACATTGTTGTAGAATGGAAATTCTACATCTGTATCTCCACTGGCGACAATACGATTAATAGAGAATGCAGTATCCTCCATATTATGACGGACATCTTCTGCTGAAATTAAACCAGCATTATTATCCGACATATCCAAAGAAATACTGGCAATCAAGTCGCCCGAATTTTTCATTGTAGGCATTTAAAAATCTCCTTTATTAAACAAAGTATCCACCAGATCTATGGTCAGAATGTGACCCTCCCCGTACCATGTCGGAGCCGGGACTATAGGGACCAAGAATAGACTGTCCGCTAACGCTGTTTCCAGCCCTGTATTCTAATACCATGTGATCATATTTGGCACATAAGTCTTGGTACAAAACCGTTAAAGTGGTCGTTACTCCGCGAAGATCTATAGCAGATGGTCCATCTTTAATAGAAATCGCATTCCCCGATTCTTTTCTTATCTCGCTTCCCAATATAATGCAAGCGGCCCTCAAACATGCGAGGGCGATAAAGGGGTTATCTTTTGTATCTGTATCAGTAGGATCTGGGGAGAGTGTGCAAGCCTCCACATTAACTGAGTATTCATTAGTGAAATCCACATTCATCAATAATAATTGTGCTGCCACCAAGATAGTTGTTTCTATCCTGTTGGGCGTAAAGCTATATGATGAAGAATCTACATCATTAATAATATGTCTAACCACCGTTGACATTTGACCTTGCCATGACATAAAAACACCTATATATTGCAGTGAACTTTGAAAGTATACACATCCGTATAGTAAGTACCACTAGGTACTACTACTTTTGCTTGTAATTTATACAGACCAACTTCGTCTAAATCTCCGACAACTGTATCATAATACATTACCCCTGATATGCCATAATCTTCAAGTGTGGCATTTCTGTTTATTACTGTGTCGCTAGGCTTTCTGAAGTTTAATTGATGAATAGAACCTCCCGAAACACCCGATATGTTGACGAGGCTGCCATCATCTTTAACGGTTATTAAAAACCTAGTACCTATATCATCTTGATGTATTTCGCTCGCCATTTATCTACCTTATCAAGCTTATTGGGGAGACTATTTTAATATTTAGGGTAATTTCTACTGTCATTTTTGAAGCTCCAGTGTAATATTAATACACGGTTCTAAAAAAAGGGTAACGGAAAAAATAATCCACGGTTCTAAAAAAAGGTTAACGGAAAAAACCTCTCCATTAGATCTATTAGCCATCTCTGAAGAAGTGGACAGGGGAAGTTCACAAACGGGGGTTCCTGATATTAACATATTAAGTTTGCGGATCGCTTATGGTGATGGAGGTGTTTAATGCTGCCTCTGCGGCTGCCTTGGCTTGATTTAACTCGTAGGACACAACGTGATCAGCTAGAAACTCGCGTACCATTTTATTGGTAAATTTAAACTTATTTTCAGGATTTGCAATCATTTTAGGGTTTGTATTTGGATCTACGGGTTGAGTGGGATCAAAATTGGGATTATCAACCTGTTCCGGCCAATTGTAGTTCGACGTTACCGCGTCCATAACGCGATTTACATCAGCATCAGCAATTTCTATAGAAAAAACGGCCATTTCACTTTTCTCCTCATTGTAAAAATCTACTTAAACCCTTTGATTATACACTATTTTACTCAAAATTTGTATCTAAGTGAGGGGGGGTAGTTAAAATTTATCTAATGACAGGCAAGATACATTGGGGGATATCACATTTGTCGCATATCTCAGAAGCAATAATACAAAATCTTTCTGATTATTATTGTATAATTGCGTGTCCTTCAGGTCTAATTCTCGAAGCGTCAACTATTGGGTGCGACAATAGATCTTCATTATTCTCTAATAGCTTCAAAAATCTCTGCCTCTTCGGATGTGCTGAATTTGCTAGATTTTTTTCATGAAAAGTGGCCACACCACCTCCCATGTCAGGCCAATGTCGAAGCATTGTTAAATTTACACGGGAAGCATTATGCTCTATTGCTCGCTCGATAAATAGCGGAATATCTGTAAAATTATCAGACTCAACTACCATATTTAGTATAAAAATTTTATCTAGCTTAGATATAAACTTCATAGCTTTATCCATGTCTTCAAACCTGCCCCCAAGTCTGGTCTTCTCATATATATCCTTACTAGCGGCGTCAACGCTCATTTTGATTCTAATTATGTTATCGTGGAGGTGACTTAAGGAATCCCAATATTTGGGAATTAACAACCCGTTGGTAAATAATTCAATGTCTAGATTATCGTATTTTTGAATATCAAACGTCTGCAAGATCTTAAGCCAAGCGGGGCTCGCTAGGGGGTCTCCAGACCCTATTGCTGAAATGAATTTTATACTCTCGTGAAAAGTATCTAGTACGTTTTTTGTCTGTCGGAAAATTTCTTCTTGCCGTTTTTCGACTATAGGCTTTGACCTACACGACCAGCAGTGTAAGTTACAGGTCATGTCATTTGCAAAGACAATCACGGACGGGCCTCTGGTCATGATCGGCGTCATATAACTCTCTATCGGCGGGTCTATCCTGTTTTTTAGCAGAGGTAACACGCAGTTTTTACATGGAGAATTATCTTGGTTAAGCCAAGCCTCTCTTAGTTTTTGAAACCTTTCGTGGTTCCATACTTGCCACAAATTTTCGTGCTTACCCTCGACTACCATCTCTGAGGAATCAGTAAACCAACTAGGACAACAAGTTATATAGATTGTCCGATGAACATGTAGAGTATTAAATGGGTGTTCACAAAATTTAATTTTTATACCCCCATATCCAAGGGGGGCCAGCCACTCCTCAAACATTGCTAGGTTTTTGTGATAGTTTACAGGAAGTAGGGTTGCCTTGGTTTTCATGCCTAAAGCACATATCGCAAGATGCAACCTATCTGTGGTAATCTCCTCAAACTGACCCGCGAGGTTCCAATAATCCTCTGGGGTGTGGCAAAACGTGGCGGGATCTACTCTTAGCGAATGCTGAACATGATGGTGTACAGAACCGCCGTTTTTTCTTAGGAAAGTTACGGAACCACTTTTTTTTTAATATCTGATTCTGGGAAATCAAATCCCAAAGTCACCATGTCCAATAATGTCCCGACTAACAGATTCTCTAAAAAACATCTTCTCGCACTTAAGATCCTCGTGTCTTATCACACTCTGTGGTAAAAGCCAGCACGGTATGCCCGACTCAAAAGCCTTTACCCTTATGGCAACAGCCGGAGGATAACCAATATTGCCACCCCCGAACAGTAATAATTTATCGCACTTAGGTATTGGGTCTTCCGCCAGCGCATTAACCGTAAAGTGTTCCACATTAAATTCTTTACAAAGCTGCCTAGCCGCTAAATACAGTAGCTGGTCGCCTACGTTCCCTATACCATCCACTATCCCCACGGTCAGCCCTGACAGTGGTTCAAAAAGTGGTTCAAATTCTGATAGGTCAATTAGTCTCATTTTATTTACTCGAATTTAATCTTGGAAGAGGGCACTGAGGTATATTGCATTTGTCGCATATCTCAGGCCATTTGTCGTCAAGTTCTGAAAACTCATGAAGCTCTACACCTAAATCCTCTCCTTGTTCGCTTTTAATGTACCAGTTGGTCGTTTGTTTCTTAAAACTATCCCAATAAGCAGACTCATATTTACCTGTGAGGACTCTCTTCCAAGACTTGTTACATGATGGATTTTCATAGACTTTGTTTTCTCTATCTCTTTGTATTAATTTTGCGGCACTCTGTATTCTATCTTCCTCTGGGCGATGTATTGCAAACTTATAAATATCTTCCCACTCTTCTATGAGACCTTTAAGAAGTTCGGCCCTCCTGTGGCGATGAGTTTGTTCCCAGCCCTTAGCCCTTCCTGTACCGAGTATTATATCAACACCCCTACCCGCACACTCAGAGGCTATGGCACTAGTAATGGAGTTCCCAGCCGTTCTTGGTATGTGAATAAAAACAGCTCTATGTGGCAAATATATCATCCTTTATTCCTCTGGGCAAATTACAAGTTTGCTACTTTGCTCTCTAATTATCCTAGCTTCTGTAGGTTCGCTTTCTACAAAAATGTGAACACTAGATGACATGAAGTGTTTAGCCTTGAAGCTCGCCGCCTCATGTATATGATTTCTATCTCGAACCTCCTCTTTCTCTGCTGGGTACATTGTTAGCGATCCATACTTAATGTTATGTCTTTCTAGCCACTCCTCCGTTATGTCTCTGTATTTGTCAAGTCTCGCTGTTACTATCCCATGACAGGGTTTATTAGGTATCCTATGATAAAAAGGTTCAACATTTTTTATATAGTCTATATAGTCTTCTTCATTCGTGCATTTTTTATATGGAACGTTCGGGCAAAATATACCATCTAAATCAAATAGTGCTCTAGTGACATGGTTACTGTTAAAGAAGTGCCACTCTAGTAGATGTGGAGGCTTAAGCTCTCTTCCGAAAAAGTCTACCTTCTCTAGTGAATCTGGGTGGGCGTAAACGACGGCATAAATCGCATCCTCTTTTGTTTTTTCTCTTATGTCTGCGATGGCTGTTCCAGCGTAGATTGTATCGTCAATAACTAGAATCTTACCGTCAGAATCCCCATAATCACTCATTCTCATCCCACCAGAATCTGAGCAGGCCGCCATGACCTCAAACTCATGCGAAAACTTGTTCATTGTGTAAAGTGGGAAATTTAACCATAAGGCAATCATGCTAGCTGGAAACAATCCTGATCTTGGTATTCCAAAAACGCCTTTGAGATTTAGTTTGTAAATCTGAGGAAGTAATATATCTTTGCAGTCCTTAATTAATTGCGCGTTTGTTATGTATTGTCCAGCCAAATATTCCTCCGCTAAAATTTTTTCTCTTTTATGTTTTTTGTCGCACTGTTCTTTATACTTTAACCGATCTTGCTCAGTAGCAGATTGACACCACTGCCAATTAGGTGGGTCGTATGTCATTTCTTGGTTGAAGTAATTACAAAATCCATATCTATGGCATTGGCAATCCTTCATACTGTTACAATCCCCGCTTCTATCTTGTTACACGTTACTAGGTCGGCGGCGGGTCTTTCTGGCTGAACTCTTCTTTCATCTACTAACTTGTTCTCGTTTCTAACGTCGTCTACAATGATTGATAAAGAATTAGAGCTAGTGAAATCCCAATAAGGCACCAAAAACTTTCTTCTATGAAGTACGGTTCTAGTTGTGTGGGATTCGGTTTCGTTTTGTTGCGTTTCCCCATCCAAATAAGTCTCAGTAACCGTATTATAATTACAAATAGGTACTTCTCTTTCTAGTACAAACGGTTTCGTACATTCTGAAAGATCGCAACCACAAGTGCAATCTACGCAAGCTAAATGTCCCGGTAGGTCGTTATGGTCGTGTGGATGCCCATGTGTACAAGAATTCATGGGAAGAAATAGTCTTTTTTCATGTTCAGAGAATGGAAATCTAGCATGGTCAGATTTTAAGAAGTCACTGTATGTTTCTATACTGTTCCATACGGAGTCAGCATCTATGGATGGTCTTCGATGTCCGTACCAATATTCCAAACCGTTTTCTCTAAATATCATATGTCTTTTACTTTTAATTCTTCGGGCAACATATTGATATACGTTGATAGCTTCACCATTTGCATTAGGTGTGGTGCTTAATATGTCTTGTTCATTTGTGATAAGATTTGTTCTACGAACCTCGTTAGAGTTCAGTCTTTCAAACTTGTATGTTTTTGTATTTTCTAGATAGTTAATAAGAAGAGGGTCTGGCACCCTCATTCCATCTGTTGTAAAGTCAAAATTTGTAACGTTACATTTCTCGTCGGCATGACACATATATGTATCATCTTGCGAGATAGCTCTAACAATATCTCCATCTTTAAAAGATGTTAGCGAAGGCCCATCTCCCACCTTAACTAATAGTTCCATAATCTTCTCCTAATCCACAAACATTATAAATGGTCCTGCGGTCACAGCCGGTGAGTCGTCTTCTACAAATTCATCTGCACCCATGTCCCAAGTATCGCCTTGAGCATCTCTGTCGCGTCCGTCAATATCATAGTTAGATTCTTGATTGGTTCCTAAATCTGCACCCGCATCCACACAGACAGAATTAGATTGTATGTGTAGATCCTCAGATCCAGCCGTTGTTGAAACAAATGCTATACTAGCTAAAGTCTGGTCTGTTAATGAATTAGCACCGGGAGCTTGATAAGAGGCGGAGCTACTGTCTCCCGCAGCGTTGTTGTAATCGCAATTATTATTTTCGGTTACAGTGGCATCACCATTTCTATCTCTATAGAATCTTCGTCTATTATTAGCATGTGCCTCAAAAGATCCTATTAAATTATTTCTAACAAAATGTCGAGCATCATTATCTGTAGCGTTATTATACTGATAACCTATGGCCTGTTTAACGTTTATTGCAGATGTATCTATGTTATATATAGTGTTGTTATCGAAATAAGATGTTCCGTTAAAATCTTGATTTAAACAAGCAAAAATATTGTCGTTTCCACCTTCTGCTTCTTCTAAACTATAAATAATATTATTTACTATGGCTATGGTACTGAATTCGCTCCCAGCAGGTGGAACCCTTATTCCGTACTGAGGACTGGTATTAGGATTGCCATCCATGTCATGAACCAAGCAATTTCTTATTAAAACATTGTTAGGGCTGCTGCCAGATATTTCAAGACCTATGTTTGTGTTTAGCAAATCTGCATCATCTAAACTTAAATCTATAAAAGATAGAGTCATGTTCGTAATAGAAATTTCTATGACTCCAACATTTGTACCGGCGGCAGAAGCTGGTTTTAACAATGCTCCGCTTTCTGCTGTACCATCATGTCTGTCAAACTCATTTGTTGTTAAAGTCACAGATGCAAGTGACTGTCTTGAGCTGAAAGTTACTTGGCCCTCAGTGAAAGTAGAGTCTGCGTGTAGCTCGCCTATCACATCATCGCCAGACCCAAAGTAACCGGGGCTAGCATCGTCTACCATAGCTTCAAAGGTAGCGATGGTGCTAAACGCTCTTTGAAACGTCATTGATGCCTGCTCAGGAGAACCACTACTTCCATTACCTGTATACAATACAAAAGGAGAAGCGTCACCCTTTCCGGCTGTGTCTGTTAAATATTTAAGTGTTATGTTTGAGCCGCTAATAGCAGTGACTAAAAATGTATAAGTAGAGGGATTGGGGGCGCCGCCACTATTAGCTCCAGCGCTGTCAGTATTATACATCACACCAATGTCGCCAACAGCTATACCATTAGAACCGGCAGTTTTTATTATAGGCGTATTAGCAAAGGTAATAACATAAGATGGGCCAGCACCGCTAGAAGCAGATGGTGTTTCCACGTCTATATTTTGATTTGATCCTATACTTACCGTTGTAGTCGGCATTTAATTTCCTCTTAAATATTTTGTCCTATTACAAATCCATCATATGTATCTGTCCCTGTAACAAGGAACCCAAATACATCTGCCTTGCTTGCTGTTGTAGTTAACGTAGGAGCAGAACCTCCGGCCCATTTGATTGTACTAAACCACGTCACGGTTCTACTTCCTGTTCCATCTTGTAGTATTCTAATCATGAATCTCTGACCTGCTGTTTCATTTGATATGGCAAACGTCCTATTGCCACCCAGAGTAACTGTATGCATGTTTGCTTCATTCGCATCAAAGGTAACCGTAACCCCGTCTGTGTTGGCTTTAAGGGCGGGTTTAGTTGCTTTAGAAAAAGTAGTCAATTGAGGAAACGTGCAAAGTCCTCCGTCAGCAATCGCAATAGCATCATCACCGTCTGTATACTCAATCAAGGGTGTTTGCACAGATGTGCTACCTTCAATTAAAGGAGCTGTAAAAGAAGTAACCGCAGTACATGCATCAGCTAGTTCAGCAGAACTTATTACATCATCAGCTATTGACACTACTCCACCATTTGTCATCGTGACATCGCCCGATAAAGCTGCTGCTGTAAACCCTGTACCGTCACCAATAAGAATTTGAGTAGTTGTTAAGGCTATTTCTGATAATACACCTAAACTATTAGCGTTTCTTCCTAATATAGAATTGGCAGCAACATTTTGAACGTGAGCAAAATCCACCGAAGCGGACGCTAGTGTGGTTGTAATTGAAATAGCCGCCGAGCCATCAAAGTTTGCTGTTCCCGTCACGTCTCCGGCTACTGCTATTGCTCTAGCGGTAGCGAGCTTCGTTGCCGTAGAAGAGTTTCCAGTTAAAGCACCAGAAAACGTAGTTGCCGCAACTGTGCTGGAACTAGGATTATAAGTAAATGCCCCAGTATCATCAAGAAGGGCATTGCTTTCATCGTGAAATGCTACGGGGAAAGCGGTATTGGCAATTGAATCAGATACCGTAACTTTTCCTGTTGTCAAACTCGCCGCAGTTCCACTTATGTTAGTTCCCACTAATGCAGAGGGCGTCCCTAGTGCGGGTGTTACTAAAGTAGGACTAGTGCCAAAGACCAATGCTCCACCGCCTGTTTCGTTCGATATTACTCCTGCCAATTGAGCAGAAGTTGTAGCGGCCATGACTGAAAGATTGTTAGATGTATAAACTCCATTGGTTACCGTATCAGCGTTTCCTGTAACGTCACCAGTTATATCGCCCGCAAACCCAGTTGCCGTTAAAATTCCCGCACTAGAATTAAATGCTAGATTGGTGCCAGACTTTGGTTCCAAATCGCCAGTCGTAGCGGTTACAAATAATGGAAAACATGTCGTGTCGGTAGACTCGTCGGCCACAGTAATAGCCGTAGGAGTACCACCGCCACCAGCAGATGCTTCCCACTGAGGAGCGTTAGCAGTATCATTAACAGTCAAGACCTGACCATCAGTACCAATACCAAGTCTAACGTAACTAGTGCCATTGTAATAAAGAGTATCGCCGGCGGCGTCGGAACCCACAGCAAAACCTGCTGCGAAAGTTACCTTACCGCCATCAGCGATAGTCATAGAATTGTCACCATCGGTATAACCGATATTTGTAGTCTGGAGTTCTCCACCTAAGTTAAGATTACCCACAGAGGTTAGAGTCATTTTAGCAGCAGCAGCACCGTCAGCCGCCAGATAGAAAACCATTTCCGTAGCATTATTACTAGCGTCAAAAGCTTCTTCTGCCACGGCTTCTATTTTGGCCACAACAAGTCTAGCGTTAGTGCCAGCCTCTGCCGGCGCCGCAAAACCGAGACGACCTATAATGGCGCCATTAACTACGGTAGTATCCCCAGTCTGTAGTATAATCGAGTCCATAATTATTCCCTATATAATATTCCACTGGGTTGCACCATAAACAAGCGTTGCGGTCTCATTAAAGTGATATAAAATATGGTCGCCCGCAGATCCATCAATGTTTGGGGTGGCCGCTATGGTGACTACTCCGCCTCCTATATTCTTAACAATAACCAGCTTTCCATCAACACCCGTTGGCATGGTAACAGTAATAGTGTTCGTACAGAGATTAATGTCGCTACTTATAGTACCTGTTAAAGTTACTGAGGCCACAGTTCTAGTTCTATGAACTTCATCAACTGCACTGTCCGCAATCTGAGGACTGTCGATAGCGTCGTCAGCCATGAGTGCGTTGGTGATTTGATCGATAGCTATATGAGCCGTATCAATCGAACCATCTACATACTGGGCTGAATCAATTGAGTTAACTGACATATGAGCATTATCTATTGATCCATCAACATACTGGTCAGAGTCAATAGAGTTCACACTCATATGAGATAAGTCTACGCTTCCATCTACTAGCTCAGAAGAATCAACTGAGTTAGCACCCATTGCCGTTGCATCTACTGCACCTGCCGCAAAGTGAGCTGTATCAATTGAACCATCTACATATTGGCCAGAGTCAACTGAATCAACCGCCATAGCTGCTAGGACAACTGAGCCATCTGAAATGTGTTGTGCAGTAATAGCATCGTTTGCTATGTGTGCAGACCCAATACCAGCAGCTTTTACTCTAACAGCACCAGTACCATCGGCGGCAGAAAGCTCAACCGTGCTACCATCAACGGTAACTTCAATCTCATCAGCGTTGGCCGTAATACCGTCACCACCAATAACATTCACGGTCGCTGCTCCACTAGTAGCACCGCCAGTTAAACCAGCACCCGCAACAACAGAAGTGATGTCGCCACCGCCGCCAAGTAATCCAGAAACAAAGTTGACCTTTGTCATTTTTCTTAGGGCTGTTGCGGATGTATCATAAATAAGGATAATATCGTCATCAGCTATGGTGGTTTCCGCTGTTTGCCCAGTAATAGCAGTCGAAGCTAATGAGGCGGCAAGAGCAACATTACCAGCACCAGTAAACCCAACAACACTAGCAGTAACATCACCAGTTAAACTGAAGTTTCTTGAAGTAGCAAGTACTGTAGCAGTATCGGCATTACCCGTCACATCACCCGTCAAATCACCCACAAATGCAGTTGATGTAATAGATGTTGCACCAGTCACCACTCCTCCGTCTATACTAATTGTACCGTCTAGTAGAATGGCCGAACCAGCAGCGGGTTCAATGTTGATTCCTGCCCCTGCATCCAGAGTAATCACACCAGCCGAATCTATATCAACAGTACCATCAGCAGTGATTTGCATGTTAGCCGCTGCTGCCGCAGTATCAGTTGTAACAATAGATAAAGTACCGTTAGTTCCCACTGTAAACACGGCGGTGTCATCAGTGCTTCCGGTCATTGTCATGACCTTGCCATCTACGGCAACGTCGTCAACAGTAAGGGCAGTTAAAGTTCCCAACGATGTAATATTAGTTTGAGCTGC
>LWDU01043222.1_pt1 | contig 11889 bp, 10 predicted proteins | sample 727161 | NCBI WGS metagenome assembly LWDU01 (sample SAMN04566230, study PRJNA314399) | hydrothermal vent metagenome | isolation source: deep sea hydrothermal plume seawater | place: Mexico: Gulf of California, Guaymas Basin | collected 2004-07-11 | reverse complement strand
GGCTTTGCAGAATTTCATATTAATAGATTACCCTGTCTAATCGGTCGATTGGGTTATACTGGAGAGCGAGGTTTTGAAATAATTTTGCCTATGGAGAACCACTCCCAAGTTTGGAAGAGCTTGTCTAATAAAGCATGGCTTTGTGGGTTTTCAGCGATAGATAGACTTCGGATAGAAGATGGCTTTATTCTTTTTGCTAATGAATTTCAATTAACAGTTTCAGCTGACGACGTTAGCCTTCAAAATTTTACTCAGAAGACTTTTTCACCGCCTAGCTATCGCTTGATCTGTTTTCGGGCGGAGACAGATGAAAAACTAGATTCATGGCGTCCAAGTCAAGAGATCACCCCCCCCCTCTACTAGGGTTTATTACTGTCACGTCCGCTTGCCGTCAAAATGTTGAAGGTGACAGTCTCGGTCTCGGGTTTGTTCTCGCAAATAATGATGAAGGAGACAGACATTTTATTGATCCTCTTGGGAGATTTAGCAAACTAATTGAAGTTCACAAGCCTTGTTACGATACGACCAAGATGCGCCCCAGGGGAAATTGGGCTTAGGCTAAAATTTAATAGTATATTGATTAAGGACAGTTGGGACAGAGATAAATGATTTTGGATAGAGGCAGTGGACTTATTAAACGTTTATTATAATGATCTTATCCACTGCCCCAACAACTCTCCAAAAAGCTATATCTATTTAAGAACCTGATTTTCTTTGCTCAAGTTCTTCCAGTTTGGAATCCCACTTCATAGCCTTAGCAAATGCCTCAAGCTGGTCGTCTTTCATATAAACTGTATGCTCTGGACCAGGATAAACATGTTCACGCACTTCGTCACGGTAACGTGTAAAGGCATCTTCCATGATTGGAATTACATTAGTATAGATTTTGGAGTGGCGTGGCAGATGTTCTTCCCACAGTCCCATAATATCCGATGTGATGATATGGACACCGTGCCCTTTGTTGCCAGCACCAAGGCTAATAACCGGCACTGAGAGTGTTTCTGTCAGGTATTCACAAACCTCATGAGAAGTAACCTCACAAAGAATTGAGAAACACCCAGCGTCTACGAATGCCATTGCATCATCAACCAAACGCTTTGCGCTATCAACGTCTTTACCTTGGGCAAAAAAACCACCTAGTTGCGGGATGCGCATTGGAGTAATACCGATATGACCCTGAACTGGAATACCTGCTTTTACAATCGCTTCGATGTTCCGTGCATGATTAGCATTACCTTCACATTTCATGACTTCCGTATTTGCTTCATGAACAAACCGCCCAGCATTTTCAACAGCCTGTTCTGGAGATACATGAAAGCTCCAGTAGGGCATATCAACCATGCGCATACCATATTGGCTGCCGCGATCAATGGATTTTGCCATCATCATAACTTCATCAAAACTAACAGTCACTGTGCTTTGGTGCCCAAATAAAATCATCCCACCCGTATCTGATACGCAAAGAATATCAATATCTAGTCGGTCAGCAAGAACAGCGCTACGATAATCGTAGATTGCCATTTGAACTATTTGTTCTCCGTCTTTGATTTTTTTTGCAAGTGTCCGCGTTGTTACTTTTTTACGTTTAGGTGCATCAGTCATAATTTTTCCTTCCTGTTGCGCTTATAGATTTTTCAATATCATTAAAATGCATTTATTTTTAGCTTAGAATGGTTACCTAATAAAACCGTGTAAGGACAAGTAAGCTGTGAAGCTACCATCCAGCTTCAACTAAATTTAAACGATGTAACCATAAAATTAGATAATTGTACACTCTATAAACATAAACATACAACCCCATAAGTAACTGATAGATAAGACGAAATTTTAGATTGAAGTTGCCTACTAGAAGCTGTTTGAAACTTTGTGAAAACTGGCTTGTGAGGCCTCATAGTTACTTTTTTATAATGATATAAATACGGTAACCTCCATAAGATTTGAACTACATTTTTGAATTTCGACGATTTAGCTAATAAAACCTCACTCTCCTCTCTCAGTCTCTCGTTGTTTTAGTAATAACGATTAACTATGAAAGAAGTAGTTATTATATACTGTGAGCTCTAAAAATTATAATCAAAGCCACGTATTGGAGTTTGACAGGAGGCAAAATCCTCCATGCCACGATGAGGTCAAACGATTACATTGCTATATATACTTCCAGTTTGCAGTTGAATTAATTCACATTGGCTTATTATTGCATGCGTGATAGATAACACCTATTAAATTATACTGGAAAAGGACTAAACATGTTATTTAGACAACTACAGTATTTAGTGGCCGTCGCCCGAGAAGAACATTTTGGGCGCGCTGCGCTGCGTTGTAATGTTTCCCAACCCAGTCTTTCCAGTGGTATTAAACAGCTAGAGTTGAGACTTCAAGTTCCTATTGTTTTACGAGGCCGACGGTTTCTTGGATTCACGAACGAAGGCAAACAAATTATAGAATGGGCCGAACGCGTATTATCACAGCACGATGCGATGATGGCAGAACTTTCAAAGATGAGAGGCAGTTTGGAAGGTCGTGTTCGCCTGGGTGCAATGCCAAACAGCTCACCTATTATACCATTACTGAGCCGACTATTACGTAAAAACCATCCAGATGTAGAGATTGATATTCACTTTATGGGCATTGAAGAAACCATAATAGGTCTCCAAAAATATACTATTGATGTAGGCGTCACCTATTTGCAAAGCGAGTTGTTGAGTGGTTTAAAATCTCTGCATATATATGATGAAAGGCTAAGTCTCTTAGTACCTGACACAGAGGAATATGAGGGAATTTCGTCAATCACTTGGAAAGAAGCTGCCTCCCTGCCTCTTTCTCTTTTGTCAGGCTCAACCCACGAACGTAAAATTGTTGATGATGCCTTTGCTGAAGCAGGCGAGAAACCTAAGTCTTATGTCACATCAGATTCCATTATGAACTTGATTTATCATGTTATGTTTGCTGGGTTGGTGACGGTGATCCCACAGAATTTTTTACTGATGTCTGGGAAATTTTCTGGTGTGCGAGCGATAAAACTTGTTGAACCTGAAGTCAGTCAACAGGTTGGGCTGGTTTGGTCTTCAACCGAACCTATAATGCCAATGGCAAGGGCAATGGTTTCGATCATCAAGGAATTAAAGGCTTCTGGTAAACTTGAGGAACACTGGGGGTAACTCCACTTACGTGGACGAGGAAGAATATTTCAACGGCCCTGACAGTATCAGATTTTCCGGCGCCGGCGAAAAATATAAACGGTCCCCGCTAAAATTAATACAGCTAAGGGACCAGAGAGAAGATTAATGAACACCAAGCGTCTCCCTAGACTGTCAACTTGATCGCGAATTTTTCTACGAACCATACGCAATTTACGTCGCGCAGGTAACAGTTCTTGCCTGAATTTAAGTAGGGATTCTTTTACGTCTTTTGGTAAACGCCCAATGTTGCTACCAGCTATAGACGCGGAATACTGCGCCATTCGGCTTTCAATTTCTGAAACTTGCTTGGCCATAGCTAATTCTTGTTCCTTGAATTCCTTCTCAGCCGATTGAAATAATGCTGTGACACGGGTAAATGGGCGTTGAATTTTGCCTCTTGAACGAATCGCAATTAAGGATTGCTCACCGCTTGCGTATTCGATCATGTTTAAAAGAAATGTACTATTATCGTTCAATGGACGGACCACCACGCGTCCACCAATATTCGTTGTTTGTAGCGAGAAAGGATCAAACAACCAATCAACATCAGCAACGACAAAGATTGTTGGCGCGTGCTGTGAACTAGCCATATGATTGCCATTTCTTTCAGGATCTATTCTTTGGTAAGCGCTTTCGAATGGGCCCCGAAGAAACGCTGCTATAATGCGCTCCTGGTTATCCGACGAGAAAGAAAGGGCAAGCTCACGTGGTTTCTTTGTAATGAAGTGCTTACGGAAAAGAATCCCACTATTTTTTGATGTGGTTATTAGCGCTAGCGATTTTCCAGGATATTTAATTTCCAGACTTCCCGCCTCAACAAGGAAAAGTTCATTTAAATCAGCGGTCGTAGGATGTGATTGGGATAAAGCATCTCCTCTGATGCGCATCCAAAAAGGGTAGCTTAATCTAGCCTGTTGTTTATCAGTAACTACAGATGCAAATAGATCATCGCCAACCACGCCTTTTCCCAGGTATCGAACACCATATTTCATTAGAACATCAGAAATGTCATTAATCTCTTCTGATGGATCAGGATTTACTTTATTGCTATTTCGATTAGAACGAAGATAAGGGTCTATCATAACAACCAAACTTCCACCCTTCATCACAAACTGATCTATAGCATAGAGCATTTCTTTTCGCAGAATAGACGCATCTATTAGAACTAAAACATTTAGATTATCGGGAAGAGCAGTTTTAAAATAAGGGATAATCGCTATATCATAGGCATTTTTCAGTTCAGAAAGAAAAGACATTCCTTGACGTTGTGCATTTGCGGCAGCTGACGGAATGAGGGGGCTAATGATTCCAATTTTTGGCGTAACAGCACGGCTCAAACTGTTTAGAGCCACTGCAATATCATATTCAAGATGCTGGTCCCGGCGAATATCAAGATAGGGTATACTTCCTTTTTTAGAGCCATGCTCGACGCTAAGGCTAAGGTAGAAACTGTCCCCTGATGACATAGGAATTTTTTTAGCTCCACTTGAAATGGCATGTAATTCTGCATCAGAATCCGGTTTAGGATCGATAATTTGAAGTATCAGTTTACCGTTTGATTTGCGGGCTAGACGTTTGAGCATTTGTTGAGCACGATCGGCATGTGATTTTATGGTTGCTGGCACACTCGGTTCACTACTACTCCAATAGAGTATGACCCGGGTGTCTGAATTTAGCTTGTCTAAAATTTGATAAGAACCTACGTGAAGTGTAAATTCATTTTCCGCAGTCATATCCCATTCACCAGGCACTTCTTTTGAGAGAGGAATCAGAAGTGCAGGAACCAGAAAAAATGCCATTGTTATTAAACTTCCTTTAAGGAAGCGCTTTTTTAAAAATGGGCCCTGACTACGGTTATTGCAGATCCATGTTGTTCCCGTTAGAGCTGTTGCGCTGATTAAAACAAAATAGAATACACCAGGAAAATCAATTATCCCTCGACTAAGGTGGATGAGCCATGTATTGGGACTAAAGTTAGAAAGCATTTCGATGATAGAATTATCAATATAACCATTCAGAAATCGACCGAATACATCCCATCCTAAAAGGAGGAGAAAAAATAAAAACATGATTGCAATAACAAACGCACCGACGGGTTCACGAGCTACTGACGCTGCGAATAGAGATATCGAATAATAGGTGGCCAATAAAAGGGCAGAGGCAAAATAACCTGAAAAAAGGACGCCAGGATCTGGGTCCCCAAGGTAATAAACTGTACCTATAATAGGTAAGGTAAACAGCAGCGTAACCAATAAAATCATATAACCTGCAAGAAATTTTCCAAGCACTACTGCGCAAGTTTGAACAGGTAACGTTATTGTTAATTCCATACTACGGTCACTGATGTCATCGACCCATGTACGCATGGCTAAAGCCGGGACGAGTATCAGTGAAACCCACGGGAGGAATGTCAGCATTGGCCTAATTGAGGCTTCATCGGTGGCATAGAAATCTGCTACCAAAAAGACAAAAGCTGACAAGGCTGCAAGGAAGCCCAGTTGAAAAAGATAACTTAATGGTGAAAAAAGTAACAACCGAAGTTCATGGCGAAATGTTGCTAATGTTCCGTTAAACAGGGTAGGTACTGCGATTTTCAATAAAGAGTTTGTTGGACCCTTCATATTTTATGCCTCTGCGGAATTGGCTCTACTGTGGTTAAGGCTCTAAAAGCCTTTGAAAGGCTTCCAAACTCCAGAACCAGATTTTCTGGCGTGTCATCTGCAACAATGCTTCCATTCGCAATCAAGAGTACCCGGTCACAAACTTCTTCAACCTCTTCGAGGATATGAGTAGACAAGATAATCGTTTTATCCACTCTCTTCTGGCGGATCAGATCATTGATCTTATCTTTTTGATTTGGATCCAGGCCATCGGTGGGTTCATCGAGAATTAATACAGGAGGATCATGCAAAATGGCTTGTGCCAGCCAGGCACGCTGACGCCAGCCTTTGGATAATTTCCTGATCTCTTGATCAAGGGCAGGGCGTAATTCTATCAGTTCTGTGGTTCTCTCAATTGCCCAAGTGAGAGGCTCACCCCACATGGCGCGACATTCACCACAATAGGTTAGAAATTCGCGAACAGTGAGATTACCAAATCCAGCTGCCGCTTCTGGTAGGTAACCAAAACAACTTTGCGCATGAAGTCCGTCCGTGGTGATCTCATGGCCACAAATTTTTGCCGTTCCAAAATCTGGTCGAAGAACCCCGCTCATGAGACGGATGGTTGTTGACTTACCAGCCCCATTTGGACCCAGGAACCCAACAACTGAACAGTTTTCAATCTTAAACGAGACATCATTAACTGCTAAGATGTCACCAAAACGTTTAGTTAGATTTCTAACCTCAATCATGACATGACAGCACCACTATTTTCGACCCAAAGACATCAAAAGATCTCTTGGAACACTTACTGAAAGAGGCCGACTGCGATGAAAAAAGCGACACTCAACCATGACACAGCATACCCAGATTTTCTTATAACTTGTGCGGATTTATGGCCAATTAGCAATCCCTTAACGTCTAAAAAATTTCCAACTGTTGCTAAAAGTGCACCACCTACCGCCAAAGCAATGATCACCTCTCGCTGCATTATGAACATTAATATTTCCACGGCTACTCCGAAGGTATTTCTTTAAAGGATCAGATTTGTAAAACTAATTTTTCAATTTTACCCCTTAAGAATCGGCTTTGGGAGTACTTTGCTTGAAGTTTTTTAGTGCTTCTTCGTGCAGAAGTTCCATAGCATCGCGTTTGTATTTATAAGCTTCAGTAGAACTGAGCACATTCAATTCGCGTGGCCGTGGTAATTTGATATCAATAATCTTGCGAACAGAAGTTGGTCGGTTCGACAGCACAATCAGCCTGTCAGCCAAGAATATTGCCTCATCAATCTCTGAAGTAACAAAGATATTAGTACGTCGATTTTCTTCGAACAAACGGACAAAGAATTCTTGCATGAGCTCCCTGGACATCGCATCCAGTCCACGGAATGGCTCATCCATAATCATCACCAACGGATCATTAATCATAGCACGAGCGAGCTCAGCGCGCCTCTGCATTCCACCTGATAATTGAATTGGATATTTGTCCTTGAATTCTACCAACCCAACTTTTTCAAATAAATAGTCGGCTTTCTTCTTTAATTCACGGCCCGGGAGATCATTACGAATCTTTGGGCCGAAAACAACGTTTTGATAAGCCGTCAACCAAGGCATAAGTGCTGTTTCCTGAAAAACAACCATTCTATCCATCCCAGGCCCAGTAATAAGTTTTTCATTAAGTAGTACCTGTCCTGTATCCGGCTTGTCAAAACCAGCAAGCATATTAACTAACGTTGTTTTTCCACACCCCGACGGGCCCACTAAAACCGTAAGTTCACCTGGGTTTATGGAAAGGCTGAAGTCACTAATAACCTCTTCACGGCTCCATTCATCACCAAATCCACGGCAAACGTTCCTCAGCTCAAGCGAAGCACTATTTTCAGTTGACTTTTCTGCGGATGAAATGTCGGCAGAGTTGTTTTTATTCTTTATATCAGATTGTTGCATGCTTCCTCACAACTAAAAAAGGCGCCGCCAAGGCATGGTAATCACACCGAGATAGCGAATAAACGAACTGGATAGATAACCGGCAATACCGATTGAAATCATCCCAACAATGACCTGGGCAACTGTTCCGCCCATATAAGAACTCCAAATGAAAAATCCAAGTCCACCACCACCTTGCTGCCCACCGCCGGAAATCATTTCTGAAGCCAGAACAACTTCCCAGGTGATGCCCATACCAACAGCGGCACCCGTCCAAATTGATGGCAAGGTTCCAGGAAGAATAACCTTCCAGAAGAGATCCCACTGGTTAGCACCCATTGATTGGGCGGCACGAAGGTATTGGACGTCAATGCTTCGCGCACCACCAAGAACGTTAATAACAATAGTGAAGAATGCGCCAAGAAACGTAACAAACGCGATCGACATTTCCGTTGTCGGCCAGAAGATAATGGAGGCTGGAACCCACGCAAGCGGTGGAATTGGCCTCAAGATCTCAAAAGGTGGGAAAAATACATCTCTAAAGTAACGGTTGACGGCCAGTAACAAGCCAAAAGGTATTCCAATAATCATAGCTATAGTAAAACCGGCAAACACCCGTCCCGTACTTAGATACCAACTTTCCCAGTAGCCTGTATAGTGAAGGATCTTCTGCCACGCCGCTATTACTTCTGTCGGCGGTGGCACTTTTCCAATCCATGGGATTTCAACACCAAACCAAACTTTTGACTGCGAACAGACTTCCCAAAAAATGATAGCTCCGATAAGCGCGACAACGCCACGCCACAGTGATTTGTTAGTCAACATCTTTTCAAGTTTTGATTTTTTTTTCGAAACTGAGCTGATGCTTTTGCTTTGAACAGCGTCTGTCATATTAAGCCAACTCCCTTTCACCCGCATCAAAAGCTTTTTTTGCTTCTTCGTGGACGGCTTCTTTTGTTTCTTCAACCAACACACGGAACTCTTCAGTAGTTAAGGTTTGGTAATCTCTTGGCCGAGGGATTTTTACATCAACTGTTTTCTTCAATGTTGCGGGCCGTGTTGTCATAACAACGACCTTGTCCCCTAAAAATATAGCTTCTTCCAAGTCATGCGTAATAAAAAAAATCGTCACTTTTGTTTTATCATATACCTCTAGCAATGATTCATGCATGATAGATTTTGTTAGGGCGTCCATTGCACGGTAAGGTTCATCTAAAAGCAATACTTTAGGATCATTGATCAATGCCCTTACGATTTCAGAGCGCCGGGCCATTCCAGAAGAAACTTCGCCTGGATATTTATGTGCAACATCTCCAATACCTGCCTCGGCCAACATATGCTCAGCTTTCTCATGTGCCTCAGCTTTACTCATTACACCTTGAACGATAGGACCGTAAGCAACGTTTTCTCCCAATGTTTTCCAAGGGAATAATGCACCGTGCTGGAATACGACCATTCTGTCTGCACCTTGTTCAGCCTTTGGTTTTGACGGGCCACAGAGCAACTGGCCATCAAGGTAAATCTCTCCCTCAGTGATTGAGTGAAATCCAGCGATAGCATTTAGCAACGTGGTTTTGCCACAACCTGACGGGCCGACTATCATGCAAACTTCGCCCGCTGGTATTTCGAGTGAGCAGTCATCTACTGCCATAACGTTCACGCCATCTGGATCATAGATTTTGGTGACGTTGCGGATGCTAATCGCGCCACGTGAAGTATTTTGATCGGCCACTTTATCTGCCCTCCAACGCTAGCGCGCGGACGCGCCACTGCATCATTCTGTTACCCGCAAGTCGCACTAAAGCAGAAGAGACCCAACCGACGAACCCAAGCGTCAACATACCAATAACCATGGTAACATAAGTGATATTCATGTAGCTATCCATGATCATATACCCAAGACCAAACTCACCTGAGACCATCTCTGCTGCAACCAAAGAAAACCAAGCTACCCCAATACTTATTTGCAGCCCTGTGAAAATAAAAGGTAAAGATCCTGGCACAACAATATGCAAGAACACGTGGTGGGGTTTTGACCCTAAGCATTTAGCCGCCCGAAAATATTCTTTATCAATCGACTCAACTCCTAAGAGAGTATTCAATGTAGTTACAAACAAGGATGCCAATGTGGCCAAGTAAATTACTGGGGTTTCAAACCCACTAAACATTAAAATCGCTAAGGGCACCCATGCGAGGATTGGTATAGGTCGTAAGACTTCAAGAATTGGAAAGGTATAATCACGAAAAGTTTTTGACCAGCCCATGAACAAACCTAAGGGAACACCAAGACAAGTAGCAATGGTAAATGCAATCATAATACGTCTGCAACTGATCATAATATGTTCGTAATATATTGGACTGAACATTGAAATACCCCAGTCCGGATCCGGGTTTATCCACTCCGTTATAACCTCAACAGGCCCAGGCAATTTGTTAAAACGCGGCAGTTCCCAGCCTTCAACAAATAAATAATATGTGCCGAGCCAGAGAGAAATACCAACTAACATTAGATATGGCGTTAGCGTTTTGAGGCTTTTTTTCCAGTTATAGATTTTTAGCGCCAATCCGGTTGGAGCTTCTTTAATATTCACTGTAGGATTTTTTTGAGTCATAACAAACCTAAGTATTTATATAATTGTCTCGACATTGAGCTTCTATAAACTGTGTTAAAATGTCGTATGCTTCCACTTAGTGCTTATACTACGATTTAAGACATATTAGAACCGAAAAAGGGACATAAATAAAATATATATTTGAAGAATTTTTGTGTAAAATAAGCTACAAAAAGGGTCCCGATCTTAGGATCGGAACCCGGTTTTGCAACAATCGTTTACCTATCAGTTTTTATACTGAGAAAGTGGCACACCATCGATTTTTCCAAGTGGACTTTTTAATCCACGCTCTTTGAGAATTTTACGAGCCATACCATCCCAAATTGATTCAGGACGCAACGCTTTACGCTTTCCGAACTTTTTCTTCTTAGCCAAGAACGCGGTTGCTGCTGTCACCAATTTATTGACCTTAGCGTTAAAAACGAAATCCAAGGTCAGCTTGTTAACCCCGCCTTCATCTCTGTAGAGAGAAGCCCAGAGAACTTTACGATCTATACCTTCTGTTTGATCATCTGCCATTTTAGATACGGCATTTGCATTGCCCAAGTCAGCTAGGAATAGCTGCGCATCTAGCTCAGCTTCTAACCAAGCCCGGTGCACATCAGGGCGTGTCTGGATGATTTCATTCATCATGACTAGGAAGCCTGCATCGCCGGCATCGGCACCAGAAAAATCAGCACCGGTGGCACCTCTTCTGGCAATGCCTGCCATTTCGATTTTAGATGCTGTAGGTTCCCAGATAGCAGCGCCAGCAATTTTACCTGCTTCCAAGTTCTTGGTGATGTTTTCTATATTCATATTAAGATACTTCGAAGGCTTTATGCCCGCTTGCTCAAATGCAAGCAACGCAAAGCGATCAGTGCAGGCGCCGTGTGGAGCGGCAATCAGCTTGCCATCCATCCATTTGACTGCATCCATACCTGTTTTAAATTTTGGAGCATTATTTGGAACAAGAAAGATATTACATTGCTGCTTTGATGTTCCCAAAACAGAAATCATACGAAGATCAACCTGCTTTTCTCTCATCGAAGAAACAATCGCAGGCATGTCGCCCATGTACCCGATGTGATTTTTTTCACCAAGTAGTTTGCCAACGACGACAGACCCCTGAAGGCCAATCTCAAACCTGACCGAAGAACCCTTCGGTAAATATTTTTTCCATAAATTCTTCCCATTGAGAACAACACCCGACCAGGATGCTGTGTAGTAAGGCTGATACCCAACAACTAACTTGACGGGCTCACCTGGTTTTCCAAAGCCAACTTTAGCCGACGCGGCTGAAGCCAACCCGAAGGTCAGTATTGCAGCGCCAACAGAAGCACTGATTATTTTTGATAAAACTTTATTCATAATTTTCTTCCCTATTTTGTTTACACTCAAACGGTTTTTTACGGTTGTGTAGACTTGTACTGGTTCTCAGAACTGCTAAGAACTTCCTAATTTGGTTCCCAATTCATACTTTGCACAAACGCATTAATAAACATAACCAGCACTCAGCCTTAAAGTCCACAAGACTTTAGTATTATTTGAGCACATAGCTTCTTTTCTTTATTTACTTTTTTTTAGTTTT
>LWDU01000509.1_pt1 | contig 11891 bp, 18 predicted proteins | sample 727161 | NCBI WGS metagenome assembly LWDU01 (sample SAMN04566230, study PRJNA314399) | hydrothermal vent metagenome | isolation source: deep sea hydrothermal plume seawater | place: Mexico: Gulf of California, Guaymas Basin | collected 2004-07-11 | reverse complement strand
CGTCAATACCTTTAGTCCACTCTCTACCTTTGGTATCAAACTTAGAAGCATTAGCGAACCATAGTTTCTTAGTGCCATCAGCATCTAATGCTTTTTCTTGTAGGTTTAGTTCTTTAAATGATTTCATTTTAATCCAGTTTAGTTGTTACTATATATTTATACTTCCAGTTTTTGGTCAGATGACTTGAAGTCTTTCTTACGCATCACTGTTTTAGATATCATATCAAACTCTTGATTCTTAGCATCCCACTTCAATACAAATGGTATATTAACATGAGAGTTGATATCATGCAGAACTGCTTCTGCGTTCTTACCAAGTTTAGGTATCTTCTTGCCGTGTTTCTTGTAGGTTAACTTGAATATCCGTACAAGTTCACCCGATGAAATAGGTTTCTTATTACGAGTATCATTTACTCTATCAAGGAAATGCCGAGTAAACTCAACATCAATACCTACTTTGGCAAACAACTTATCAGCCATTCTCTCTACGGCATCTAAGTCGGCCTTAGTCAGGTCTTCAAATAAAGTAGATGTGTATTCATCAAATGATTTCATTTGATTATCCCGAATGTGAGAATGCCGTCTTCCTTGGCCTCTATTACCTTTATCTTCATCGATTTAAGAAATGCTATAACTTTCTCCGAACCAACCTTATGCAGAAACTTATCAAGCGATAGTCGTTTATACCCAACACCGAAATGCTCTACCGCTTCATCCCAAAGTTCTTGTTGTTTTTTATTACGGGGCCATTTCTCTACTGATCTAAGAAGATCAAATATATTACCATCCGTATTCATCTCAGGTATGACTAATTTTTTACCCCTTAGATTATAATCAACTTCAGATACTTCATCACCATAGGTAGCTGCTAATTCTTTAGATGGTGTAACCCACGTTATACCTTTCTTGTTAGGTTTATTGGGATTAACCCCTTTAGGATGACCTCTATAATAGGTTTTCTCTGTTATAAACGATTTAAATGGCTTCATAGTCATAACCAAAATCACCTTGATCGTTCTCTACGACATATACTCTAACTGCTTTGTATATGTCAAATTTACCAGCATCTTTGTTGCTTGACGCATCGGGGTCATAATATACAACATCCCGTTTACTCAAACTCCATTCCTTTTTTATAGCTCCTTTGAGTATAGCATGAAGGAAACGTTCATCGCCCTTCCCTTCGTTCAATACTGTCTTAAATGATTTCATCTATTTGGTTCCCTATTTAATTTTTTTCCCATAAATGTATTTATCAATTTTTAAATGTAAGTGATTCAAAACAGGTCAAAACAGACTCACTAAAATTCCTATGAGCATCTGCCATTCCTTGTGCCGACCCAAACTCTTGCTTTAANNNGGATCCCAATAAAATGGGCCCGGCATCTTCTTACCACTTACATCAACAATACACCTTGACATTTCTTCGGGATCTAATGAGTAATCAACCAAGTCTTGGTCGCCTTTCATTAGGTTAAAAACGTGTTCTTGGTATTGGGCCCTTTCATCACCACACCCGATGAGCAGTATAGAAAAGACCACTAAGATTAATTTTTTCATATATCAATAGTATAAAAATTCAGAAATTTCTGTTCCAACAAAAGTCCATATACCATATAATAAGATACAGAATAATATTAGTAACACCTTATGAATTACAGGTTCATCTTTCATCCTAACCACCATAATAGAACCTCAGCAACAACTGCTTGCAGAGTAAATGCAAATAATACCAAGAAACACAGGTCAAGAAATATTTTGAAATATTTTGTAAATTTAAGAAGACTCATACATCACCATTAATATATTTTATACTACTAAAAGATACCATATTTAATTTTATGATTTTCATCATAATATGATACCAACGATTGTTCTCTGTTATCGAAAAGATTTTCTTTACATGATACATGAATCCATCCAGAATTGATATCTGTATCATCGTGGAACTCTAATATCAACTGATCAAAGCTAACACTATTACTAATCCACATAGCAACCTCGGCATTACTCGTACCCATTACTTCAAGGTCAACTGCTTCACCAAGACAATGTTGTGATTTACTAGATCCGCCAATTTGTTTATTCAATGCAGGCGAGCGATAACCAGAGTTAATCCTCGTAGGGCCAAATTTATCCCTGACTGGTTGAACCACTACTTTAAATAAATTCTCAATAATAGGAATCATTGACTCTGGTGGTTGATTGTCGATATTATTTCTTATTGCAGTTGATGACTTTGTATATTCAGCCATCGTAAAGTTTTCTGATAAATTCATATTGATATCCATTGTAATAATACACTTATTAAAAATACCATCAATAAAGGACTTCCAAATGTAATAAATGCCATATATAATGACCTCAGTATAGCATATTTCATAAATCAGTATCCTTCATTTTTATAGGTTCTTGTTCGTCTGAAATATTATTTTCCTCACTCGTCTTGTCTTTTTTAAATATTAAATCCCAATTGTCGCGGTATTGTGTAGTTGATATTTTAGATCGTAACTCATCACCAGTCACATCATTTTTTGCAGCCATTCCCTTTTCTCATATATAGTTAATTTCTTATTATTTATAAGGTATGGTTTTACTTTCCACAACGTTTACATTTTCTTGGATGAACGTCTTTCGTTTCGGTCACACACGTCAATGATTCAATAGGAACTTCTCCCTTGTACGGCCAAGTCTGTCTTGGTGGGAGTTTTCCAACTATATTGCCATCATCGTACCATTTTTTCCCTTGTGCCATTTGATTGACAGGAATCGTACCCCCGATAAATTTAACCACACTTGGTCTATATTCAACTTGAGTTAAGTGCATATGGTGATCCCAACTAACATTACCATACGCCACTATTATAATTTTATCATCAACACTACATAACTTAGCAGCAGCGCCATTTACTGAAATAGTAAACAACCTTTCATCTGGTATCGCATATGTCGTAAATCGCTCACCATTAGTGATATTGTATATCTCAATTTGTTGATACGGCAATATGTTTGCCCTCTCTAATATATTTTCACTAATAGCACAGCTACCTTCATATTCGGTATTAGATTCTGTAACTATTGCACCGTGTATTTTTGATTTTAATATTTTTATTTCCATTATTCCGCCTCAACTTTCCTTTTCAATTTGTTACGTTTCCGTTTGAGCTCTTTGATTTCTCTCTTTAATTCCTTAACCTGATCCAAATAACTGTTGTATTCAGATATATCACCACACTTGGCTTCCATACGATTACCAATGCTCTGTAATTCCTCTAATAATCCCATGATAATTGAAAAGTTTCGTGTTTTATAACAAGCACGCATTTCATCTATAACAGTACAATAAAATCTATTTGGCATATATTTTTACCTTTTTCATATTAAGCAACCAATTTTGCAAATTCTTGAGCGATTAACTTATTCATTTTTTTGTTCTTTTGGAACTTCTTAAAGTCACGTTTGATTGAGTTCATTCTTTTACGATCCGTTGATTTAATTTCATCATCATCAGCAACTGTAACAAATTCATCCTCAGATGCACGAAGTCTTTTATCGTGAACCATAATGAATGAATCATAACCACCATAGTTCTTATAGACAGCATAACCATTCTTTTCAACTCTATTTCTACGATCTGTTAAGTAGAAACCGATTACGTTATATTTCTTTCTTAGTGACTCAAATAACGCTCTCTTAGCCTGAACTCGTCTTTGATCAGCATATACATATCTATTAGGTTTGTCAGTCAATTCAATCTTACCGTGACCTTCAATATCCCAAATAATTGATTCTGCCCAGTTATTAAGATCCTCTGATAATCTCATATCTTGAGCATCACCATCAGTTAAGAACACAATATTCATCTTCTCTGTGTGGTGTCTTTTAACAAAATCATCAGCCATGATATGAGCCATTGAGATAGTTTCTGATAATGGCGTTCCACCTAACTCAAAAGCGGGTTCGGTATAACTTGAATGACGATTCTCAATAGAGTATGAAGAGAACATAGCCCTTTCAAACATTTCGTGCATTTTAGATTTAGACCATTTAGAATCAGCAATCTTAACTAACTTAACTGCCCAATCTTTATAATCATATTGTTTAGAATTACTTTCATCGCTGTCTGAAGTATAAATTTTATGATACTTAGTACCGTTAGTAGTAAACCCGTATAACTCGAAAGGAATACCAACACGTTTAGCAAACATAGAAAGAACCACTGATTGTTTTAATGTTTCGTAAATCCGTGTACTCATTGAAGCAGAATAATCAATATACATCAACAAACCGTGGTTCTTAGAATCAGGAACCGACATAACAGATTTGAAGATATGATCATCTAACTTATACTGCCATAGTTTATTAACATCAATAGAACCAGAAGTAGATTCTCTGATTTTCTTAGATTCCATTGCTGACTTACGAAGTTCAAACTGCTGAACCATTGCATTTACCGCAGGTTTAACATCCTTTACAAAGGTATTATATTCCTCGGCAAATTCTTCTTTCGCATCATTGTAGTGACTGTAAACAGAATACTTATCTTCAGCTTCATTAGCTGAGTCTTCCATATCCTTTTCTGTGTAAATAAAATCATTATGCAACTGATCTTTAGTCACTTTGATATGCGTTGTAGTTTCATCATTGTGAATCATTTTAGATTCATTTTCACGCATTGAACGATCCGTATCAGAAGAATAATCAATCTCATCTTCAGACTTTTCATCTTCACCCACCTCACCCGAAGAACCTTTTGTTTCTGTATCAGTTTCTTCCTCAGAATCTTCTTCCTCAGATGACACCGATGTTTGCTCTTTATTTGATTGCTGAGCTTGTTCTTCTGGATCTTGTTGATCACCAGATGATTTTTCTTCAGTTGGTTGTTCCTGTTCTTCTTTTTGTTGTTCCTTGATAAACTCCATTACTTCTCTAGAAACCGTAACAGTATCTTCAAAGGTTTGTGCAGCATTAACCTTTTCAATCATTAGAGTTTCCGCCAATGAGAAATCGATATCAACTAATGCATTCAGTTTAGCTTTAAGGTTCAGTCTATCTAAGAACTTTAACTTATTCAGATCCTTATCTTTAACAGAGAAGAAATCATCATCCATCAATCTTTTATAACCTTTAAGGAAGTCATTAACTAAGCCGGGATAGAACTCACGAACCTTGCGTTCAATACGAACATCCTCTACAATGTTAATAATATCAAAAGGGATATCAGATATATCCTCTGCTTTATCCTTGTGAGAGAAGATGTCTGGTGTATAAAGAGCATGACCAATTTCGTGTCCAATGAACAGGGTAGCTGCATCATTGAATTCTTCTTTGAGGAGCGGAAGTCTAACAACACGATTTTTAGGATCGAAAGAAGCTGTCTTGAAGTTTCCTTCAATCACCTCTAGATCCTCTCGGGCCATTAACTTGGAGAGTAGTGCCTTATTCATCATATATAACCTCTTTTCTCAATTTATAACTAATTATAACATTTTCAACTAGTCTTGTCAAGTCTTTTTTCACTTTATTTCATTAATCTATCACTATATGTATATTATATCAAATTTAGAGTACCGTGTCAAGGCTTATTTTAAAATGATTTACTTATGCGTCTTATGCAGGCATAAGTAAGAAGCCCTAATATGATGTATGTAATACCATCAAACCATGAAATGTTGTTTAATAAGTCTGCTGTGATGAACGAAAGATCCATAATTACCTCTGGTGTTGTATTTTAGTCATGTTTTTTAATTTGAAGAATCTCATACAATGAGGACATTGAACCTTTCCTAATGAGTAGAATCTAACAAAAGATCCAACACTGCCTTCATTACACGGACATTTAAATTCTGATATATCAACCTCTTTCATTTAAAGTTCATTTGGGCTGATAGAAAAATATAATGCAAACGTCTTTACTGCCTCTGGATATACAGACTCATCATATTCTAATACTTTACCCTTCTCTAGAAATTCACGTTTCAGCAAACACTTGTCAATGTGATTTGGCAAATCATCAAAATTATCATATAAATTCTTCATAACCTCACGATGTTTTTCCTCTGAATATATATTATCACTATCTGGGTGCTGAGTAGACATATATGAATACATCAAGTAATATCCTATTTCTTTTTCTAAATTATACTTATCGGACTCCATATACTCATAATACTTATCAATCTTCATATTAGTTCCGCCCATTCCCTAGTGCTAGGATTATATAATGTGCAGCTTTAAGTAAATCTTTTCTGTTATATCCGTCCTTTTTGCCATATCGCATTAGATATTTAATAGTTGTATCAATGCATGAATCTGACATTGTACCTCTCGCCTTCCAAACATCTAGACTTTGGATATCATTGTTATCATTTGTATAATGACTAGAATATGTTGTATCAATATACTCAGCGAGTTCCTTTAATACATCCTTTTCGTTAAAAGTATAATCAATTTTCTTTTTATTATACGTTATTTTACATTCGGAATCTGATGTCCAATACTCAATTCTCGCTGGAGAAGGAACTGCATTCTCTATAGGACTTTTCCTATTAACATCTACAAATTTACCATTAATATTATATTCCATTTTAAATCACCATAATTACTTAGTTAAACATATTTATGATACTAGAGCTTTCAACGACTCACCATTACGAAATCTCCTTATAGTTTCGCCCAATAATCTTTCAATAGAGATGATATTTATTTTTTTAGATGACAAAACAGACTCGGTTTGTTCTATAGAGTCTGATATATACATCTTTCCAATTTGACTATTTTCTATACGTTTAATCGCAGATCCAGAAAAAACACCATGAATACATATACCATCAATCGTCCTAGCACCTTTCTCAATTAGAGCAGCTGACGCACCTATCAAGGTTCCTGCCCCGTCTACCATATCATCTACAATAACACATTTTTTATTCTTAACATCCCCAATAACATTCATAACTTTCGAGACACCTGGCTCTGGTCTTCTCTTGTCGATAATAGCAATAGGCAAATTTAATAGATTTGCAAAATACCTTGCACGTCCAGTCCCACCTACATCAGATGAAACTACGACATCCCAATTAGAAGGAACAACAGTCTCAGAAATAGAATCCCTCATAATGTTTAGAGCTGATATGTGCTCGCAGATTATGTTGTTATTGAAAAACCCTTGTGTTTGCATGGAGTGAAGATCCATACATATTACTGTGTTTATACCAGAATGGCACAACATATTTGCAAATACCTTACCAGATATAGGACTTCTATTAGTGCGTCTATCTTGTCTGGCATATGGGTAATATGGAAATATAACATTAATCACAGATGGGTTAGACCGTCTAACTGCATCAATGAGTAACATTAATTCCATTATGTCATTATTTTTATTAGACTTTGTTGTAAATCCTGCCATTATGAAAATTTCATCTCGTCTAATATTTTCTTTAATCTCCACATAAATCTCCCCATCGGGAAAATCTTTAATTTCTGCCTTTGTCAATGTCATATCAAGATTGTTCGCGACCCTCATTGCAAGTGGTCTATTTGAACGTGTAGAGATTATTCTAGAATTTTTCATATCACTCCTGATGTTAACATTATATTACATACTATACTAAAACGGCCCTACCAATCACCATGATCATCTAGGCATTCTGTTTTCCATAAACACTTTTCACAAAGTTCGTGATATTTAACAGACGAGTGATCATGGAACGAATCAATCTCTAGTTTTTTTATCCCACTCCACATACCAAGAGCGAACTGTTTAAACATGAACCATCTAGAGAATCCATGGCTGTGTTCCCCCTTTGCATCAAAGTAGTTTAGATGCCCGACATGATTGAATCCTACGAATTCCATCGGGTGCCGTGTAACAATATCTGTGTTATTTCTAAACCTATAAAATTGTGGTCTAAATGCATTTTTAAAATCTGTATTACCTACCCTTGGAGATCCAAACGTATACCCTACAGTATTTTCATCACCAAGTCTAGCAGCTGCGAGAGTTGCAAGTGCCGCGCCAAGTGAGTGACCTGTAAAAAAAACATTCCTTACCGAGTTCTTTGCCAATACATGACTAACTGTAATGTTAGAGTTATAATGAACTACCAAGTCATCCCATATTAAGTCTAAAGCTTCTTTAAAACCTCTATGAACTCTACCTTCCGAATCTGATTCAGTTTTCAAGAATTTAATGTCTGCTTCAATGTCTGCTAACTGCGTTGGTTCTGTTCCTCTGAACGCATAGATTAAATTTTTATCATCCCAAAGAACATAACATTGCGTAGAACCATTGTTGAAAAATTTAATATCATAGTCGTCAGAATATATTCCTGAAAATTCTGCAACACCGAGATATGCATTCATTGCGAGGCCCGAAAAGAATGTAGCGTTTTCAAAACTAAATTCTCTTTCTAACATATCAATCCCCAGAACAGGTTACTTTAATTGCATTGGGCGTGATAACTTCATCAAAACTACTCCTTGCAACAATACGAGCTCCTTGTGATAAAGAACAATATCTATCAACCGCATGAGATACAGCAAATTTAGCGGTATCCATTGTAGAACAACCACTTAGAACCAATGTAGCCATAATTAATATTAATAATTTTTTCATAATTTCCTCATTAGTTTATCTATGAATTGCACCAGCAATGTTATTGCTGGTACTTACCATCATCCTTCTTATATATGTATAATATTACTTATCAAAGTTGAATTGGTATTCTACTAAAAACCTGTCACCGACACTATCGCGACCTTGAAAAACATCCCAAGGGCCCGACAAATCATTTTGTTGAAATGCTGCTGTTAATTGATGAGATTCAGAACCGATATATGCAGTGCCAAATACACGAGCATAATTTCCATTATTTTCAGATCCCCAGAAGTCGCCTAATTGATCTGCATTCTGCATCCACCGAAATCCTGCTGATTTCATTTTCATTCCAAATGAAGACTCTGACTCTGCCATTAGAGGGGCAGACATTAAAGCAAACATTGTCGTTAATATAATTAATACCTTTTTCATTTATTATTTTCCTATTTGTTGTTAGATTACTACATAATGTTGTGTATTTTATACACACAAGTATATATAATAAATTGTGAAGGCTGTTTCTGGTGCCAAGTACAACCAACCAAACTCCGTCTACTTAATATCTAAGCTGCAAGTGCAAAATTATCTTCTGCATTTATATTTTGATTTTTACATCTTTCTTGATGGGTAGTCCATATATCATACAATACATTGTCGAAACTGTTCTCCCCCATAGATTGGTGGAGGAGGGGGGAATCGCACCCCCGTCCAACATACCTCAAATATACATCATACTACCATAATATTAGATTCAGCAGAATAAACAACCTCGTTCATTCTTAAAATAGAATCATAATTAAGTGATAACGAATCAATACCCTGACTGACTAGCCATGATGTTATCTCTGGAAAATCTGATGGTGCTTGACCACAGATACCCACATACTTTCCCTGTTTTTTACACGCTGTTATTGCCATTTCCATTAATTTAATTACTGCATAATTCCTTTCATCACATCCAGAGATGTTAGAAGAATCTCTATCAACCCCAAGAGTCAATTGAGTTAAATCATTAGACCCTATTGAGAATCCGTCACAATATCTCAAAAAGTCCTCTGCCAATAATGCATTAGCTGGTATCTCACACATAAAAATGATTTTAATACCATTCTCTCCACTTTTAATACCATTCTCTTCTAATAGTCGTACTACATTCTTTGCCTCGGATACGGTTCTAATAAAAGGAACCATAACCTGTATATTATTTAATCCATATTCAAGGATAACTTTTCTTATCGCAGAGCATTCCAACTCAAACGCACCTTTAAACTCTGGTGAATTGTATCTATATGCACCCCTAAATCCAATCATCGGATTTTCTTCTATTGGTTCGTATAGACTCCCACCATACAGATGAGCATATTCGTTAGTTTTAAAATCTGATAATCTAAATATAACGGGTTTGGGATATACCGAAGCTGCAATGGTAGCAATACCATCTGCCAATCTACTTCTATAGAAATGCTTTGGAGAATCATATCCAACAGTTTTTTCCATTATATATTCATACATCTCATCCGATAATAATTCATAATTAATCAGCGCATTTGGGTGTATACCGATACGAGAATTAATTATGAACTCTAATCTAGCCAATCCTATACCATCATTAGGATATTTTGATACCTTAAATGCCATATCTGGATTACCGACATTAAGCATTAATTTAGTTCTCGTTTCTTTAAATGATGAAAAGTCCACTTCTTCAGTAGTATAGGGTAATATTCCTGAGTATATATTCCCAACCTCACCTTCGGCACAAGATATTGTTATTTCATCTCCATTCTCTATAACTGATGTAGCATCATTACATCCAACAACTGCCGGTATGCCCAGCTCTCTTGCTATAATTGCAGCATGACACGTCCTACCACCTCTATTTGTAATGATACCAGAGGATTTTTTCATTATCGGTTCCCAATCAGGATCCGTTATATCCGTTACTAATATATCTCCCTCGCGGAATTGTACCCGAACCGATTTTAGAACCAATTGGTTTACCTGTGGTGATTATATCAGAAGTGCGTTGCAATGTAAAAACCTCGTCAACACATTCTACCGAATGAACGGTTTCTGGTCTGGACTGAACTATAAAGATTTCATTAGTTATACCATCAATCGCCCACTCAATATCCATATGGGTCTTCTTCCCATATTTTTTAGAGTAATGATTTTCAATGATTACTGCTGACTTAGCTAATGATATAACCTCTTCGTCAGATAAACAAAATTCTTGTTGAAGTGATTTATCAACTTCAATATTATTTGTTCTATTCGATTCGGAGTAAATCATTTTAACTAATTTAGAACCAAGATGTCGTTGTATGATGGAATTATACCCATCATTCAGCGTTGGTTTGAATACATAAAATTCATCTGGATTAACATTACCAGATACTACATTCTCTCCAAGTCCATAAGCACCCGTAATGAATACAACATCTTCAAACCCCGATTCAGTATCCAAGGTAAACATAACACCAGCCGTACCTCTATCTGACCGAACCATTTTCTGAATACCGATTGATACTTTTACATCTTTATGTGAGTATCCATTAGATATTCTGTATGATATAATCCTGTCTGTGAATAACGATGCGAACACCAGTTTACAGGCGTGTATTACATCAACATCTCCAAACACATTTAGGTATGTGTCTAGCTGTCCGGCAAATGAATTTGAAAGTGAGTCTTCTGTAGTCGCAGATGATCTAACAGCAACTGACCCACCAAGATCGTAATATGACTCTAATATCTCAGCTTCTAATCGTGGGGGCATCTCACCATTGATGAACCATGACCGTATAGTTTTACCTATGGAAGATAACGAGTCTACATCATCAATGTCAACAAATTTTAATATATCGTCAATTTTATGGGAAAATTGGTTGTGTTCTACAAAATCAGTATATCCATCTACCACTATGGCAAATCCGTTGGGAACGTTAATGCCTGATTCTGTTAATTCCGTATACATCTCTCCGAGCGAGGCATTCTTTCCACCTACGGTTGAAACATCGGATATACTTAATTCACTATATTTTTTAATATAGGATGGATCACTATCAACATTAGACATAAACAAAACTCCCCGTTATTAAAACATTATAAACGATTTATCCTTATTTGTCAACTCAACCGAGAGCTATTGCCATGGCAGTCGCCACTCCTGTGTCTTCTTTAGTCGCTCCATCGATATAATTTGCAATCTCAACGACTGTCCCATTTGCCAATTTGGTATACAGTTTTTTGTCTACAGCATTCATAGCGATTTCACCGACTTCAAGATCGG
>LWDU01039713.1_pt1 | contig 11896 bp, 14 predicted proteins | sample 727161 | NCBI WGS metagenome assembly LWDU01 (sample SAMN04566230, study PRJNA314399) | hydrothermal vent metagenome | isolation source: deep sea hydrothermal plume seawater | place: Mexico: Gulf of California, Guaymas Basin | collected 2004-07-11 | reverse complement strand
TCTTTCGGGTGTCGGTCTTCGCAGTAACTGAGGATTGACCGCAACAAAGTTGCAGTCAACTATCGGAGGTGCTACCAACTTTTGGTCGGAAAGGCTTAATAGGCAATAGCCTAACAAAAATTCTAACAATGCAAGATCAATTCATACTTTTGCGTAGGGCTTACCACTTTTTTGAATTGACCTCTTTGAGCACCCGATTTTCCAGCATCGACTCCGCCAACATCTTCTTTAATTCGGCGTTTTCTTTTTCCAATTCTTTGAGTCGTTTGGCATCGGCTAAATCCATGTCACCGTATTTTCTACGCCAGCGATAAAAAGACGCTTCAGAGATGTTGTGCTCGCGGCAAACCGATTCTATGGTTTGGACGCCATCGGCTTGCCGGNNNNCATGAGTATTGCCTCCTGAGAAGGTAAGAAATACTCTCACAGAAAATGGTGCAAATCTATGCGGTCTGATCAAAAGTCACTGGCTACCGCAGACGGCACCAGCCTCAGTCCGAGCTTCTGCGGCCGACGGGTGGTAATGGCATTTGACAAAGTCACTGACTGCCGGCGTCAGTCCACACACAGTGCGTCTGCCAGGCGCAGCTGAGCGGTAGCACGACGGCGGCAGGAGCGTGTCGTTGCGCGGCAAAGAGAAGCGGGGTGGGAGGGCCGTCCCGCTTTCCATACTACGTTAACCGGAATCATGCCCGTCGGGACAACTCCTTGGCGACCTGGCGTATATAGGCGAGGCTGGCGCCATCGCGCTCATACGGATCGCCGACGCGGACCCCCTCGAGAGCGAAGGTGCCATCGAAGCCGGCGTCGACCATTGCCGCTAAAGAAAAGCGATAGTCGATATCGCCCTGGTGCAACTGGACCTGCAGAAAGATAGCGTGGCGATTTTCAGGTATGTGGATGCGCGTCAAATTCTTGCAGTGCCAATAGGCACCGCTGATGGGGGCCAGCGCGACGATAGCCGACTCGCTCGTTTCCTCGGGTTCGTCGTAAAGCCAGTAGATGTTGCCCAGGTCTGGATTGATGCTGACATTGTCGCGGTCGATCATGGCCATGAACTTGATCGCCGCCCACGCAGTGTCGATGATGCTGTGCTGATGCACCTCCAGCGCGATGCCGACGCCGAGGTCTGCTGCCCGGTCGGCGAGGGGGCGCAATATCGCTGCTGCGCGCTGATAATCGTCTTCGCTGGCTTCACGGCTGCCGTCTTGGGATAGCAGATCGCCGACAAAGTGGCCGGGCTGACTGGGATTGCTCGGCGTGCACAAATTACCATTTAAAATGGGCGACCCGACCCACGCTGCGAATTGTATCGCTTGCTCCCAGCGTTCGCGAGCAGTTTCGGCGGTGCGAGGGTTGTTCAAGCTACCGCCGCCGCGAACCCCCAGAGCCGGTAGTCCGGCTCCTTCGAGTTGCCGGCGGAGCTCTCCAATAGTGCCTGAATTGGCGTCGTCGCCATCGGGGTGGACAGCGGAAATCTCGAGACCGTCAAAGCCGAGAGATTTGACCTTCTTCAACCAGGAGGCACGCAGATCGGCCGGCACCAGTTTAGTGCCGCGAGGTCCGAAGTGTGGATACCAAGATTCGCGGCGAAAGGCATAGGCGAATTTCACTATGAGCTACCTTCTGGGTAATCTGCAGTTAGAAAAACTGCCACAGTGATTAGTAATGCCGACTTCGCGTATTTCATTATGAGCACTCCTCTTGATGACAAATGTTGTGCACGTACGGTTGGGGTTATCCTTGCCGGTAATGTCCGAATTGAGAACGAACACCGTCACGTCGAGTTCGTTCCCTGTCTGAGTGGCAAGGATTGCCGCAGAAACTGCAACATGTGACTTGCTCAGCCTGGAAAGTAACGTGAGGTACCCTCGTGACCAATATTGGGCTTCAGCGGAATAGTCCTTATGTGCTAAAAGAGACATTGGAATCGAAGAAGGTGGCGTCGCCAGCGTCGTTAAAAACGAAAATGGACTTCGTCGACACCACATTCGCATACACCGTATCGAAATCGCCATCCTTCTCGCGCGTCGCTGCCATCGTCACCTCCGTTAGGGGCGCTGTCAGGCGGCTGTTGCGCTTCTGCAACTGATCCAACCGTTGCTCGACCATCATCATGCCGCCACCGTTTTTGGGTACGGCGTCAGTATACGCAAAATCCCCATCACATCCAAGCGGATGGCGGGGGCAGAGGCGGTGATAGAAGACGATGCTTCTACCGGATATAACGAGAATATTGTTCCTCTTACTTATCCGATGGCTTCGAGGGATAACGAAACGCGGTGATGTTATCATGGCAGCGGTAAAAATCAAGTTCTGCGCTCTCATCGAGAGGGGAAATACGAAGGTAGAAACCTTCGCAAAGTTCCTTGTAAACGCCTTTGCCGTACTTGGAGAAATACTTGGTGCCAGGAATGGGTGGCATGACTCCTCTTTTCTGATCCACTAGTGATGAGAGGTCTTTTTGATCGTAGCATTTTTGCTACATTTAATACATGCCCGTCCGGCCCAGAGACATACGCAACTACATTGCCCCCACGGGTAAAGAGCCCTTTGAGGAATGCTCCAATCCATTACGGACACGAAAACAAGAGCGATTATCCGCACGCGCCTTAACCGCGTAAGGATGGGAAACTTTGGCGATTCTAAATCTCTGGGCGACGATGTCTACGAATTGCGAGTTCACTATAGCCCTGGCTATCGCATCTACTTCGCAGAATGGGACGGCACAATCATCATTCTCTTATGCGGAGGTTCAAAACGCTCACAAAATAGAGATATCCGTAGGGCTAAAGAATACTGGCAGGGGCTGAGGAGCTGACATGACTAAGAAGAAAATCGAGCAATTAACGGCAAGCTATGAAGAGCGATTGATTGAATCGCTCAAGGATCCGCTAGAGGCCCAGGCATATTTGGAGACTGCCCTGGAAGACTATGAAAAAACCGGGAAGACGGATTCTCTTCTATTGGCGTTGAAAGATGTGGCTAAAGCCCAAGGCGGCATCGGCGCCCTATCTCAACGCGCAGGACTCAATAGAGAACATTTATATAGGGTGTTATCGAGTAAGAGCCAACCTAGATTAGATAAGCTGTTAGCCATTGTATCGGGTCTAGGATTTCGGGTGCGATTAGAGCCCCAGAAAAGCATGGTTTGATCTTTGTAAATCAGATGATCTAAGAATCACCGAATTGTATTACACTAATTCAGACCGCTGCTATATCGCAACATATAGATATTGTTGCAGACGGGACATCAGGCGGCCACACTCTTGAAGGCGCGATTTCATGCCGGCCGCGCAAGTATGGGAAATTTAAAAGCCCTTTTCCAAATTATTCTGGCACCCAGACATCGGCCATAGAGCACGTGTAGGTGGGGTGGGCATTGAGGCTTAGTGGAAGACCGTTGGAGCCGTTGGAATGCCGGAACTGAGGTCCAAAACCCGGATCTGGACCGCGGGTAACGTGTTAAACCCGGGGCAGACACAGAGGTACCCTTCCGATCGCTTCGCGCAACGATCGGCGGACGGGAACAACGGAATAGCCTACCTCAAAAAACCAGGTCCAACTCGCGCTGTGGAGGAGGACGAGCCACTGCCATCGCCGGAGGATCGGCCGCTAAACCAACCCCAGATAGCTGCGTATCGAAGCAGGATCGCTCAGCACCGCAACCAGACGAAGCCGACCACCACAGGTCGTACAAAGCGTCACATCCACGGCAAAGACCCGCGCCAATAAAGCCGCCCAACCCAGCCGACGACGAGAGCGGGAAACGGTAGAGACCCCCACCGATGACGCGCCCGGAGACACCGAACTACCCGGCACAACCAAACGACGAAAACCGGCATTGGGCGCCAGGATGCCGTGATAACGCACCAGGTTGAGCCGGGGCGGAGGAACCAGCGCAGCCAACTTCTCGATTAATTCCAACGGAGACAAAACCAGGTGGGTCGTCCCATCTGACCAGGGCGTTTTAAGACGAAACGTCAGATGTTTCGCGTCGATCAAGCGCAGCAGCCCCCCCGCCAGCGGAGGACGCAGCCCCTAGCGACAAAGCCGCTCCAGCTGTGCTACTTTTTATTTTATTCGACCGTATCAAGACGCTGCCTCGTCTTGAAATATCTCTTCTATCGTCAAGTCAAATAGCCGAGCGGCTTTGAACGCCAGCGGCAAACTGGGATCAAATTTGCCGGTCTCAATGGCATTGATCGTCTGCCGTGAAACCTCTAGCGCAGCGGCCAGTTGAGCCTGGGTCCAATCTCGTTCTGCACGAAGTACTTTTAGGCGATTTCTCATCGGTAGCGTCTGTAGCCAGCGATCATTCCGGCAAGGTAGGTAAGGCCCATCAAAATGATAAGGTGTGGAATTTCTGGCTGAAACGTAATGAGGTGTACGTCTTCAAGTAATTCATAACTAAGGCCAACCACTAATCCAACACCCATTGATAGTGCCGTAGCCTCCAGTTGGATTTTTTGCTGCAATTCATCCAGTCCTTGCAAGTGCCGTTTATTCGCCATAATCATGCCAAAGCCAATCGCCAAATTGATGAGCAGTGTGATAATGGTTAAAAGAGTATTGAAATCCCATATGAATCGAGGGCCAAATGCAGCCACCGCCATGGTCACGGTCCAACCGCCTGTCCAATATAAAAGACGAAGCGAGTTTTTTTTAGTGCGAACTTCCCAATCCCTTGTATCGGTCATTATCTGCTCCACTGGTCTATTATCCTTGTCAATTTGTAATGTTAACTTGACTTAAAGATAACCAAAGCGTTCTTTATGTCAAGTTTTATTTACAAACAGATCGATGTATATGACATTTTAACGATAAAAACGCATCTGTACCAATTTCTAGCTATTTGTTTAAAAAACGCGTGGTGAATGAACTACCCCGCGGCAAGCCACGGGGTAGCTGGTCGGCTACACGCCAATTTGCACTGCAAGCAGCGGGGTATCAAACCCAAAGGATGAATGACTTGATTTTCGCGTGATTGCCCCTTATCATCCGTCAGCACAAAGACTTAAGGGTATGGGTTCAATAGGGGTTACATATATGTAACTTGTTGTTTTTTACAGAATGAAACTCGGCCTGTCACGCCGTAGGTCGCGAGTTCGAGTCCCGTCGCTCCCGCCATTTGAGCAGGCCCTGAAGCGCAATTTTCCTAAGTGCTTCAGGGCCTGCTCTTTATATGTAGCAACTCAATCACATGTAGATCAGCAAAACGCACTGACCGGATCACTTGTTTTGGTCCACTTAGGTTGAGCATGAGCAAATCGCCAACGATGCCCATAAACTACGCGTGATTGAGGCCGCCCGCCTGGCCAAACGCGTGCAAAAAAATATAACCACTTAATCCGCTCAGGAGCCAGCCTCACTGCTAGCAATAGCTTGGCTCCATATACGGCTTGTCCACCAGGCCATAAGCCCACCGACTAGACCCGACAGGACAGCACCAAGCCAAGCACCCGGATAGGGGTTAAGCACGACCTGTTGTATCTGTGCTAAAACCAACGAAGTTGCCATAGCAATCAGCACCAGCTGTAGTTGAAAACGTAGCAAACCCACATAAAGTCCTAAGACTAATGGACCAATCACTACACTCCGCAGCAGAATCTCCGTGCCAGTATCGCTACCCATCACCCCATTAATCAGCCCCAAAAGAAGCATCAGTACCGCCCCCAGACTGCGGCGGCGAGTCCAGCCGTCGGTAAGACGATCCACACTAGAAAACAGTAAGACTAACGCTACGGCAATCGTAACATAACCAGAGATTGGTCCCAGCACGCTAGAAAGCAACGGTAAATAGTGCGTTGTGCCGCCATAACCGGGCCAAAAAGAAACCATCGACGGCGTCATATAGTCTAGCACGCTCATTATACCGGCCACCAGCGTCCCCAACGCGATACCGGTAACTACAGATGGGGTTTCACCCCGTGCCGCCGGGCGCTGCCACACATGGGCAAAACCGGCTAGAAGCGCCAACACCCCACCCAACACAAGAGCACCCAAGATACCACCAACAATAGCCATTGGAATCTGATGGGTAAGCGGCTCCGAGGTTGTATAATTGTATTCCGTATTGGGCCAACTATTCAGCATTGCCAGTAGTCCGGCAACACCAAGCAGGATAAAAAAGCGCAGGAATGTCGGTACGACAAAACGGCCCCGACTCCAACTGACAATGGCCCCGACGATAAACGCCAACGCCCCGAGGATCACCACTACCATGGCAGGCATGTTCAACATCTGCAAAAAGCTGGTGCGCTCGCGCTCCTGGCGGCTCCACTCTTCGGGTACGTGAATATAACGCCCCGTTGAGACTACTTCATCACCGGCAATAACTACACTCAGGCGTGCTTCACCTGTTGGTAGCGGGTAATTGAGGCTGTCTCGAAAGGTAAATGTCCAATCACGCCGAGCGGGTCGCTTATGAGGCTTAGCAGAAATCTCTTCGAGTTGCTCAGCCTCCAACGCAAAGCGCTCGCTTAGCACCTGCTGCGCCAAAGCCCGGGCCTGAGGCTCCTCTAACGTTGCCCCTGGGCGGCCCTCGGGCAATTGGTGCCTCACCTCAACAATCTGGCCATCAGCACCGATAATCACATGATATTCCTCAGCACGCTCAGCAACTTCGGTTTCTTCGTCAAAACGCGCGTAGCGCACCTTCCAATAAGGTGGCGACAAATAGTTACCCAACAATTGTGCATACGCTTCCCGGCCGCCTTCACGCCAAATGTAAATATGCCCCTGGTCTTGATTTTGGCGTACTGTACTGGATACACGCCAGGGCGCCGACAGCTCAATTTGACGCTCGACCAAGGCCGCATCAGCCCGGGTCTGAGCCTCACTACGAGAAAGCTTCAGGGGCGGTGCCAAGCTGGTAAAAGGTGTGGTATACCACCACAGCCCCAAACCAATAACACCACCAACAAACAAGACCACACGGGCTCGCTCCTTAAGTTTGCCAGTCCCAACTGTCGTACGGGTAACCGGAGCAGCATCCGGCACTATAACTGCAGCTTCGGGCGGCGTCCAGGCTCGGTTAAAAAGAGCCGCCGGAACAACGCCCCAAGCACCGCTGCGCCAGCGGCAAAATAAAACAATCCACAGCGGCGTCAGCGCTAATAGCACCACTAGACTGCGATCGAGCCACAAACCCGGTGCCGTCGACACAAAAAGCGGTAGCGCAAACCACACGACATCGTAGGCAAAGTGCATAACAATCGCCGGTAGTAGACCGTACGCCAGATACAGCCCACCAAATACGGCCGAGGGAATGATCAGTTCAACGACGCGGGCATAGGCCGGCTGGGCCGGATAATTGGCATGGCCAGCGCCAAAAACAATGATCTGCAATAGGAAAGCAGCGCCGATCCACAGCGACCGTCGGCCAAAACGCTGGCCCAACAAAGCAGCACCAGCCAGCGGTACGGCACGGAAAAGACACTCCTCCCAAAAGCCGGCCTGTAATGAACGCGCAATAGATGTAAACCAGGGGAAATAAACGGCGAGCACATCAGGCGCAAACAGGGCCTCAGAGGGATTCCACCAACCAAGCAGGTGACTGTTGAGAAAGTAGAAGCCCACCACAAAGGCAAACATAATACCAACCAACAGATAACCGCCCACCGTACGGCCAAGGATTTCTACCGAGGCACCCGCATCTGTAGACCACAGCCGCCAAAGTTGCACATGATGCGGAAAGGCCCGACGGGATAAACTCTCAGCCGCCATAAAAGAGAAGGTCAATAATAAGGTCATGCCAACGAAACCTAGTAGGGCACTCATCAGCTGCTGGATGATATGCATCGTTTCCGTCAATGCAGTATCGTAGTACATCCAACTCAGAGGCAGCCCATTAAGTACATCCAGGGCCTGCAGGCCACCGACAATAAGCCCCCAGCACAGTGCGGCCCGCCAGATAACCCACCGCTGACGTAAAAGAAAGAATAATCCAATCACGCTACCCAGGATATAAACCAACACCATTACAATACTACCACCCGCAGCAATGGTATCGTTAGCCGAACGCATTTCCGTGTAACGCCGCTGAAAGGCTTCCGGCACTTCAACAAAATGCACCAGTCCGGACAAGCGCTCACCGGCAACATTAAGGCGCAAACGATACTGCCCTTCACCCACCTGCGGTTCGGGGCGCTCATAAACGAAGGTGTGGTCTACCCGTCCCCCGGGACGAATTTCCTCGGAAGCTTCAACGCGCTCATAAACATCCAGATCTATGCCAAATGAGCCGCTAGCGGCCGCTTCGGCAATGGCTAAAGCGGCATCATTGTCCAATGCCGGACCCGCTTCGTCTTCAGGAAATTGCTCGGCAAAGCCGTAAAAAACGCCGGTTGGGGTAAAGTAGATCCGCACTTCATGTATTTCATTCTGCTGGAAATGACGTACTACCCATTTATAAGGCGCATAAAGATCCCCCGCCAACATGGCACCAAAAGCCTCATTGCCACCGGCTTCCAGTTCAACAAAATGCTGGGTTTGCTGGTCCAGTTCAAAAGAGGCAGCCTGACCGAAAGTAGCAGGGCCCCAGCCATTATTACGGGCTAGCTCAGCGGCCTGAGATAAGGCCTGCTCACGGTCCATGCGTAGATCAAGCGCCACCAATGGAAAAGCCGCGGCAAAGTAACGAAGTGTCAAACCAATACAAACTGAAGAGCACAGAACAAACAGTAGCCAAAAACCAGGCTTACGTAACATATAGGCCTCCTGTGGCAGCAATTTGCCAGCCTTATGCGGTGATTACCAATAAGAAAGATCCGAGCCTTATTATTGTATACCAGTACGAAGAGACTTATAGCAGCAAACAGATACCCATAAATAAGGGCTTAGCGCATTTTGCCTGAGCATGTATTCAATCTGCAAAATGATCGTCAATAAATAACCTTCCACTGCCCAAATGCAATGCAAACGATTCTACCATGTGGTTCCAATCTGCATTCATAAAGTCACTGTCCATTTTGCCCACTATGTCAGTTGAATCGACTTCAAAGATAGCGTGGTGTACAAAACCACCTGGGGTATGTCCCGAATTCCCGAACGTACCGATCAACCTAATCCCCATGTCGTTCCAACCTTTAAACAAAATACGGATGCCTTCAAATAGCTTGTCACGACCTTCATTCTTTATCTCTCGGCGAGACCAAAGTGCATACATAGCATAACGCGAGTTGCCATGTTTTCCTCCGATTAATTAGAAATACCCAGTGCCTTCATGCCTTTGTTTGCTTAAGAACAACTCTAAATAAGCCGTTTATTCGGCTTATTTAGAGTTGTTCTATTCGGAAATAAATAAAACGAGAGAAGTGCAGGCTTACACGTCAAGCAGTTTATCAGATCTAATTGCATCGTGGGAGATGGTACCAGTATCGGCGCAAACTCTGCGCTCAACCTCAGACGACGACCGGAGCGATCTGCCATTTAATCGCGCGTGCAACGATCACCGGCAAAGGCGATTAGATGAATGAGAGACTTGATCCTCAACAGCCTCTACGCTGGACACATTCGACGCCACTCCCTGCCACCTTGGTTCTAACCCACCAGACGTTTTTTCAGCACAAAATCCTTTTTTTATTTAAAAATGACGAAAGATTCGTTAAAACGCGGGAAAGTAAAGCGGATTCCTTTTGTATTTTATATCTGCGTTCGTTTTGATGCTTATAAGGCTTTCCAAATCAAGGAGTATCATTTTGGCTACAGCAGAGCTAATACCGATGGGCACTATAACAGCTAAAATTGGCGATGAGGTAGAAGTGGGTAACGGCCCCAAAGGCAATAGACTTGTTGCCGATGTACCAGAAATAAAACTTGAGAGTGAACGCATCAATGCTACGCTAGCTATTAATGATGCTGCGGACTGGCTAACTCTAAGTGGTGAAGATGGAGCTGTTGGGGCGTTAGATGTACGGTTTACGTTAAAAACAGACGACGGTGCTTTTATTTATGTGGAATATGGTGGGCGAGTAGATATGTCCACAGGGTTAATTGCCTCAACACCTACGTTTCAAACCGGTGATTCACGCTATCAATGGCTTAATAAAATACAAGCCGTTGGCGCCGGCCAATTCGACTCCGAAACGGGTATTATAGTTTATCAATTGTACGAAGTAAAGATCGTCGGACATTAACCGAAATATGAATCGAATATGCACTACTCAAGCCTGATCGATGTAGCAAAGCAGATAGAAGCGATGGAAGTCTCACCTGTCGACCTAACGAAGATGACGTTAGACCGCATCGCATCCCTTGACCCTCACCTGCGGAGCTACGCAACGGTGATGACCCAGCAGGCTCTTGCCGCTGCACGCACCGCCGAGCAGGAAATCAGATCTGGCACCTATCGGGGACCGCTTCACGGAATTCCCATCGCGGTGAAAGATCTCTGCTACACGCGTGGCATTCGAACAATGGGCGGCCTTGGTGTCCTTGCGGACTTCGTGCCGGACCACGACGCGACGGTCATAGCGAAGCTTGCCGAAGCCGGTGCTATTATCCTCGGTAAGCTGAATCTGACCGAGGGCGCCATGGCGGGCTACCACCCCGATTTCGGACTACCGATTAACCCTTGGGGCGCACAACTGTGGGCAGGAGCATCATCTAGTGGCTCCGGCGTCGCCACCGCAGCTGGGCTATGCTTTGCTTCATTGGGTTCAGATACTGGGGGTTCAATCCGCTTTCCAGCGATGGCCAATGGCGTTGTTGGTCTCAAACCGACCTATGGCCGGGTCAGCAGATACGGCGTCCTCCCACTCGCCGAGTCACTCGATCACGTGGGACCGCTGGCACGCCGTGTGGCAGATGCCGCCGTCGTCTTCGAGGCGATTGCTGGTTTTGATCCCAATGACCTGACATCGCTTGCTGATCCAGTCCCGAATATGCTCAAGGAGCTGGATCGAGGCTTGAAGGGGGCACAGATCGGTTTCGATCGCGATTATGCGACAAAGGGCGTTGACCCGGGCCTCGTGGCATCCATCGGGATCGCACTAGGTGTCTTGGAAGAGTTAGGTGCTGAGATCGTAGACGTGAATATACCCGAGCTTGGCGAGACTCACGTGAACTCGTGGTTCGAGATCTGTGCGTATGAAGCCTGCCGCGCTCACGCAGCCAACTACCCGGCGCGGGCAGATGATTACGGTCCGTACTTCAGGGACTTCTTGGGCTTTGGATCGGAGGTGAGCGATGAAGCCTATTCCCAGGCCAGTCAACTTCGAGCTGAGTTCAATGCTCAATTTATCGCCGTGCTTTCTGCTGTCGATGCGGTAGCTTGTCCGGGGGGGGGAGTTCCATTCCCAGTGTCCGCAGAAATCCAATACGGTGATATGGCTAACTTCGACCCAACAATGCAGAATATCCAGATGCAACATACCGTGCCTGCAGATTTTGCGGGGACACCGACGATCTCGCTGCCCTGCGGTACAAACGAAGACGGAATACCCTATACCTTTCAGTTCCTGGGTGCACATCTTACCGAATCTCGGCTCTGCCAGATTGCACATGCCTATGAAGAGGCAACTGAGTGGCACGCGAGATGTCCACCGGTTTGATAACATGTATCGAAAATATATATAAAAAATAGACCGTAGTAATCGTAACATCGGCCGTTAACATAATGCCCCTAACCCTTTTTCAAATGAGGTTAATTATGCGAAATTCTATCATTAATATACTTAGTATCACTGCCATAATTTTCGGCTCGATCAGTACCGGCTACACTGAGGAAGTACAAGAGCCACCCCCTTACGAACCGAGCGCGGCATTTAAACAGATCGAAAAACTCGAGGGCAGTTGGGCTGGCAAATTGTGGAGTTCTCATAACGACGAGTACATAGATCTAAAGTTGGATTATAAAGTTATTTCGGCTCGTAGCACGATAGTTGAAACAGTT
>LWDU01038726.1_pt1 | contig 11898 bp, 12 predicted proteins | sample 727161 | NCBI WGS metagenome assembly LWDU01 (sample SAMN04566230, study PRJNA314399) | hydrothermal vent metagenome | isolation source: deep sea hydrothermal plume seawater | place: Mexico: Gulf of California, Guaymas Basin | collected 2004-07-11 | reverse complement strand
CATGGAAACGACGAGTTATTTTGCAAAACCCTCGGTCACTTCGTCTGCGCCAGTTGGCGGCCCCCGGGCTGGTTTTAGGACTCTTGGGGTCAGCCCTTGCTTTAGCGCTAGGGAACCTTTGGGGTCTCGTCCTGCCCGCCACCTACTTGACTACCTTGATAATGGCTACACAGAGCACCAAAACCCCTCTCAACTTGAGCAACCGCATCGCCGTCATGAAAACTTTTGCCAGCATGCACTTGTCTTGGGGCTGGGGTTTCCTCACCCGACTCGCCAAGTGACCATCAAAATAAACCATGCCGGAAGCACCTCGCGGTAGGGTGGCTTAATGGCCGACAACCCCGCTGACGCCGATCTCATTGAGCTCGGCACCAAAACCCCGCTGGGTCCTTATTTAAAAGAGATGTGGGATCGTCGAGAGTTTGCCATTGTGGTCCCTGCCAATGATATTCGTGCCCAAAACATGGACACTTTTTTAGGTCAACTCTGGCATCTACTGAACCCCCTCATGCTTATTGGCGTTTACTACATCATTTTTGGCGTAGTACTTAAAACAAGTCGCGGTGTAGAGAACTTTCTTGGGTTTCTGGTCGTTGGAATTCTTATTTTCCAGCTCTCTCAACGAGCCATTCAAGAAGCGGCGGCATCTATTAGACGCAACGAATCACTTATCCGCTCTATTCAGTTCCCCCGGTCTTTGCTGCCGGTATCGGCGGTAACTGGCCAAACTATTGCCTTTATCCCTAGTTTGGTGGTGCTTTTAAGCTTCGTGCTTATAACTGGCGAGCGGCCTACCCTCCGGTGGTTGTTGCTCCCGATAATTTTGTTAGGCCAAGCCTTATTCGGGGTCGGAGCTTCCTTCATCATTGCTCGTATCGGCTTTGCCGTTACCGATATTCAACAAATTCTTCCTCACCTTTTTCGCTTGTTATTTTACATGTCGGGGGTCATCTTCAGCGTCGAGGTTTTCATCACTAACACCACCATGCAAAACTTATTTGCTCTCAACCCCATGTACGACATCATCACTGCTGCTCGGTGGGCCCTTATGGGGCTCCCTCTCCCCGTTGCTTGTGTAGTGGGTTTGGTTTTATGGGCACTTCTTCTTCCCATAGCCGGTCTTCTCTTTTTCCGGGCTCGCGAACACCGGTACGGCGCATGAGTGCCCGTCCTGCAGTGATCGCCGATGAGGTAAACGTCATCTACCGGGTCTACGAAGACAGCAAACCAGGCATCAAACAGATGTTTTCCAAAGGCCGTACACACCGCAAGTTTCGCTCAATTCACGCGGTTAAAGGAGTCTCTTTTCGACTCGACGAAGGCGAGAGCTTGGGCATCATTGGGTCGAACGGGTCTGGCAAGTCCACCTTACTGATGGCTCTCACTGGCTTGTTGCCCACTGAGTCTGGGAAAATAAAAGTTCGCTCTCGCCCTACCTTGTTGGCGGTAAGCGCTGCTTTACGGCCTGGCCTTTCTGGGCGACGCAACATCATCATTGGCGGCCTGGCCATGGGCATGTCTAAACGCGAGATTGATGAAAGGTTAGATGAGATCTGTGCTTTCGCCGAGCTTGAAGATTTTATTGATCTCCCTATGCGAACCTATTCTTCTGGGATGAGAGCACGCTTATCTTTTGCTATCGCTACTGCACACCAACCAGAAATTCTACTCATTGATGAAGCCCTCGCCGTAGGTGACGCGCACTTCAAGGAGAAAAGCGCCGAGCGAATTAACAAAATTCGTTCCCAAGCAGGATCTTGTGACCGCGCCTTGTGGATAGAAAAGGGAGAATTACGCGCCGACGGGCCAACCGACGAAGTGGTTGCTTTATATAAAGCAGCCACTCACCCGAACAGGTAGCCAATGCTTGCCGAACTCCTACTAACTGCCGGAGCCGACCTCGGTGAAGGCCCAGTTTGGGACCCGCAAGCCAACGAGGTGGTCTGGGTAGATGTTTTAGCAGGCCAAGTAAACCGAGTATCTTTGGAAGGCAAATCGGGAACCTCCAAAACACTCCCCAGCGCCGTGGGAGCAGTGGCTTCAACCGTTGAGGGTTCTTGGGTAGGGGCCATACCGACTGGGCTGTGCCGCTTCCATGATTATTCTCTGGTGTCTGAACTGCCAAAAATGGCCGATGATCTTCGCATGAATGACGGAAAAGCTGACCCTGTGGGCCGTTTTGTGGGGGGAACCATGACCACGGGCCAACCACGAAAAGAAGCAGGTTCCTTATGGTCTTTTGATGACCAACAGGTGCAACTACTGGTTGACCAGGTAACCATTTCCAATGGTCTCGACTGGTCAGCCGATGGTCAAACCATGTTCTACATAGATACCCCCACCCAATGCATTGACGCATTCGACTACGACCTCACTAACGGGGAAGTTTCGAACCGCCGGCCATGGGCTCGTATCCCGCCAGAACTCGGTGCACCAGACGGCATGTGCATTGATTTTGAGGGAGGGCTCTGGGTCGCTCTTTGGGGAGGCGGAGCAGTTGTCCGCTTGGAAGATGGGGCCATCACCGAGCGCATTGAGGTACCCACTCCACAAGTCACTTGCCCAACCTTTGCTGGCCCCAATTTGGACCAACTGGTCATTACCACAGCAGCCACCGGGCTCGACCCCTGCTCTCCGGGGGCCGGCGACCTTTACCTTTGCTCACCGGGCATAAGCGGTAATCTCGCCAACAATTTGGGGAGTTGGGCTAACTAGCTAACCAATACCGCGCAAATACGGTCGGCCACATGTTCTGCGGGAGATCCATCATTTACTAGGTGCAGGTGATGATTCAAAAACTCCTCTGCTTGCTGGCGGACTTTCGTTCGGGTTGGCAAATCTGCTTTCAACGCTCTGATTAATTCCTCCACGGATTCCGTAATGGCAAAGGCACCTCGCGGATCGGCAAAAGTAGGCACCTGTTCCCCGTGCGGATTGTGGTAAATCATGGGGATGCCACGTACTAATGCTTCATAGCCAAGGGTGCTAAATCTGGTTACAAATAGCGGGGTGCCCGCCAGCAAAACACTGGAACTATCTGAGGACTTCCGCCAAGGGGCAACCAGGCTTTTATCAGCCACATGTTGCGAAATAACGTACTTCCAGTCGGCGGCCTGCATAGATTTTTGCACACTCTTTAACCAAGGGCCTCGGTGTTGCTCTCCTACCCCATAGGTGAAGTTGAGATTCACTAACAAACGATCACTTTGGACCGAAGTAGGGTTCTCAAACCACAACGCTCTCAGTCGCTCGCTGCCCACCACCGTTCGAGAAGTTCCCGCCAACGCTTGGTAGTCATATTGTCCGAGGCAAAATACATGGTCAACAGACCGATAAGCCTTCCGTTGCTTTCCTGTATCAAGATCGGCAAAATCTTGCACTCCTTCTACCCAAGCAAACGTAGGGACACTTTGCGTTTTCATTTTTTTCACCAAAGAGGCGGTGGTCCCCCAGTCGTTGAGCACCACTAATGCCCTTGCTCTTGCCAACTGCTGTTGAGAAAGAACCGGCCCTGAAGGGTTGGGAGATACGGCAAGCAACTCCTGGTGGCGCTTGTTGGCAGGCCTCCATCGAGACAAAACTCGAGAAGTAGGAACGGGGGCCACGATTATCGAGGGTTCTCCGTGTCGCTCTAATGCTGCTGCTAAAGGAAGGAGTTCTTCAAGGTGGTAGGCGGCTTGAGCAACCATTATTACGGCAGGCTGGTCGCTCATTGCCTCAGGCGAAGCCCTCAACACCCGAAATTCTGGTATTCCATCAGCGAACGGCCCGGCCACAAGAACTACTCAGTGGAGAGCCGGGCCGTGGCCCCACCATCAATAACCAAAGTTTGCCCGGTCAGGTACGGGGTTTGTTGCCCGTCAGCAAAGTGCACTATCGAAGGGGCAATTTGTTCGGGGGTGGCTATAAAGCCCAACGGGGTTTTATCAATAAGGTTTTGACGATTTCCCTCCGGGCCTTCCGGGTGCGGCCTCCGGCTTAAACCGGCTTCCAGCATGGGTGTAGCAACCGCCCCAGGCAGAACAGCGTTGCAACGGATCCCTTGTGGGGCGAGTTCCAATGCCGTGGCGCGAGTAAGGGCCACCAACGCTCCTTTGGAGGCAGCGTAGGCCGCTACGTTTATTGAAGTAGCCACTGCGTGCACAGAACTTACGTTGACTATGGCCCCATTTGCCCGGGCAAGTTGTGTAGTGGCGGCTCGCATCATTTGAAAAGCACTTTTGACGTTGAGGTCAAAGACGGCTTGCCATTCTTCATCGCTTGTTTCGGCTAGTGGTTTGTCTAGTCCCCTAGCCGCGTTGTTGACCAGTGCGTGTATTTGTTCCACATCAGCAAGGCGAGAAAATAGATCTGCTACCGCATCTGGTTGCGATAGGTCAGCGCGCTCAAAACGGTCAAGAGGTTGCGGGGCATCATGACGGCCCACTCCTATTACCTGCCATCCTTGGCGTTGAAACTCTGCACATACCGCGGCCCCAATGCCGCTACTGACCCCGGTAACCACCGCTATGCGACTCATAGTTCAAGCTCCACACCAAGTTCTTTAGCTAAGTTTTTTAGCGCTCGCACATGCACCCGGGCGGAGGCTTCCAACGTGTTTGATGCATTGTGAGAGCCAAAAATGACGTTGGATAAACCTCGTATAGGGTCATCAGAGGCTGGAGGTTCTTCTTCAAGCACGTCTACGGCAGCCCCGGCCAAGATGCCACTCTGTAGTGCCCGCACCAGAGCCGGCGTCTCTACCACTGCCCCGCGGCCTACGTTTACCAACCAACCTCCAGGCTTCATGAGTTCAAGATGCTCATCGTTGATCAAGTGATAGGTGCTTGGGTTAAGTGGACAATTAACCGACACGATGTCGCTACGTTGCATAAGTTCTTCAAAAGGAACCACCTGGGCACCAAGTTCCGCAGCTAACTGTTGACTTTCTGACGATGGGTCAGACCCCAAGACGGTCATTCCAGCGGTAACCGCCCGGCGCACAACTGCTCGGCCAATGCCGCCAAGGCCAATTACTCCAATGGTCTTTTCACCCAAAGAACGGCCAGCAGGTTTAGGCCACTGGCCATTTCGTATCCCTTGATCAACAGCATGAAGTTGCCGAAGCAACAACACGCAGTAGGCCATGGTAACGTCGGCTACTTCGTCGTCGAAAGCTCCGGGGGTGTTAGTTACCGGAATGCCTCGTTGAGCAGCGGCCCCTTTGTCTATGCCATCCACCCCAATACCCCATTTTGAAATGGCTTTTAAGTTTGGACTTTGGTCAAGGACCTCGGCGGTGAACTGGTCGTCGCCCGCCACCACTCCCACACACCCGTCGAGAGCTGCCACCAGTTCGGCCCCTTCAAGATGTTGGCCAGATATTTCGGGGAGGGCTACCTCAAAACCTGCTGCCTCCAAGGATGGCAAGTAGGCCTCGATGTCTCGGATGAGTTGAATACAGGTAACAGCAATTTTCATTTTATTTGTTCCTTCTTAATGCGTTGCAGGGTTTCCGCTAAGACAAAGTCGGCTTCTTCATCTATGTCGGTTGCTTCAAGTGGGTCAATTTCAAAGAGCAGCGGCCGGTCGCCAAAGCGGCGGCCTTCGGCTATTTGCTGATTGCTAAACACGTACATACCAGAATTCTCTTCGTAAAGAGGCGGGAGGTCTTGGGTGCGCAACAATACGGTGGGGTCATGGTTGACCGGTTTGAATTCGGCATCATAAAGCCGAGTTTGCAACCGCGTTACCGAAAACAATGAGTCATGGGTATCTAAAGAGTTCTCTAGAGTTGCCAAGCCTTTAGAGACGGTTTCGCTACGCAACAACGGGCTGGTGGAATGCACTTGGAGGTACCAGTCGGCTTCGACTTGCGTTGCGTCGTAGCGCAAAATCTCTGTCATGGCCATTTCACCGCCCAGCAGGTGGTCAGCCCGGGGCAGCACCAATACGGAGGGGAACTTTTCTGCGCATTGATCGGCCACCGTTGGGCTATCAGTATCGATGACCACTCGGGTGACTTCTGGGCAACCCAGTAATGTTTGCAGCATGTGGTGAAACAACGGTTCGCCATTGAAGTCCCGATAGTTTTTCCCGGGAACGCGTTCGCTGGAATGCCGCATAGGCATAAAGGCAACAACGTTTAGCATGGCGGCCTTTCTCGATATCTGGTTTCGGCAGGTAGTCGATTGCTCTTTGCGGTGAAACCTTTGGGGTAATAAAAACGGCGCTTAAGTTCCGAAGTGGGGTCTTCGTGTTGGCGGAAACCCTGCCACGCCCCACGAAACTGAGCGTAGCGAAAACGCGGGATACTCACCAGGTTGCTCAATAAGCGCCACCGCGGAATTGCCGCAATGTAGTCACGAATGGTGTTAGCGGCAAATAACCCGGTTGCTTCAATGAAGCCCATTTTTTGATGGCCGAACACTTTTTTGTGCGCTATGGCTTCTCGGCGATAGCGGTTCATAGTTTGGGCAATGCTTTCTTCATGGACGTGCACAACGCCCGCTTGTGCTTCATACCAAAGACGCTGTCCATTGGCCAGCGCATGTTTCGCCCAAGCCATGTCTTCGAGGCCGGTAAGAGTTTCGTCGTAGGGGGCTTGTTCCCACACGTTTCGCCGAACTGCACAGTTGGCATTGTTGCAAAAAGGGTGCTCTTGGTCTGGGTCAGAAACATCCGGAAACCAGCGGCGCATCATTTCCATCTCAGAGAAATGCGTGCGCTCGTCCCCGGTTTGGCGGCCGTAGACCAAAACCACTTCAGGGTTGTCTTCAAAGGGCGCCACTAGCTGCGCTAACCATTGTTCGTCGATGGGGTATACGTGGGCACTCGCGAACACCAAAATGTCTCCGGTGGCGGCTTGGCAGCCCACATTGAGTGCTCGTCCGAAAGTAAAATCTTGGGGGGCGATTAAAACAATCTCTGCCCCTGCTTCTCGACAAATTTCGGCTGACTGGTCGGTAGACCCAGAGTCAACCAATATAACTTGGTCGGGTTGTCGAGTTTGTTCTGCTATGCCGGCCAGCAGCGTCGGCAAATGTGCTGCCTCGTTGAGGGCGCGTACAACAATCGAAACAGAAAGGGTCACCAGACCAGCCTACCTCCCGGCGTTACGGCTCTTTGGCCACTATCCTGACCACATGCACTCTGTATCTGTGGTCGTTCTTACCATGGGTGATCGACCCGAGGGTTTAGCCGCCGCCATCGAGTCAGCGCGCGCTCAGACCGGTGTAGAACTTGAGGTGGTTCTGGTGGTTAACGGCGGAGACCCTGACCGAAGTTTAGCTGATGTGGTGGTTGAACCGGGGGAAAACACCGGCATCCCAGGAGGTCGCAACCTCGGGGCTGCTGCAGCCTCAGGTGATTTTCTTTGTTTTTTAGATGACGATGCTTGGTATGCCAGCGACGATGTTCTTGTGCAAGCAGTACAAGAGGTCGAGTCCATGCCGAAAGTGGCGGTGGTTGGCCTTGGCATCACTGACCCGGAAGGGAACACAGCAAAGCGGCATCATCCCATGCTTGGCAAACGCCCCGACCGCACCTGTCAGGCCACTTCGTTTCCGGGTGGGGCATGTGTCATACGCAAGAGCGCTTTCACTGAGGTAGAAGGGTTTTTCGCCGAATATTTTTACGGTTTAGAGGAAACTGACCTGTCTTGGCGGCTGATCGATTGCGGTTGGAACATTCTTTATGCGCCCCTACTCAAGGTAAAGCATCCTGTATCGGCACCGGAAGGCCACCATGCGGGCTTCCATGAGTTAACAGCGCGCAATAGGGTATGGCTGGCTTGGAGGTTGTTGCCTGTGGCCGTATCCATCGCCTATCTGGCCAATTGGCTCCTCATTGTCTGCGTACGACGCCCATCTGCCTTTAAGCCAACCATTTTAGGAACTGTTGCCGGGTATAGAAGTCGTACCAAACTTCGAACTCCAATATCGTGGCGCACTGTCGTATCACTTAGCCAAAAAGGCCGCCCCCCGATTTTCTAACGAAACTTACTGCTCATCTAAAAGGTGTAAAGCAGCCTCAACATGCAATGAAAGCGGATCTACATCTAATGGTTCCGGAACGGTCAGAGGGCCAATCGCATCTACCATCTGAGATAATGTTTCTAATTTGCAGTAGATAATACCAGTTGTATCTTTTTTCAATTCTTCAGAAATGACAAAAATAGGGATTCCATAAGCAAGCGGTTCCACCGGAATATTTGGCCCTACACACACTACGGCTTTCAAGGCTGGGGCGATTAACCGAATCTCGTCCAAACCCACAGTGATTCCACTAACCGCCATAAACTCTGGTGTAAAGAGCAACGAGTTGCCAGGCAAAGCCTCTTCCAAGTCGGATTTTTCTAACCCACTGGTGGCCCCTGCGGCAAGAACCAAAATATCTTCACCACGGACCGTCTTTCCTTGGCCATCAATCGGGGAGAGCGCTGTACGTAACCGGTCTAAACGGGAGTGCCACCCAACTATTTTAACTTCCTTAAGGCCCTCAAATTGCTCAACTTCCCATGCTCCTCGTACATGGGCTACATCTATTTTGGCATCAGCGAGGGGCGGTTGTACCGTTGGTTCGCAGGCAATTACCATGTGCTTATACGGATCTACGCCACCCGCACTTCCTGTTGAGCTAATGAGAAGTTTAGGGTCACTGACTGGTACTGCTACCCGATGAACTCCTTCTGCCAGCATGGCGCGGCGAGCAACGGCATCTCCATTGTCCAGCATGGCGACTTTCTTTCCTGCTTCTACTAACTCACGCCCCACCAACAATAATTCTCTTACCGCATCTGCACTCTTAGCTACTAACAAGACGTCCCAATTAACGCCTGCGGCGCTCATTGGGATTGAACCTCGTATCCTTGAATGAGATTCTTTTAATCGCTCCAACCTCTCTTGGTTGATTTCTCCACGATGTGAACTTTCTTCTCTTGTACCATCGCTTTCTCTTCCTCTCACTGCTATGAGTTCTTTTACCTTTTCTTTAATTCGATCTCCATCTTGACGAGAAAGGCGAGTTGTGCGAGTTTGATGCCTCCTGAGCGCTACATCTATTCTTCCGTCAACGTCCAAAAGGAAAGAAGAAGCTCCGATCAGCCCAGGTGGAAACAACTCTGAAGTTTTTTTAATTTGCTCTTCATCATTGAGCAATACAGCAAAAGTAAGAAAAGAAACCAATCGTTCGATTCTTTTAACCTCGCTCGGTATACCCAGTGGCGGGAGCCGGTAGGGGGCGGGGGCAGAAACGCAAATTGACTCTTCGCACATTGGATTTTTCATATACGAATAAACTTTCATGGCATTCTGAGCATGGCCGTGCGGGTCACCTGAAATCATAGAACTGCGTTTTTGCCTGTAAGCGACACCTACTACTTTTGAAAACTTCAATCTATATCCATTGCGGAATAGCCTCGTATTAAAATCAAAATCTTCTGCGGTCCGAAAAGAATTATCATACCCATCAAGTGATTTGACCACATCACGACGAACCAAAGGACTCGTTGAAATCACTTGATTCTCGCCGCCTCCTGTCAGATAATCAATCGTTGTAAACGACTTTCCCGGTGTCGACGGAAGGAATCCTAACCCGGAGGGTTCGGAAACTACGTTCCAATCGCACCAACTTCCTGCCGTCAGAGGATTCCCATCTTTTGCTGCTTCGATCCTAGTTCCCAAAGTATTTGGGAACATAAAATCATCACCATCAAGAAATGTCAGAAACTCACCACGAGCACTATCAATCCCAGTATTGCGCGCTACTGCTAAACCCACATTTCTATCTCTTCGGATGACCCTAAAACGCCGGTCCCCCTCAGCATGTTTGAGCGCTATTTCAATGCTGTCATCAACGGATGCATCGTCCACAACAATGCATTCCCAGTTAAGAATATCTTGCCTTCGTATGCTCCAAAGGCAGGTGTCAAGAAATGCTCCATCATTATGCGCCGTGACTATCACACTCACTTCGGGGAAGTCTGAGGGCTGGACCGGCGCTGGTTCTACGACGAATTTTGGCAGGGGAGGAATAATCCGCACCAAGGAATGCGTTTCTTCTAACACTTTTTTATAAGGTGACCCTTTGGCCCCCCCGATTTTACTTCGCAGTTTGCGAGCGCTCGGACGAAGGATGCTCTTTATTTTCTGAGGAAGCAACCGCCACAACCGATGGAGCACCCGAAGGCCAATACGTAATACAAAGTTAATCCATCGCCTCATTGTTTAACCAATCGGTCGTAGTCCACTCGTGGAAATACCTCGAGATTTCCCCCCTTTGTTGCATTTACGATGCGACGTCCATCCTCTTCAAATATTTCCCGAGCCTGCACATAGGCTCGCTCCATCCTGTCAACTCTCGGCAAGTGCCAGCGTTTGCCGGTGCCGAAATAGTCTGGATGGAAGTGATTTACGTCATCACGGGTAGAAGTAATGGTATTCCCCTCAACTTGTTCCAAATCTTCCACTACATAACTGTGGTCGATCCCAACCAAAATGACCTCTGATGCACCCAAAAAATACGCAAGCTGTATGCAAAGATAAGTAACGGTTCCTCCGACATAGGCAATTCTCGAAATATTTCGAGAAAATCGCGGCCAAGTTGGTGTATCCCTGTAATCGACAGAGACATTCATCCATAGCGTGTCTTTGCTTTTTGGCAAGCAATAACTTAAATAGTTGCCGAACCATTTCGTGGATCCAGAAATCTTTTCTATTTCTTCAGTTCGGTCTTCGGCGACTAAATAGTCTTCCACCACATAATGGGTAACGCTGAATCCCATTTTATCCTCGTTGAGAAAAATGCTATTTGTCCCAATCGTGACTTCATCTGAAAGACGCGCAAGGTCCGTGTCGGCGATACTCGGGCCATTACCGATTATCCACACTCGCTGTCCTTTCAGCGAGTCGCGAAAAGCGTTAATTTTTTGATCGTTGCGAGTCAATGGCATTCTTCTAGCAAGGAAGAGGTATCGAATCCGCCACAACAGCTTGCGCCACAGAGGGACCGGATGATCCCCCAAGGAAACATCTTGGTCGATCACCTTCCCAGCAATTGATTTCAACTTTGTTCTCACTTCGTAGACTATAGCCACTTCGGTTTATAGGTCTCTTGTTGAAGCACGGCCATCAGGGTACATAGAGCATCAACTGCTACAGTCTGTATTCACTCTACAGAAAGAGAACCGATGAATAACCGCTGGACCGAGGAGGCCATCGTCCAACGAGTGGACGAATTGGATGCTGATCTTGGTTGGTACCAAAACATTGATTTAAGAAATGGCCTCTCAACAAAATCACGCCGCGTCTGGGGTGAAGATAGCGACCATCCCAAGAAAAGATTCGACGAAATGGCTTCTGCAATTCCGGAGGATCTCAAGGGCACGTCGGTTCTTGATATCGGCTGCAACGCGGGCTTTTTCTCCTTTGAATCAATGGACCGCGGTGCAACGGATGTCACCGGTATCGACCTTAAGCAGGGCTACATTGACCAAGCTAACTTTTGCGCAGATGTTCGAGGGCAAAATGTTGACTTTCATACCCGTGACATTTATGACCTTCCTGCCTTAGGGAGAACCTTTGACCTCGTATTCTGTATTGGCATTTTATATCACTGCAAATATCTTAAACAAGCTGTTGAATCTGTAGCCAGTGTTGCATCTGGAACAGTGTTGGTGGAAACGGCTATTCACCCAGGGAACAACGATCTTCCTCTCGTGCGCTTCATTCGTTCCTCTCAATATTCCGGGCCTGACTCCAAGGGGGCAGCTCGCCTTCCTGGACATTGGCATCCAAATATGACTGCTCTAAAAGATCTTTTTTATGAAAGCGGTTTCTCTCGCGTTGAAGAGGTCTTCACAGATGGCGGCCGGGGGGGGATTGCCTGCCACCGATGACTTTCTTTAAAAAGTCTCTTCAA
>LWDU01039735.1_pt2 | contig 11899 bp, 10 predicted proteins | sample 727161 | NCBI WGS metagenome assembly LWDU01 (sample SAMN04566230, study PRJNA314399) | hydrothermal vent metagenome | isolation source: deep sea hydrothermal plume seawater | place: Mexico: Gulf of California, Guaymas Basin | collected 2004-07-11 | reverse complement strand
CATGCTGAAGAGATGGGCCATACGCACACGGATCACGGAGATTCTTCTTCTGTCCACGACGGCGACTAAGATCCGGCTTTTTCGGATGGCCATAGCCCCGCTCCGACTTGGTCGGACGGTGGGTCTTAGTATCGAAGAGAAGCGGTAGTGATGCGAATGGCGTTTATTTCACCTATAAGATCAATGTGCGTTCAATATCAGTAATGATGACCGTAAATGGGACGTATATCGCTCAGGTGAAATGCCGCTTTTAGATAGCAAATGAAGAACGCGACAGACCACCGCGCAGGCTAGTTAGCGAGGTGCTGATCTGGGCATATTCAGCACCTGACAAGTCACGACAGACGGCCCCTGGTTAACTACGTTAGCCGGGGGCTGCTTCTTTGCGCCGACGCTGAAGAGCAATACAACACTGGTGCCTCGTTGCCCTCAGTGGAGGCGGCAACGGTATGACACGGTCGAGTTCAGACTAGAAGAGGCCTGGGTCAAATACCGTTTCGGGCACAAACGGAGCCCCAAGCTCGGCCAACACATCCCGCCCTTCATTAACTTCGACGAAATCAAAAACCGCACGCCACTAATGGCCTCTATCGTGCAGCCGCTGGTCTGCGAATCCTCTTTCAATGAAATAATTCCCGTCGAGGACTTTGCCCCGGGCCGTGCCTTTGTCCAGGCCTATGGTTGCCCGCCCCGGATGAATCCTTCATCGACGTGCCGCGCTGGCGCCGGGGAGCCGACTTCTCCTTCGATTTGGGCAAGTTCCACTTCGAGAGCAAAGTCATCCGGGTCGGCAAACGACAACGCGACGACGATCACAAGGCCGGGTACGATTACCATCGAAACCAGTCGGCTGCACAACGACCGGTATCGCCTCTGAGCAGCAAGCGCAGATTTTCGATCCCGGTTTGACGACCAAAGGTGTCGTTGTAGCTACGGGTTTGGCACCGTCGATCAGTTACAATATTGTGCCGCGGCACAAAGGACGGATGCAGCTGCAAAGCGACGTTGGGCAAGGCACGGAAATGGCGATTTATATTCCAACGGATTTGGTCGAGCCAGCGGCAGACGAGAAGGAGAATGGCTGAGGCTTAGATGACGCTGAACTAATGCTGAACTAATGCTGAACTGATTCGAAACGCCACGCCATACAATCTTCGCATTGACAGCCCCACCCCTCTATTCTCTAATCTGATTCCACCTTATCTTATCTTGATCTTATCTTATCAACCCCAAGGAGTTGCACGTGTCTCTCAGCAAAGAACAAATATCGCACTTCAAAAATCACGGCTACACCTCCGTGCCCAATTTTTTTACCGCCCGCGAAGTGCAGGCCCTGCAAGCTGAAGTCGAGCGCTTCAAACGCGAAGGCTTGGTCCGCAATGTGGCCACCGATGGCGACGGCGAAACGCACTCCAAGACCAAAGCTAATCTGCAGCTAATTCCCCTCTACGACAAAAGTGATCTGATCCGCGCCCTGCCCTTCGACGGCAAGGTTACCAACGCCACCGCGCAACTCATCGGCGAACCCTTTGTCCTGCATCTCGATCAGATGTTTCTCAAGCCCGCCGGCCACGGCATCGGCACCGACTGGCACCAGGACAATGCCTACTTCAAAATCTCCGATCCCTTAAAAGGCACCGCCATGTGGGTCGCCGTACACGATGCGACCATCGCCAACGGCACCATCCACGTCGTGCACGATTCCTTCAAGGAAGAATACCTGCACGATCGCGACCCCAACTCCGACCACCATATACATTGCCAAGTGCCCGAAGAGCGGGCCGTGCCCATAGAGCTCAAAGCCGGCGGAGTCGTGTTTTTTTGTTATGGCACCGCCCATTCCACCAAAGCCAATACCACCGACCGCGATCGCGCCGGTATCGCCTTCCACTTCCTGCACGGCAACTGCGTCGACCGTGCCAACCTCGTCGACAAAAAGCGCGGCCAGCCATTTTTGCTGGGGCCGGAAACCACCGGCGGCGAAGCCGAATACGGCGTACGCGTCGCAGGAACTTGGGAACAAGAAATCGAACGCGTCCTCCAGGAGACAAGCAACTAATGCCGCATATCAAACCCGACGACCTGCGCCAAATCGGCTACCAACTCTTTGAGGCTGCCGATTGCCCACCCGCAAGCGCCCGCGCCGTAATCGACCACTTGGTCGAATCTTCTCTTTACGGCCACGATTCGCACGGCAGCATCCGCATCTACGAATATATTGGCCAGATCCTCGACGGCATTTTCGACCCCAAGGGCCAACCTTCGATCATCAGTGACAAACCCTGCGCGGTGGTCGTTGACGGCGGCGGCACAATGGGCCAGATCGGCGCCACCTTCGCCACGCAATTGGCCATCGACAAAGCCAAAGAACACGGCGTCGCCACCGCCACGCTGCGCAACTGCGGCCATGTCGGCCGGGTTGGCGCCTACCCGCTGCAGGTCGCCCGTCAGGGTTTGATTGGTCTGGCCTTCTGCAACGCCGGCCATCTCGGCCGACAGATCGCCCCCTATGGCGGCCTCGACGGCAAGCTCAGCACCAACCCCATATCCTTCGCCGCGCCGCGCCGCGCCGCCGATCCGATCCTCGTCGATATGACAACCTCGGTCTGCGCCGAAGGCAAGGTTCGCATTGCCCACAACAAGGGCGAAATGCTGCCCGAGGGTCGCATCATCGACCACGACGGTAACCCTTCCGTCGACCCGGAGGATTTTGTCGGCAATCCGCCCGGCGCGATTCTGCCCTTTGGCGGCCCCGTCGCCTATAAGGGCTACTGCCTGAGCATGATCGTCGAGATCCTCGGCGGCGCGCTCGGCGGACAGGGTACGGCCAATGGCGAAACCGTCATGCAGAGCAATGGTCTGCATTTAACCGTGTACAACATCGGGCACTTTGTCGAAGAAGACGACTTCCACGCCGAACTCGAAAGCCTGATCAAGCACGTGCACACCAGCCGCGTCGACCCGCACATCGGTGAGATCCTCCTGCCCGGCGAGCCCGAATACCGCACCGGTCGCCAACGCCAACAAGAAGGTATTCCCATCGACGACACCACTTGGGCCCGCATTGGAGAGGCCGCGCGCGGCTTGGGCCTGAACCCCGATGCTTGGCCACAGGGATAAACGCATTGAACGTCTTACTCATCGAGGAATGTCAGCACCCAAGACCTCTCCGCTCAGGTGCTCTAGGCCCTCAGGCCCCGAGGTCGGGGCCCTAACCGACACAGAAAAAACTTGGTACGCTTATCTGCGTCGGACCTGCCCCTTGATCGTCACTGGCTGGATGCTGCCCGGCATGAGCGGCCTTGAGCTCTGCCAACAGATCCGCGCCACACCTATCAGCGCGGACACCCTAATAACTCGGCGTCACTTCGCGTCATAAAAAAGAAGACCTTGGCACTGATTAGCCGTCGGCACTCCTCGCACCGCCACAATCACGTGCGTAGCCATGGTTTCAACGACAACTCTCACCTCCGTATTTATGGAATTATCTTCGCGGTTGCCCGCTAATTTCTTGTTTGCGCTACGCTATTTGTTAACTGTTTAGTTAGCTTTCAACCGATTAAAACCTTTCCTCTATAAGAAAAAAGCGCTCCCGCAATCGGGGGCGCTTTTTTTTGCACTACTTTTCGAACAATCAGCCTAAGGCTTTGTCGAGCGCTTCGTTAATCAACTTGTTCAAACGGACACTGTCTCGACGAGCCAACAACACCGCCCACATCCCATCTACACCCACGCCTCACACCCGCGAAACGCCAGATGCTCCCCTTCCACATAACGCGGCCGCGGCAAATACTCATTAACGCCCTCGACCCCTTCACCCCGCAACAAAAACGCGCACTCCCAAGGCTGACTAGTAATCCGCGTAGTCGTCGGTATATAGCGAAGGTATTCGGATTGGACCCGTGCACGATATTGGGATGGTGCACCGACACACCGCCGGCCTTGAGCACGATATCCACCGCCCGCTCCTCATCGACCAATTCCGGATCTATCTGCGAGTTCAGCACATTCGGCGTATCCGTCGACGGCTTCATCTCGTGCAACTCCATACCCTGCGTGCCCGGTACCACCCGCATACAGCCATTCTCCGGCAACGAATCATCCACCGCCAACCACAGCGTCACGACCTCCATCGGCTCCAACGGCCAATACGAACCATCCTGATGCCAAAGCACCGGCTGCCCGTCTTCGGGCGGCTTCGAGATATAGTGCGAGGCAAAGAGCGCGATATTCGGCCCCAGATACTCTTCGGCAATATCCAACAAACGCTCATCGCTAATCAACCGCACCCAGAATGGATCTTTAGCCACCAGCGTATGCACCAAGTTCTCCGGCCTCAACTCCGGATGTTTTTTCACCAACCAATCCACATGCGCACTCGCCTCCGCCACCAACCCCGCATCCAACACATCTTCGTGTATCGCGTAACCGTCGCGATCGAACTGCGCCCTCTTCTCACTCACATCAACACTCATTTTCTTCTCCTATCTCCACTTATTCACCATTAATAGGAAGAGCCAAACTGCCGAGGTCTGGGTCTCCCTCTGACCCGGACCGTCAGCAGGCCCACCCCATTCTGACTTGGATCCCCATCTCTAAAGTATTACTTTTCCAAACAAACGCATCAACCCCAAACCCACGCCAACACTCCCATGCAATACCGCCTCCCCCAACAACACTATCCCGAAGACCCCACCCTCTACGCCACCGGTGACCAACGCCCCAACACCGGCCTGCGCGAAGGTCTCGTCGAGCACGAAGAGGTCAACGAGACAATCCGCATGAACGCCAAAGCCGTCATCTTCGGCCAGCAAACCCGCCTGCGCAATGGCGTGATGATGCCCGACGAAAAGCTCGACCGCTTCCACGCCGGGCACGATATGGTCAAATTCTTCTACAGCGCCGTACGCCAGTTGCCGCTCTATCTCGTTGACGCGTTGCTCGACAAAAATGTCAGCGTCACCCTGGTGCAAGGTCCATCATTATTGGTCTTCCACAACTCGCGCGAACACCAGTCCTTCCACGTCGGTCGCACCCGCCGCACCATCTATATCCCCGAAAAGGTACTGCGCGAAGCCTACGAAAAAGGCTACGACTATTGGGCCATCAGCGAGGTGCTGATCCAGGAGGCGTGGCCGCTATTGGACTATCTGCTGATCCTGGAGACCATCCGCCGGCTGCAAGACCATCTCAAAAGCCACTATACCCTCGGCTACTACATCATCAAGGACACGCTGCGCGACCACAATAAGCACTTGCGCGACACCGACGGGAAAGACGACGAGTTTGGCACCTTCTTTCGCTACTACGCCGACCAGCTTTATTCGCTCAAACCCGCCATCCGCGAGCGCGACCCCTACGATATCGCCGACGAGATCTTCGACGAAAATCGCGAACGATTCTGGTCGCACCTCAAGCTCTACGACATCTGCGAGGTCTACAACTACCCGACCTATTTCGCCATCGACCGCGATATCTGCCACGGCGCCGCCTTCCGACTAGCCGGCGAACTAAACCTACAACTGGAGCCGCAGACAACCGCCGAGGTCATGCACGATTTGTGGGACGAGGCACGTTTCAAGCTCAGCCGCTCGGTCAAAACCGAAGAATTGCTCGAACAACTGATCGCTATGGGCGCCGAGGGCATCAAGGCCTTTGTTGAGACCGTGACTGAAGAAATCGTCTACGGTCTGAACTACGTCACCGCCAATCGCCACGACGGCTTCGATATTACCGCCGGGTTCAAACGTTTGTTACAGCAGTACTCGGGTTCGGTTAAAGCCGATGTGCCCGGCAGTATGGGCCACGGCTACAACAGCCTGTACCAGCACTATCTGCAACTCAAACGCTATGAGTTTTTCAACCAATACAAAACCATGGATTCGCAAGCCCAGGAGGAAAATTCGCTGATTATCCGCGAAATGCTCTACCGGGTAATCGAGACCCGCTTGCGACATTCCCAAGCACCCGACTTCAAACGGCGAGTGGAATTTGCCGGCAGTGCCCGTATTTTAATCGACGTCGGTGAAGGGCTTTTCGAAAAACCCGATCCCGAAGAAGAAGCCGGTCACTTGTGCAGCGTATTGGCCCAACTCGATCTGCACCCGCTCTACCACACTCAATTTTTACAGCAATACCGCAAACTCTCGGGCAATGAGCACATCGTGCTCAAAGCGCATATCGCCCCTGAGATCGAACGATTGACCGAATTTTTGCCCAAGCCACCACACGCCTATAGCTCCGACCCTTCTGGGGTCAACACCCGCTTCATCAAATTCGAAAAGCTGCGGGCGCACGATCCGGATAACCAGGACCTCTTTGCATTGATAGCCGCGCTTTTCGTGCGGCTGGATCAAGCACAAAACTACCCCGAATTCCTGCAACAAATCCGGGGCTTGGGCGAATACGCCCGACCTCCACTCGAAGAAATCGTTGCCAATGCCGACCTCTTCGCCGACCAACAGCGCGGCCCCATCCGCGATACGAGTCGGCAACTCCTAGCGGAGATTTAAGCGACAGAAAACTATCACTAGTGTCAGATACCTGAGGGAAAGTGGCGACACTCGCCACTTTACTAAACGACTATTTAGTAGCCCAAGATATTCTTCGTTCTTCGCAATTCATTCTCAGTCAACCAGTTAAGATCAAATAGAACAGATTTCCGCTCATTAATGGCACGGACCTTGCTATATGAAGTCTGAGTCTACAAAAGTACGCACAGTTGATCCGCATCACATTGCTATGGATCCATTATGGCGATCTTAAAGTCATTGCATGCGCCGCAATTTGAAAGGAAACCTACTATGCACGATAACAAAATCATCAAAGGAAAATGGCAACCCCTGTGTCGGGCCCACAATTGCGATATAGGAGCGCGCACCGCCGGTTATTGCCCACGCCACTATCAGCAGGTGCGCCGCCACGGCCGCCTCACCCCCGAACGCGAATACGGTCATCGACAGGGCCTCTGTAAGGCCGAGGATTGCAGCCAGGCCGAGATCGCCCGGGGTTTCTGCTTTCGCCACTATCAACAGGTGCGCCGCTATGGCCGCCTCACCCCCGAACGCGAGCGCGTCTATGGCCGCACCACCTGCCAGGTAACCGATTGCCACGAACGACACACGGCGCGCGGTTATTGCAAAAAGCACTATATGCAGGAATTTTATCTGCCGCGCCAAGCCGTGCAATTGGAAATCACTGCAGAAGTGGCCTGACCATACAAGAGGGGTTCAGCGGAACAACCTGATTGTGCGAGGGAATGCTCAGGCCTGGTTGTCTTCTTCCGGCATTTCCAGTTTAACCGGCGCTACAAAAACACCCGATTCTTCCAGGAGCTTGCGCAAATCTCGACACGCGTTTTGCGCGGTCTCCTGGCGACCAGTCGCGTGTTTGAGACTCTCCGTAACCTGGTCGATCAGCTGCTGTACTTCAGCCTTCTCGATCTGCAGATGTTGTTCATACGAACGCATCGCCATAAGTTCGGCCCGCATCTTTCTCAGCCTAACATCAGACTGGCCACGCACCAAAAGGAGAACAACAACCAGCACCACTACTATCGCAATAGAAATACCCATTATTTCTGCTCCTCGCCGCTCTCGCCTGCTTCGCCTGCTTCTTGCAATTCAACACTGGTTTTCCATCGCATCTTGACCTCAATGCGCTCTATATTGCGCCGCACATTTGTCACGTCTTTTTCTAACTCGCCAATATATCCGCCAATTTCCTCATAGCGATTCTGTGCTTCGCGCAATACGGTGCGCGGGCTCTGTTCACCTGCCGCCGCCGCGACTTCCACCATCACCGCTTCCGCGTCCGAATCCACTAATTCGGGTTGGTCGTCATAAACCTGGTTTTGTAATTGCGCCACGGCCTGGCCGAGGGCCTCGCGTTGTTTCTTCAGGTGGTTTATCGTAAAGGTGATTTCTTCTTGTCTACGCACGACAGTATCCTCGACACGGGAAAAGCTGCCCTCCATCTCGCTGTGGTGAAATTCGATGCGTCGCCGCAGGGGATCCTGACGGATCTTAAACTCATTAGACCGCTTTTGTGTCAGTAGCAGTATTTGCGCCAGGACCGCCAACAACGCTATAGTAAGCACGCCAAAAAACCAGATCATAAACGGTAGAATATGACCCCAAAACCGATGTCGTCAAGCGCAACTCATTCTCTCTTTTCTTTTAGCTGGATCATAGCACACCCTCACTCTACCCGTCCACCTATGGCCCACGCTGAGCCTCCCCTTTCGGCACATCAAGCCCCCCCGGTCTCGACTCAAACCCATAAATCCGCCGCATCTCAGGCGTAGCCCGTTCTACCACCTCCGGTAGTAGATGCTGTACAAAATCGAACATCGGCTTCAAAAACGAGCGACAGCAAAAGCAAATCAGGCAGATACGCGCCCGATCGGTCACATTCGCACCCGTCGCATGCCAAATAGCACCATTGAACAGAAAGACCGAACCCTTGCGCGCACTGAGTCGCACTTCGTCGGGATGGCATAACGCCTGTGGATCATCTGCCGTAGGAGGTTTTTTCAACCAGCGATGGCTGCTCGGCACAAAACGCGTACCGCCGTTTTCTGCTGTAAAATCGTCCAAGAGCCACAGGCTGTTGACGAACATCGGAAAGCTCGGCAGCGGTTCGGGCATCGCACCAAGCGCATTGTCGATATGGAAGGGGTTGTCGGGAGCACCCGGGTAGATCAGATTCGAAGTCAGAGTGCTCAGCGTATAATCCTTGCCCAACAAGTGTTCGAAATAGGGCATGACCTTATTGTGGGCCACTAGCTTTTCGAAGGCCTGGCCTTTGTTCACTAACCAACGCACATGCTGGCCCTTGCCGTCGGCGTGTTCCCGCGCCTTGCCGTCGGCGCGCTCGGCTTCAGCCAGTTGCAGAAGCTGTGCCCGATAGGATTCTATTTCGGCTATAGACAACACGTCGGGAATAACGACATAGCCTTCTTCGTCGAGTTGCTGTTGTTGCGCTGCTGAAATAAGGTCAACCATAGTCTGTTTGAGCTGCTCTCTGCGGTTTCGTATGTTGGTGCCTACTCCGTTTAATCTATAGCCAAGACGATATCCGACACAATGCCGCAAAAACCTGGCCGTCACTTTTTGCAAATCCCCGGTCCCACACCCCTGCCCGAACGCATCGCGCAAGCCATCTCCCGTTCCACCATCGACCACCGTGGTGCCGAATTCGCACAACTGACGCTGGGCATATTCGAACGATTGCGGACCGTTTTCGGCACGACCAACCCCATCGCCGTCTATCCCTCGTCGGCGAGCGGCGCCTGGGAAGCCGCATTGGCCAATACGCTTTCGCCAGGCGATCGAGTACTCTTCTGCACCAGCGGACAATTCGCCGTGCAGTGGAGCAAAGTCGCCACCCGGTTCGGGTTGCAAGTCGAGGAACTAGTCGGCGATTGGCGCTTCCGTGTCGATCCAGATCAGGTCACCGCCAAACTCAGGGCCGACCCCGCGATCAAAGCCGTCGCCCTGGTCCACAACGAAACCTCGACCGGCATCCTCAGCGATATCGCCGCCATCCGCCGCGCGATCAACCGCGCCGAGCATTCGGCCCTATTAATGGTCGACGCGGTCTCGTCGCTCGGCGCAGTCGACTACCGCCACGACGAATGGGGCGTTGACGTGACCGTCGCCGGGTCCCAGAAGGGGTTGATGCTGCCACCGGGTTTGGGTTTTAACGCGATCAGCCAACGGGCGTTAAGCGCGGCACAAGAAGCCCGGTTGCCCCGGTCCTATTGGGATTGGGCACCACTGCTAGACGCCGCCGAGCGCGGTTTCTTTCCCTATACCCCCGCGACTAATTTGCTCTTTGGTCTAGACGAAGCGCTGACGATGCTTTTAGAAGAAGGCCTCGACCAGGTTTTCGCCCGCCACCTGAGGTTCGCGCATGCGACGCGCAGCGCCGTTGCCACTTGGAATCTCGAAGTTTATTGTCGCGATGAAGAGGGCCATTCGCCGACACTTACCTCGGTGCTTATGCCACAAGGCCACGACGCCGATCAGCTGCGCAAACTGATCCTCGAACGCTTCGACCTCTCGCTGGGCACTGGGCTCGGCCCGCTGCAAGGCCAACTCTTCCGCATCGGCCATCTGGGCTCGATCAACGACCTGATGCTTTGTGGTACGCTCAGCGGTGTCGAGATGGGCTTGGATCTGGCTGGGGTGCCGCACAAAAGGGGTGGTGTACAGGCCGCGCTCAATATGCTCGCCGTGACTAGCGGTCACCGCAAAGAAAATACGGGGGACTAGATGACGAGCCTGCACAATGACGAGCTGGATTTTAAACAAACCACCGCGCCATCGGCAACGGCCAGCCCTCGCCAGTATTCCCAATGACCCCCAGAGATCAACTCGACCCCGAAGCACTTACAGCCCTGCGCCGCGACCTCGAAGACAACATCGAAGGCGATGTCCGCTTTGAACGCTTTTTTCGCGGCATGCATTCGACCGACGCCAGCGTCTATCAGATCATACCGCTGGGCGTGGTCGCACCGCGCTCGCGCGACGACGTAGTGCGCGTGGTCGAGCTATGTAGCAAGCACGGCGCTTCGATCACCGCCCGCGGCGGCGGCACTTCGCAGGCAGGACAGGCGATCGGCCCCGGTCTACAGCTCGATTTTTCGCGACATATGAACCGTCTGCTCGACATCGACATCGAAGGACGCACGGTGCGCGTCGAACCCGGCATGGTCCTCGATGAGCTCAACGCCCGCCTCAAACCGCACGGCCTGCAATTGCCGCTCGATCTCTCGACATCGAGTAGGGCAACGATCGGCGGCATGATCGCCAATAATTCGGCGGGCACCCGATCGATCGTCTACGGCAAGACCATCGACTATGTCGAAGAGTTAGAAGTCGTGCTCGCCGACGCAACATCCGTCATGATGCAAGTACTCGATGAGGACGCACGACACGAGAAATCCAAACGCGACGATCTCGAGGGCACGTGTTACCGCCTAGTGCAGAAACTCGCTACAAAACACCAAGACGAGATCCGTCGCCGCTATCCCAAGATTCAGCGCCGGGTCGGCGGCTACAATCTCGACGAGTTTACACCTTCTGATAAACCCCTCAACCTCTGTCGAATCATGGTCGGCTCGGAAGGCACATTGGGACTGACCGTCGCGGCCAAGTTGCGGCTGGGGCCTTTGCCCGAGCACCGCATCGTCTGTTGCGTACAATTCACCGACGTGCTCGAAGCGATGGCCGCGACGCCAGTCATCTTGCAACACGAGCCCTCCGCCATTGAGCTCGTCGACCGCTTTATTCTCGACTCGACGCAAGGCCGCATCGAGTTTGAACCCTTGCGCGCTTTTATCCAGGGCGACCCCGGCGCGGTATTGCTCGTCGAATTTTTTGACAATGATCCCGCGCGCATCGATCACCTGGCCGCCGACCTCGAACAACGCGGACTCGGCCACTACGTCTATCGCGCAATCGAAGCCAAAGACCAGGCGCGCGCGCAAAGCTGCCCTGGGGCTGACGATGTCGCAGATGGGCGACGCCAAGTCGATCTCCTTCGTCGAGGACGCCGCCGTCGCCCCTGAGCACCTACACGACTATATTGCACGCTTCCAGCAGATCCTCGCCCGCCATGAGATCCCCTCGGGTTTCTATGCGCATGCCTCGGTCGGACTTTTGCATGTTCGCCCAGTGGTCGATATGAAAACCGCGGACGGCATCGAGAAATTCTCGCTCATCGCCCATGAAGTTGCCGACCTAGTGCTCGAGTACGGCGGCGCGCTATCAGGCGAACACGGCGATGGGCTAGTGCGGGCGCCCTTCCAGGAAAAAATGTTCGGCCCCATCCTCTATGAGGCCTTCTGCCAACTGAAAAACGGCTTCGACCCCGCAGGCCTGCTCAACCCGGG
>LWDU01032057.1_pt1 | contig 11900 bp, 8 predicted proteins | sample 727161 | NCBI WGS metagenome assembly LWDU01 (sample SAMN04566230, study PRJNA314399) | hydrothermal vent metagenome | isolation source: deep sea hydrothermal plume seawater | place: Mexico: Gulf of California, Guaymas Basin | collected 2004-07-11 | reverse complement strand
GGACAGTAACTCAGTTGGGAGAGTGCCAGACTGAAGATCTGGAAGTCGCCGGTTCAAGCCCGGCCTGTCCCACCACAATATGCATCACTGGGCCAAGTCTGGGAGTAGACGCTTGTGCTTGTCTAAGCAGAAAATGAACGCTTCACCGAGTGCCCGAACACTGGGTGCAGAGTGAGCGGCAATTTTCTCAAGCACAAGCCAAATTTTGAATTGTGCTTACTTGAGCACAAATAGAGCCCCTGTGTTCAAAGGATTATTTCTGTGTCCGGACCAAACTATTTATTGTGGCCTTGAAATCATTCATCATGGGAGAAGGTAGCCCGCCCCCTACGATTATTATTGATAATGATGAGGCTGATGAGCCGACAACACCCGAAACCACGGAATATGATAAATCATCCAAAGTCGAAGATGTTTCATATCAGTTTAGTTGGGTGAAAGCTGGCTTGTGGTGCTTCTTTTTCTTAATCGTCTTCGTTATCTTCATGATTTTAGCCCGAAACGGTTTGTTGGGGTTACGAGTATTCCATTTCTTCAAGGCTTCTTGATTCTGGGCCAAGTCAGGGAGTGGCCTCCGTATCGGCCCACTGAAGACCCCATCAAAACGGATATTCTATTCGAGAAGGTTTTGTAAACGTGTCCATATTATTGCTCAAATGGGAACCATTCACCATCTGAACCTTCATAGCGGTACCAGTGAAGTTCTCCATAGGAATACCATTCATAGCCGCTACCATCCACCGAAGTTGGCTCTTGGTCAGCACTTGGCCCTGATCTTAGTGGAGAGGGTTCCTGATCATCATGATGCATCATGACCTCGATAGATTCAGATGAAATCGGTTCGATTGATTCCGAAAGATAATCCTCTGCTACATCATCATCAAACTCACCTCGTCCCACCGATTGCGAAGTCCTATAGAACAATGCTCCAGCGATTGCAACTATAACCAATAGACCAACAACAGTAACAAGAAAAGAAACCGAACCAGAGGTGTCTCCCGAAAGTTCATCAGTTGTAGAATCAATGTCTTTTGAGGGCAAGGAACGGTTGATTTGAACTTGCCCCATATCACTTGTTTCGGGACCATAAACGTCGTTTTCTACGGTTAAGAACCATTCAATCGACCGATTAATTTCCAATGAACCGTTTGCGAGAGATATCGAAAGGCGTCCAGATTCACCCGGCACCAGGAACAATGATTCACTAATCAGTGAGGCATTCAGCGGGTGTAAGAACTTCAATGTTGTAGGAACAAAGCCGTCATTGAATACCTCACAAGAAACTGCCTCTGAGCCATCTGAAGTTCTCACATTGAGGTTCGTCACCGAACAAATTGAGTCAACATTAAGATCAAATGAAGACGTGAAGTTCAGCACGATGTCCCGAGTGAAGCAACCTTCACTCTGATTCACATCACAGGCCTCTATGGTGAATGTCATGAGTGGTTCAAGTGAATTCTCAAGCGAAACAAAGGCTTCAAACACTCCATTACTGGCGCTAAATTGTTCACTGATTGAACCGTTTGTATCAACCAGTGTAATCTGACCTGACCCCGTCCTCCAGGTCACATTTCCAATGATTTGGAGGGATGTTTCATTGTAAGCATTTACCGTTATATTTCCATCAACCCAGGCCGGGAGTACCGCGAACGAATATGTTCCGTTACCGCTATGAACAGCTTGATTTCCTACATCGTCCTCTAGTTGAATGACAATCGTATAGTGACCCGGTTCGAATTCATCGGTTTCAAACATCAGACTTGAAGAATTCAGTAAGGTTGGAAGAATGTTCTTGAAATCCAAAACGATACTTCCTTGAACGATAGAAATGCTTCCCGAGGTTGATTCACCTTCTTGTCCGGACCACGACATGTTGACAAATTGTGGTGATCCTCGTTCCACCTCATCATTAAAATCAACAACTGATAGAACGGGTCCTTGGCTGTCAACCAAGAACAACGCGGCGTCTTGCCCATCGTTGAGGCCGTCGGAATCTACCTCAGCGAGGCCGTTATTCTCACGCATGTCCACTTCAACACCCCATAGACCGAGGTGGTCACGGTTTGGTTGCCAGAGTACAACATAGGCTGATTCGGATTCTGACCAATTCATCGTCAGTTCAACCGTACCCACGAACTGGTGAGTTAGATGTAGGTTCACATCTAGTGACATGCGCTGGTTCGTATCGGTAACGGTAAATTCAAACATTGCCCCGTCGATATCCCATAAATTGCCAATTCCACCCGTTAAAGGACTGGTTCCTACAATACTTAGCGAGGCTACATCAGGTGCACTAGGGTTGATTGTGAGTATGTAGGTCGGACGTGGAGATACTTCGTTGAGATTATGATCCAAAACACGGAATGTAAGGTTCAGTTGCTGCGTTGAATCTGCATTCATATCATCGGTTGACATCATGAGATAATATCCTTGCAAGGCAGAAGCATATGAAAATACAGTTGCGGTTCCAAAGCCATCGCTTTCCTGCCAGTCATGACCCAACAGTTGGACCGTTAGATCGAGTTCTTTCATGACATCAAAGAGAACAAGACTGTAACTATCTCCAACGCGAACATCTGGTGTTGGTTCGCCACTTTTACGGTGTTGTATGAAGTTTATCTCAGGAGCGTATGTGTCTTCCCATTCAAAGGATGGAGCATTGATGGTATAGGAAAAAGCAGGCGTTCCCGCTGACGGTGGTGAAGCACTAAGAGTGAACGGATGCTGTAATGGTCCAAGGCAAACCCCGTCGGTTGACTCATAGAAAGAAAAACATTCTGAGAGAATCATCGTATTGACTTGGGAGCTAATCTCAACCGTACTTGAAAACGACCATGGCATCCAAAGGTGACCAAAGGTCATTGAAGTCGTTCCTTGCATAGAAACACTGACGTTGAGCGTTACCCACTGCATCCCTTCACCGTCTTCCCAAGGAGATGCTGATTGAATCAAATATTGCAGCACTTGTGAATCAAATCCGATATCATGCCCTTCCTCCTTCCAATCCAACAGCGAGGAATTGACAACGGTCGAACCGATTTTCGCTTCATAAAAGTGTGCGGGTGGATAGTCAGGAGGGCCAATAGATGTCCAGCCCATCCACACGCTGACATCGTCTAGGAGCGTTGCGTTAAACGGTACAGCAAACGTGAAACTGTGCAATTGAGATGAACTCGTGTTGATTACGGAATCTGTAAATCCAATTGTTGTATTATGGTACTCCATGGCCGTTGGAATCCCATCGTAATGGAATGCTGTATTTTCAAGTGTCGTCCATGCAGAAGTTTGGAGGGCTATTGCAGTGAGTACCGGAGATGCTGATAATGAACGATTAAAGTCATATTTCACCTGAATCCAATGGTGTCGGGGTATCCACGTTCCGTTGAGGGGGAGCTCACTCCACTCACTCCAGTGCTCCCAGGATGTGTCATTACCTTCAATGGTCCAACGGTAGTGGGCGGTGAGAGATGAATTTGCTGGGACTGAAACGGTATGAGTCAAGTAAGCAAACGACGCTTGTTCTATTTGAGTTTCAATCGCTTGGGATATGAAGGATCCGTTGTTCAAGGTGACGTTTACAGTGGAGATATATCCCGCCCATGTGGACGTTGTAACGGCCCCGCTCGAACCCGAAGTTCCGTCAATACCGTCAATTCCCGTTCCGTATTTTAGACCCTTTGCACCACCAGAACCAGAGCTAGATTGAACGGTTCCAGAATTGGTGTAACCACCCGATTGAGTGCTGACTAAAATACGGCCGCCAGCGCCGCCTCCACCACCGTCTCCGCCGTCATACATACCGAAACCTACTCCGTTTTGGGCTCCATCGGCGCCAGCTCCTCCATCACCGCCATCGGTGCTGATTCGACCGTACGTACCGACATTGAGGGTGTTAGTTTGAATGAAAATTGATCCTCCTGAACCACCTCCCCCACCAGAGCCACCCGGACCTGTACCGCCCGACGATTGGCTTCCTGCATCACCGTCTCCTCCATCGGCTTCAATTGACCCGTTTACAAGAATAGTATCGGCGTAAATTTGGATGTAGCCGCCGCCTTGGCCTCCGTAAACTGCAGAATGATAACTACTGGAAACACCGCCACCTTGACTTCCACTTTCGGTTCCATTTCCGTAGGTTGATCCTCCAGAACCTCCATTGGCACCTCCGCCAGAGCCGCCAGAGCCGCCGTGGCCTGCTCCGCCACCGCCGTCGTTTCGACCGTTGCTCGACGTCAACGTGCTCGCCCCAACTCCCGAACCACCCGTCGCAAGGTCATCTGCTTGAATGGATGTACCTTGACCGACAATCAAGGTATTGACATAGAGAATCAAATCTCCGGTGGCGACGATGGAACCACAGGAAACGGAACCACACGTAAGTTCCAATGTATCATAGGCGTGAACTCCGCTCCAACTGACGCTGTTGAGGAGCGATGAAGAATTATTTCCAGATTGAGATGGGCCGAACGACGCTGTTTGCAAGGCGATAGAAGTGCCATCCGAGACCGTCCCGTTCATGGTTCCGTTCAAACCTCCGTTTGAGACTGAATAGGTTTCTGTTGAACTAACTTCAGTCCCTTCAAGGCTCACATTGACTGAACCCGATGTCATGGAGTATCCCGCTTCAAGGGGAATGTACACTTCTACGGAGTCTCCGACTTGCTTTGACTCCTCTACCTTTCCATACGCAAAAGTGGATGAAGAAAGGGAATTTACTAGCTTGGAGGGCGGATCGGCAGCAAGGACGTCAGGAGAAGTAGGTTCCATAATGAGAGGAAGACATGCGCTTCCAATAAAGAGAAAAACAACGATGCTCGACACGAAAACCCGGGTTCGCATAACATAACCGAGGGCTCATCAAGTAAGAAATGAGTTGGTCCAATGAGTTGACAAACGCTTGGACCAATCTTGAGGTCTGTCTTTGGTTTGAAAATCCCCTCACTCAGTTTACGTCACTAAGAAGCGAGACTTGTAAGGCATGTAACTCTGCAAGTCCTTTCTCTGCAAGGTTGAGTAATGCATCATTCTCGGCTCGAGAATATGTTGCTTCTTCGCCAGTACCTTGAATCTCAACGAAACGGTCATCGCTGGTCATGATGACATTCATGTCCACATCAGCATTACTGTCGAGGATATAATCGAGGTCGAGCCAAGTCGCTCCGTCTATCAGACCGACGCTGATGGCGGCGATATCGTGTTCCATGACTGCATTTTCATGAGCAGTTGCTGCATCACCAGTTAGGGCAGCAGGAATGAAACCTGCACGGCTCTGCTCGAAGGTCGGACGTTGTTCAAGAGGTAAGCAAGTGCCTGAAGAGATTAGTCTGCGCACTGCAAGGCGAAGGGCAATTCCTGCTGCTGTTATCGAAGCACAGCGGGTGCCTCCATCAGCATTGAGGATATCACAATCGACATTCAATGAGATAGGTCCAAGCGCCTCAAGGTCGACTGCTGCACGCAGTGAACGGGCGATTAGCCTCTCGATTTCGAAGGTTCGGCCTTTTGCACCTCTGCGCTCACGACGGAAGCGAGAATCGGTTGAACCAGGGAGGAGCGAATATTCAGCATTGACCCAGCCCTTGGTAGAATCTCGAGGGAACCAGCCAGGGAGGCGTGCATCCTTAGAGACGCAGACAAGAACAACGGTATCTCCTTGCTTGTAAAGAAGAGACACGAGAGCATTGGAAGTGAAATCGAATTCCACTGATACCCCTCTCATCTGGTTTGGGTCACGGTCTGTTTCTACACCGGTTTTGAATTTGGCCATGGGCTGGGCGATGGCCCTTGCTCAATCAACCCTTCGTATACCTCAAGTTGAAGAAAGGGAGGCCTCTGGAAAATCCATGAGGCAGCCTGAGCCGGTTATTTGCGCAGTTGCAAGAACACCAATTGGCAAGTTCCTTGGTGGCCTTTCTTCGATGAGTGCTGTTGACCTTGGAGTTGTTGCTGTCAAGGCCGTTATTGAGCGCAGTGGCGTTGATGTTGGCATGGTTGATGAGGTATTATTCGGCCAAGTTCTGCAAGCAGGTGCTGGCCAAGCGCCTGCAAGACAAGTCGCTTTAGGAGCAGGACTTCCAAATTCAATCGCTGCTACAACTATCAACAAGGTTTGCGGCTCTGGATTGAAAACCGTCATGCTGGCTGCAACCGCCATCAGAGCAGGTGAACACCGCTGCATCATTGCTGGCGGAATGGAGTCGATGTCAAAGGCACCGCATTTCATCAAGGATGGACGCAAAAGGCGCAGACTTGGGGATTTTGAAATGCATGATTCTCTAATTCATGATGGTTTGTGGGATGTCTACAATAACGTGCATATGGGCAATACTGGCGAAACGGTTGCCAAGGAACATGGAATCAGTAGAGAGGATGCTGATTCATTCTCAGTTCGCAGTCATACTCGTGCTGCACAAGCCTGGGATAATGGCTGGTTTGATTGGGAAGTTGTACCAGTTTCCGTACCACAACGACGCAAAGACCCAATATTGATTGAGAGAGATGAAGGCTTCAGGGGAGAAACAAGCATGGAAAGTCTTGGAAAATTACGAGCGGCCTTCGACAAAGATGGACAGGTAACTGCTGGTAATGCAAGTCAGATTTCTGATGGAGCGGCGGCAGTATTGGTTGTAGACCGCGCGCTCGCTGAAGAACAAGGGTGGGAAATAATCTGTACAATCGTTGACCAAGTAACCTGCGGGGTTGAACCTGCAAAGGTCATGAGTGCGCCAATTCCTGCGATTCAGATGCTATTAACGCGCAATGATTTGGCTGTTGATGATGTTGACCTGTATGAGCATAACGAGGCCTTTGCTGCTGCATCATGTTCAGTTGCCAAGGTCATTGGGATTTCAGATGATAAATTCAACGTCCATGGGGGGGCTGTTGCACTTGGCCATCCATTAGGAGCCAGTGGAACTCGTTGCTTAATCTCCATGATTGGAGCGATGAGAAGATTGGAGTTGAATAGTGGAATCGTAACACTATGTCTTGGTGGCGGTAATGCTGTTGCAATGCTCATCCAAATTTGAATAATCCATGGTCCTTACCAACATCACAACTACCTGGAACAACCGGCAAAATATCATCTGTTGACAATCCTGTTGCCTTAGCAATCCTAACTGCTAATGCATCTTTCTTTTCTCGACCTGGGGTTATGGATGCCCATCTATCACAAATTTTCTCGACCATATCCCTCTCACCACACATCAATAATGGCACCGAATTGATGCAAACTAATCCGATTGCTAAATCCAATTGTACATCGCGATGCCAGTTTCTCTGACCACGGATTATGAATGCTCCTTTGCCAATGTATTCGCCAGATTCTGCGGTCTTGGATACTTGCCCTGGCTTTGCCCAGAACACCGTACCTCCTGCTCGTCCTGCATTCCATGCTCTACTCCAAGCCAGTGACATTGAGACTGCTTGTTGTTGGGCCGCTTCACTAAATTCAGCGACTCCAATCTCGTCGACCAAACGGAAGGCTGGAACACCTTCTGGTAAAGTGGATGGGGGATGTAAATCCTCAATGAATCCAGCCTTTAATTTCATTATTCCAGATGCTGCGCCGTGAAGGTCGGCGTGAACATAGCGGTCATCACTTCGGAGATGTTTCTTTACTAACATGTCATTGCCTTTTGCATCCCTTCCTCCAACCATAAGATGCATGCCATCGAGAATTGTCCAACGGTGATTTTCAAACCAAAGGCGTCTAGAACGTTTTACTCCTGCAAGGCGTCCACTGGTTTCTATCTTCAAGGCGTTTTTACGGGCCTTTGCGAGTTGTCTGCGAGTAACTTCTACTGCTTCTACTGCTCCTGCACCCTTCTCTTTCTGTTTACGCCCCTTTTCGAACCAGCGTTGAGCATTTTGATGGACGGTTTCATCAAGGCTCAATTCTACTCTCGAACCAGTTGCTGAACCATCTTCTGCGGGAAGAATTGCCGTTATACTGCGCTCGGCAGGATTGGCCGCCTCGATCCATTCCATATCTTTGACTAAGGATTTAACGCCCTTCCAGCCTATGCTTTCCACCGCTTCTCTAGTTTGATGAAGTAGACTTTCCACGTGTGTCCATGCTTCGGTTATCTCAAGGCCAAGGGATTGCATTTTCTCAACTTGGACAGTGAATTTTTCCAAGGCTGATTCTTGTTGGGCTAAACGACGTTCTAGGGTTTCAACTGGGCTACTTGCCATCCGTCCTTGTGAAGTAGTCTTGGCCATCTCTTCCTCTCTCCTAGCAAGAGCAAAAGCGTCATGGGCCCCTCTCCATGTATCAATGGCGATTGCCATCGAAGGCATTGCAATGGTTTTCTTGCCTTCGTGGGCTGGTAATAAGAGCGGGGTTGCTTCGACGACATGCTCAGAGTAATCCTTGTCTTCCTCTATTTCGGGTGCATCATCTGAAAGAATCAACCAAGCACCGCTACCTTCTGATAAATCACTTAACAAACTCTGCAAGGCTACAGATACACTGACTGCATCAGCATCGACCGACATGACAGATGGTTCTGCATTGGCCAAAGAACAAACTGCATGGGCATAAGCGCCCCCGAGATTAGCCTTGCCGGCTAGAGTTCGTACTAGGTCTCTATCGCTATCTTTGAGCAATTCCTTCATCGCTTCACCATCCAGAGTATGAGGGTCAAGAGCTTCTGGTGGGAATAGATATGGCTCACCTCGCTTCAAGGTTCGTCCTGCGTACTTGGCATGGGTCAAAGGCTGAATGATGGTATGGCTCTCATCGGTCAGGATGACATTTCCATCGCGGAAACATTCGATGACCAAATGTCTAGGACCCATGCGTGAATCAAATGTTAGAACTAAAATCCTATCAAAGCCATGCTGCTCAACCGATTCAAAGCGAGCATTTCCAAGATGCTTACGCAGTAGCATGGCAAAAGGGCTGGGCTGTTGGGGCATCGGTCTATCTCGATTGGAGAGATAGATTCGCTTGCCTCGAACGATAATAAAATCCTGTTGCTTTCCCTCTTTGGGATTCAAACGAATAACCAATTGTTCGTGATGGGGTTGGTATACTTTTTTCATCCAACCACCACATAGAAGTCGCAGTTCAGCAACCATCCTGCGGATGTCAAAACCACTCATCTGTTCTCGCATGAATACCCCGCCTCAGAGTGGGCTCCACAAGCCATCCTGTGAATCTATCCTTGAGCAGCGTTGCCAAGAGAGCAAATGAGAGAGAGTCTGTTGTCTAGCCAAAATCGGATGTGCATTTGGAGTATCGGCATATGCAAGAAGAGCGATGTCATCAAGTGAAGAAGTACCATCTTCAACGATTGAAAGAACCTTATCATGGCGTATTTGCCGGTGCTTCAGGTAATGATTGAAGACCTTTTGCGGCAAAGGAAGCACTGGTCCATGAGCAGGGAACAATAAGTGGGCATTGATATTATTCAGGCGTTGTAATTGCTCTAGATAAACTTCCATATTTCCCTCAGCAGGTGGAATCAAGATGGTGCCAATTCCTGCCACCATATCTCCAACAACAAGTCCGGCATCTGAATTCAAACAGACATGTCCAGGACAATGCCCAGGAGTAATCAATGCCGACCAAAGACTGTTGCCGGTTGGATTCTTCAAGACGATGATGTCGCCATCAAGAAGAATGCGCGAAGCACCAGATGCCAAGGCATCAGCAGTTTCCTGCGAAGCCCAAACTTCCGCTGGCATCAAAGCCAATAGAGCATCAATATCTCCCAAATGGTCCATGTGCCGATGGGTGAATAAGTAAGCAAGCAAAGTACCTCCTGAATCACTCATTCGTTGTAGTGCACGCGAAATTCGGGCAATCCCCTCTTCACTCCTGACAGCAGGGTCAACCAGAATATGCTCTCCACCGGCCATTCCCAACAAGTAAGAATTGGTGGTTGTAGCAGGAGGTAAGGTAGCGGTAGGGATTGGAATACATTCAACCCCAGGTGCAAAAAGAATTGTCCTCTCAGGAGGTTGCCTCAAACAGATATCATCTGCAATTTCTTGCATTGAAGAAAACTCAGATTGTAAATCTACTACTTCCTGTAAAATTGTCACAATTGGAGGAGGTATTTTTATTTCATTTGCATACCATTCTTGCAATGCAATTGAAGGTTTAATCCAACGGAACTCATCAAACTCAGTTTGACCCTCCAAGGCTGGTTCTGGGACTTCTGAAGTACAATGCATGAACATAAACCGATTCTCAAAACGCATAGAGGCAAATTCTGGAGTTGTACGTCGCGTCAATTCAATGAAAGCATCGACTTGCAAGGGTAAATCACCGGACATTACCGCCTTCATCCATTCTGATTTATCAGCGAGTATTCTGTCTCTCAAGGCAGGATTGACACGGAATAATTGACCTCTTTCAGATACTGCGAATCCTAATTCTTCAACTAATTCACGATGCATTCCGGCATGGGTCGCAGCCTCTACAGCATCTTCCATTTGAGCCAATGATGGAATCAATTCTACTGCACTTCGGTCAACTCGCCCTATCCCACCCCCTGGAAATGCCCAGTATCCTGGAAAGGCTGGAAGTTCATCTACACGGCGAGCCAGCAATAATTCAACTCCCTCATCGCCATCCCTTGTCAACATCAAAGATGCACTTGGACGCGCCGCTCTGGCTTCCACTCCGTGGATGTCCATTCCTCTGGGAGGCTCGCTCATCGAATGCACGAAGAGGAAGTGGGCTTCAAGCCATCCTCCCTCATCGCCTCTAACATGAGCCGCGCTGACCCCCTCGCCCCACTGCTTGAGCAGATGGCCGAAGAAGAAGTAGTCAAGGGCAAGAGGAGAGCCATTGGTAAGTTAGCAACAGGCTGGTTCATCGCCTTCCTAATGATTGCCAGTATCTCGCGCTGGTTCATGCACAGGCTTGCCTAATGACAGTACAGGTTGAATTGAAATATGCAAGGCATCACGGCGCCCTGAAAGCCCCTTAGTGTAGCGGTCCATCATGTGAGACTCTGGATCTTGCGACGACGGTTCAAATCCGTCAGGGGCTACTCAACATCAATAAGCGTCTCTGACGGATTTGAACCTAGCGTGAACTGAACATCAGTCAACATCATGGCTGTTCACGCGTCGGTTCAGAAATCATAACCTATTATCACTTAGCGTGATTTCTGGAACATAAAGATCACCTTTAGGGCTACTCATAATCAACCTTTAACTCAGGATTTTTTTCATAGAACCCAGGCGCATTGCCGTTAATCAGGTTTTGAATAGTTTCTTCTTCATTACCGAGGGGCGCAGCAGCAATCAGTTCACGATAATATTTCTCTGCCTCTTCTTGGTTGCCCCAATTATTATGTAGATTTGCAATTCTATTCAACCCTCTGGAGTAGTAATAGTAGACAGATTTGTTTGTGTCTCCAGAATCTATCATTGACTTCGTTTCCTCAATAACCTGTTCAAAGAGTTTGAACTTACGTGATAGTCCTCCTTGGTCAGAATAGATTTTTGCAAGAGTGAACAGACAGTGAATCCTACTGACATCATGTTCCTTTCCTGCAAGACCGTACATGGTGGAGGCAAAGTCAAATGCGGAGATTGCCCAGAATATGTTCTTCTGAACGGATGCCCACTCTATCAGTCCCAGAGCGATTTCGTTCCACACGTATTCAGCGGAAGTATTGTCAGATTCAAGTGATATTTTGGTTTCGATTTCCTCATACCCTCTTCCATTGATAATCGAATCAATCAACCATTTCACCAACTCCTTTCCCTCACTATCTTCTTTCTCATTCTCTTCTTCATTTTTCATCTCATATTCTTTTTCCATTTGTATCACCTCATTCATCTAATCTCTCTCTCATGAAATCCCATATTGAAAGGTATGATGTCCTCAGTTCCACATCTGAAACATGCGATTTGAAGTCATCATACTCCATGTT
>LWDU01040253.1_pt1 | contig 11910 bp, 13 predicted proteins | sample 727161 | NCBI WGS metagenome assembly LWDU01 (sample SAMN04566230, study PRJNA314399) | hydrothermal vent metagenome | isolation source: deep sea hydrothermal plume seawater | place: Mexico: Gulf of California, Guaymas Basin | collected 2004-07-11 | reverse complement strand
ACTTTGATTGTCTGGGACAATTTTTCAAGGGCAGCGCGCTCCTTAGGACTGATATTCAGGCGCTCTCTTTTTGAAGGTTGCTGTTTACCTTGCATTTTGGCCTTGAAAGCATCCAATCTGTGAAGGAGTTCTAATTTCAGCGTATCTGCTGTTGTCATTTCTTCTTCTTCGATTTCGCAATAAGCGAGCGCCACAGTCTTGGCGATATCCATAAGGCTTTGTCTGAACGAGACAATATCATCAGGACGAATATATCCATCCATGATGCTTAGCGCTTTGGCGCAGTCTTCCAGAATAACATTGTTCTGAGCACCCCACTGATCCCAGCTTTCGCGAGACGACACAGTACGGCGCATAATTTCTTCAACCACTTCGGACTTCAGAAAGTCTTCCGCGTAGCCTGTCATCATCAAATGCAGGGCGTTGCGTTCGGCCTCATCGGCTTCATCACCACCGCTTGTGTCACTTTCACTGATCCACAGCCCGACGCGGTACGGCAGGGATACAATCAGTTCTCTTTGTTTTGGTGCAAATCTTTCCAGATATGACATGGCGTATTATCTCCTTACCCCATGATAAACGATTATAGATGTTTTAAAAACAGACAATAGCCCTCAATCGCGCGGCAATGGCATCGCTTTTTTCAAGCGGTCCAGTGCAGCTTGCTCTGAAGGGCTGATATTCATGAAATCATTCTCCGGCGCAGAGCCCCCTTTGAAACGGTCAACAACCTTACCTAGGAAGCTATTCAGCACACCCTCTTCGGCCTCGACACCAAATTCGCCATGGGCGGCAGCCACAGCCTCGGCAACATAGATGACTGTATTGCGGTAATCAATCAGATCCTGTTTCGGCACTAATGGCTTCAGCACGGCCATAGCCTTTTCACAATCGGCTAAAATATCAAAAGAATGATCAGCCCAAGTCGGCCACTTATCTTTGAAAAACAGCGTGCGCTTTGCTACTTCCTGAACAAAATCAGAATTCTCGTTGATCCGAGCAACAGACATTATCACGTGCTCCAAAGCCTTCATTTCCTTGACATCATCGTCTTCGCCCCCTTCATCGTCAGAATGACTCATCCAAACGCCTGCGCGATATAGCAAGCCCACAATAAGGCCACGGTGTTCCGGGGGTAGGTCTTCAAGAAGTGCCATAAAAAAATCTCCGCAAATTCAAAATCCAGCGGAGATTCTACCAAAGTTATTGCAGGAGCGAAAGCACCGTAATGCCCCTACTTGCTTTTAATCATTTCCTCGATTTCAGGAATGTTGTCAGACATGACAGGCTTTGTTAGATAGCCTTTCACGCATTGATATTGCATAGCCATGTTACGATCACGTTCTTGCGATGACGATGTCAGCATGATCACAACGGGCAACTCGCGGGTATTGTTTTCTGAATACTCCGCCAGAAATTCATGGCCGTTCATGCGTGGCATATTGATATCCAGCAAAATTAAATCTGGCTTTATATCTTGCCCTCTCAGCATTTCCAGCGCTTGCTCGCCGTCATAGGCTGTTAGAATTTCAACATCCGGATACTCAACCTTGATCATTTCCCGCGTCAGAAAATGATCCGCTTCGTTATCATCGACCATCAGTATTGTCTTCATGATGCTTACCTACGTAGTTTATGATGTTGCTTTTATTGGTATTTCGAAACCGAATTCAGATCCCTTATCCAGAGCAACGAAATGAACTTTGCCGTCCAAGATTCCAACATTTTGCTTCACCAAATACAAGCCCAATCCGCTTCCAAACGACACATTTGTATGAAAACGCTCGAACATCTTGAACAGTTTCGGATGAAATTTTTCTTCAATCCCCAAACCATTATCAGTAACAAGCACTTTACATTTCTTATCCGCTAGCGTGATCGAAATTTCGATCTTTGGCTCTATCGTCTCAACATCTGCGTATTTAATCGCATTTGAAATCAGGTTTTCCAGACTTTGCTGAAAATAGATCTTGGCTGTCTTGATTGTCTGACCGCCCTTTATTTCGACTGCTATGTTAATTTTATCATAATTCTGTAGCGCTTTCATTTTTTCCAGCGCTTCTGAAACAGATTTTTCAATATCCACCTCTTCGAACATCAGATCCGACATTTTCATACGGGTCAGATTGATAATGTCATCAATCAGAGCATCAAGCTTAATCATAGCGTCTTTGATGTACCCCAGCGAGGTAAACGCTACGCGTGTATCATCTTGACGTATGGATTTTTCGGCAGTCTCTGCCAACCCGAAAGAAGATACGACAGGGGCGCGCAGATCATGGGAAATCCGATAGGAAAATTCAATTAGCTCCGCGTTAGATTGTTCCAGGCTTTTTGTTTTTGACACAATGTCCCTTGCCATCGGCCTAAAAATGAAAAGAAGCTCTAGCGTCAGCGTAACCAAACCCAAGCATAGAAACACGGTTTCCAGAAGCTTAAAGCGCTGCACCTTCTGCTCTGCTTCTTCCTGATAGCGATACACAACTGCGTTTAGCGGCCCCAACATAACGTTGTTAGCCATTTCAACTATATCAGTCAAAGCCGGGCTCGCCATCACAGCTTCACTGCCATGACTGCGAAACGTCACCAAATAGCGTGTCGCTATATTGGTATAAGCCATCACAAGCTTATCGACACCATCAGCACCATAATAAAGCTCTCTAATCTCAGGCGACATGGGACTGTCAGTATGGTGATCAATTAGCTCTTTATGATTTGATTGCATTAGCTCAATCGCATCCTGCATTTTATGAGAAAGCTCTAGCGGATCATCTGATTTCAATGGATTAGAAACCTCTAAAGCCAACATCGCGATACGCTGCGAAAGCATACGCTGCATACCACTTATATTGATCTGGCGTGCATCGGCCTGATTATTGCCCAGCTGAATAGTCATGGTGAAATACGTCATGAACAGCACGCAAGCCACGAGCCCCAAGGCAAGACTATATCTAGAACACAGACGCTTTCCGAGCTTTTCACTCTTTATAACCGCGTCTATATGCTCCTGATTATCTACGCCAGCCGGCATGTCTTTATGCCTCGCTGCTTAATTCCAGAGTGAAAGATACGACCGTCCCCTCATCCAACACAGACTGGACACTCAAAACACCTTCATGGATATCAACAATCTTCTTGGCGAATGTCAGGCCTGCGCCTCTGCCAGGATATTCATCTGCGCCGTTCAGTTTGCGGAACATAATCAACGATTCCTCAATCAGGTTTTCACGCATACCAATACCGTTATCCTTAACAAAATAAGTCACCTTGCCGTTTTCTTCGTTTGCACCGATTTCTATAGAAGGCGGCACACCGTCTTTACGGAATTTAAGCGAATTACTAATCAGATAAGTGTAAAGACGACAGATTGTGCCGTAATCACCTATAGCTGGCGGAAGATCATTTGTTACTATGTTTGCAGATGATGCCTCAATTTTTTCCGCAAATTGTTCTACTACCGTTGCTACGAGAGCGTTCAAATCGAGGGGCTTAAAGTACGTGAGAACTCAAGCAAAGCGTCCAATGCGTCACCAGCCTCTTTACCCGCATGCTTAATCATATCACTATAGCTAACCAGATGATCAGCAAGACTTCCATCGACCTCTTGCAGCAGGATTTCAGTGAAGCCTTGCATCATACGCACAGGTGCTTGCAGGTCATGCGAGACAGCGTACGCAAACTCCTGATACTCGTGCAATAGCTCTTCATATTTCTTTTTATAAGAATCCATGCTCTCTGTAATCTTTAGTGATGCAGTCATAGTTTTACTCAATACTCAGTTATATTAGTTGAACTTAATTTATAAAATATTAGCGCATTACGAAAAATTTTTATTTAGGTAGCTGTACGACTGAGAACCAGAAACTTTCGATAGATTGTACGATTGCAGCTAGCTTTTGAATATCAATAGGCTTCGTGACATACGAATTTGCATGCAGATCATAAGATTGATTGATGTCTTGCTCTGCCTTAGAGCTCGACAACACAACAATCGGAATTCGTTTTAGTTTATCACTGCTTTTCACTCTCTCTAAAACCTCTTTGCCGTTGAACTTCGGCAAATTTAGATCCAGTAAAATCAAATCAGGCGTTTTAGCGTCCTCATAACCCTCTTCTTTTGCAAGAATTTTAAGAGCAACCTCACCATCAGGTGCCACAACAAGGTTGTTCCTAATCTTCGCTCTCTTAAAAGCTTCTTGAGTCAACAACACATCGCCTGGGTTGTCTTCAACCAAAAGTATCTCTACGGGTCTTGCTTCAGATAAATTACTCATAAGTAAATTGTCCCTTTATTCATTTTGGTATTGTGAAGAAGAACGTAGCGCCCCGCTTGTCTTCTCCTAGCCCCTCACCTGATTTAATCCATATTGTACCACCGAAATCTTCTACAATACGTTTACAAATTGCAAGCCCCATTCCGGTACCTGAATACTCACTCTTACCGTGCAACCTTTCAAACGGCTCGAAGATTTTCTGGCCATATTTCTCATCTATACCAATCCCGTTATCAGACACCGAAATCAACCATAAATCTTCTTTTTCCTCAGAAGAAACACGTATTTTAGGGTGTGCGTCTTCAGGTTGGTATTTTATAGCATTTCCTACAAGATTCTGCAGTAGACGCGTCATACGAACAGGGTTCCCATGGACTTCCGGAAGGTCACCACTTGTAATTTCGGCCTTAGTATCGGCAATACGTTCCTGAAGGTTTTCAAGTACATCATCCAAGATATCATCAAGATGCATATCCTCATAACGTTCTGCGTCAGTGCCAATGCGTGAGTATTCAAGCAGGTCATTGATCAACTCCTGCATACGTCCGGCCGAGCTGTAAGCAAAGCCGATATACTTCTTGGCAGTGTCATCAAGCTTATCCGCGTACTGCTCCTCCAATAGCCCCGTAAAGCTGCGCACCATGCGCAAAGGCTCCTGCAAATCATGAGAAGCGATATAAGCAAAACGCTCTAAATCCTCGTTCGAACGTGCGAGTTGCTGCACAAGCAACTCGCTCTGGCGCCCTTGCTGCTTGATCACCTGCGTTTGCTCTTTCACTTCTTCATCAATGATCTCTTTTCTGCGCAGAAGCTGCGTCAAAATTATGTAGACAAATGATGAGAAAATTATACCCGAGACCAAAAGCAGTGTTGCGACATTGTAGTTTGCAGGCGGGTTAAAGTTTTTGGTGACGTTCCATTGCAACGTCCATTTACGCCCCGCGACTCGCACCTGTGTCGTTTTAGAAAAATCGAATGCCTGGCTTTTATTTTCAGGGAGCGCACCATCAAAAATAATGGCTTCTTCAGCGACTTTACTGCCATCATACACAATGACATCTACTTGATTGCCGCCGAAATCGGTCAGACCTTCCATAAAGTTCGCACCAACAAACGGCGCATACACCCATCCTCTAAACTTGCTGCGGCGCTCAGCAAGTGTTGCCGGAACTTCATCGTCTTGATAAACGGGTATTAACAACAAAAAACCTGGCTGCTTTTGCTTATCCTGAACAAGCTCTATTCGTTTGGTTAGTGCAGGCACTCCCAGATCACGCGCGCGCTCCGCGGCTGCGCGTCTATTAGCCTCGAAGCCGATATCGAGGCCAACGGCCTCTTTATTGTCAGCATAAGGCTCAATCAAACGGATAATAAATTTATCCGGGTAAAAGGTGTCAGGATATGTTTTGAAATCAGTTAAACCATCATTGCGCACCCACTCTGTATACCGGCCCATATCTTGCGCCAAGACGTAGTCTATATACCCTACCCCACTTATGCCCGGCAGATGATTACTAACGTCTAGCGCCTTCACGTAGCTGATCCACTCATCACGCTCGACGACATCGGAGGCATAAAACAGCCCCATACCTGCTCTTAGTGCGTTCTCATATAGCCTGTATCTATCAATCAATGAATCCTGTACATCACTGACCGTCACTTCGAAGTAGGCCTTGTTACGAGCGTAGACCGATTCAGAGGCCGAATACCATGCAAAGAACGCGATGATCATAACGATTGACGATAAAGATATCGGCAAGAAGCTCCATAGATCCATACGAACCTTGCGCCATCTAAAGAGCATGATTAACAAGCCCAGAGAAACCACCAAAAAACCAAGAGCCGTATGAACGGCCATGCGTGTCAAATACCCCAGCCATATATACTTTCAGAATCAATCTGGTAGCCAGCAAAGGCCAATAGTGACAGTAAAAGAATTGCTCCGGAAAACCCTAAGCGCGCTGATAAATGCGCCCGCGTCAACATGAGAACAAGCCCTGTCAAAATAAAACACAACGAGGTGTTAGGCGCCATCCTGCCAGCATGCGAGGTTTTAACCATGATAGCCTCGCTCTGGAAAAGCATATCTATGCCCAAATCGGTTACAAAGATATACTGGCATAGCGTTGCAGCAGCTACCAGGAGCGTTAAAAGCCCTAAGAACCGAGATGCGGTACGTTTATAGATACTCCATGCCATAATCCCCATTCCGGAAAACACAAAACACAGAGCTGTATTAAACTGCATCGGGGCAAAGGAATCGTTTATCTGAACAATCTCATGACTGCCAATGAGCCACCCATAAATAACGGTCAAACCCAGCAGCGCCACGCCAATACCACAGATCATGGCAACGAAGTTGTAGCGACTTTCGTCTGTGGAGGTGATTTTCATTTTAACACCGCCTCATCTTCACGGCGTTCCATTTCCAGTAACTCCCGTACTATCGAATGGGCATGTGATATTAATGAATATACATCAGATGGTGTTTTGCCTTCCTGATACAAAGGAAATACGGGTGTATCATTAATATGAAGCGTGTATTTTATGGCCTCAGTTTCAGCAAGAGCGTCGTGCATCAACGCGATCACGTCTTGCGGAATTATATCTTTAGTTTCCCGCTGATTGGGAAGAATCACGCCACCCGGTATCGCATAATCAGGATTGAGAGCTAAAAAACGCAGGTCGTCCAAAAACGCCCAAGCCTCGTGATATACGTCCGCGGGAACTTTCTCTTCATATTGGGCAAATTTTGACCTGATATTAATCCCCCTGATTTCGGCTATTTTCATCACATTATTCAGCACGACTTGAGCAACACGATAAACATCAGCAGGCTTCACTTCTGCCTGCAACGCATGACAGATTCGCTTCAGGTGATTGTAAACATCCGTTGGCACCTTTTGATCTTCGACAACTGGCGCGGGCACAGAGGCTTGACCAAGCTTCTGTGCGTCTTTTTGTAAAAACTTCACGGCTTTAAATACATCAGCGGGGCGGACTTCGTTAAACTCTGCCTTAGACGGCAAATCATCAACCTCAATGCCCCGAGACTGCATGATCTTACCAATCATCATATGACATTCGCGCACCTTCTCCATGACATGACGCGGATGTCGCAGAGCAGTATCATCCTCCTCCGCATTATACTTGGCTATATCCAGTAGCCCGATCTGCGCCAGACCCTCTTTCAAGATAATAGTTTCGCGATAGACATCGGTTGGCGTGATATCCTGAGCAGATAGCGGCGCCGCAAACGTCGCCGTTAGAAGTAAAACCAATAATAAAAATAGACCGCGCAGATCCGCCTCCTGATGTAATTATGTTTTGTTTTATCAGTACGTTATGGATTGCTACCCTTAGTAAAATTTCGCTTAAACACTATCATAAGCAAGCATGCTTAAAAAGCTGCTAATAAAATTAAAGGTTTATATCCTTAGGATTATATCAGTATGTCGGAGATTGATTTTTCGAACACCGCAGATCGCTTTGCGGCAAGAAAAAAACCCCGCCGAAGCGGGGTTTCTTTTTAAAATGGCGCGCCCGGGAAGATTCGAACTCCCGACCTTCTGATCCGTAGTCAGACGCTCTATCCAGCTGAGCTACGGGCGCTTACCAAGATCGCTTCATCAGCGAAGTGGACGCACCATAATCGATATCTGTGAACATTTCAACAAGTTTTATGCGTTGAACTTGACAGTTTTTTCACTTTATTGTCTGGTAACTTAAGGTGAAGTTATATATGGTTTTGATATATATGGCTTATGCCTTGGAAAATATTGCAATATTTGAAGACATCTTACGATAAATCGTTGGGAAACATGACAGAACAAGCTCATAAAAAGCGCACATCGCGATACTATTTGTTTATGGCACTGGCCACAGTATATGGCTTTAGCCTTACACCGATCGCTATCGATAGCGCCGAGGCAGCTGATTCACCTGCCGCGTTGGTAATTTCCAACGACCCTCTGCCAATGGATCTGCGTAGTCAGGTTTACAGTTCACCGAGCCGCGCCCCGCAGATTTCTCCTGCACAGGTCACAGGCAATTATTACGACGAGCAATCACAAACTGTGGTTGGCCGCAAAGTTGATACGCTAAGAAGCGAACTATTCTCTCTACAAGGCGAAATCGCCAATCAGTCCGAGAAGCTTGTTTCTATGCAGGTTAATGGTCAAAACAAAGCGGCTACATATTATGCCAGCATTGCGACAATCAGCACGCAGTTACAATCAGGCACAACGCCGGGCAACCCTCGCTTGGTGAGCAAACTGGCCACAGCGCGCACAAATCTGGAAGATCTCTCAGAGAACATTGCATCTTTGAATGATCTGGCTGTTAAAATTTCAGCGTCTGCATCGACTGCTTCATTCTTACTAGAATCAACACGCGCAACATACGGCCTGTCAGGCGCGATCGAAGAAGATCATGTGCGCCTAGCACAGCTGGAAGATGCCATTAACAATACTGTTGTTATTGTTGAGCGCCTATTGAACAACGTGAATGACGATATTACTCGCACGACAGCCTATCTGGCGACGGAGCGTGACAATTTGCGCACATTGGCACTGGCGATCAATACAGGCGACATGTTTGGACGCAGTCTTTCTAGCCGTCCATTCTCGGCTGCACCGCAGGCGAACTTCACGCCTGCCGCAGCGTCCGGATACGCCAATACATTTACAGGCGCCCCAGCGCAGCCTATGACTCCGCCAGCGGTTGGCACAGTACCTGGTGGCCCTCGTCCACTGGTTAAAATCCGTTTTGACCGTCCTGACGTTTCATACCAACAGCCTGTTTATCTGGCCGTAAATGAAGCCCTGAAACGCTACCCTAATGCACGTTTTGAACTGGTTGCCGTTCATCCAAGTGCCGGTAACGCAGCAGAAACAGCGATTGAGAGCACACGCGCCCGCCGTAACGCAGAGCGTGTGTTGCGCAGCTTGACTGAAATGGGCCTAGGTCTGGAGCGTGTTGATCTGTCTTATACGCCGAGCGAGAATGCCACTACGAACGAAGTTCACCTATACGTTCGCTAATCAGCATTATATATTTAAGAATATTAAAAAGGCCGGGTAATCCGGCCTTTAATTTATCTGCTATCTAGCGATGTTATCTAACGTTGTTAAACACACGTGGCGGCTGCCCTATTCTGTCCATAACGCTCTGATCGCCATTGTAACGCATACGCACATTATTTTCAGGCTCCTCGGCATCATCTACGGGCGGCGCTATACTTTCTCGCTCAGCAACACTTTCTTCAACCATCCCTAGCGCTTCACGATCCAAACGAATTCCCTCTTCAAGCTCTTCATCTGTATGTTCGTGGCTATCATCATGGATATGTCCCGGACCGTGCCCCCCATGGTCGCCTGAACTAACGACCATAGCCTGCGCATAAGCAGGGCCATACGCCAAACTCATAGCCAAACCTGAAAACATCAATCCATAAAAAAACTTTTTGAACATTACTACCTCTTGTTTAGCGCCCTAAAAATACAGGCTTAGGGCCATCGCTATCTTCTGAGTTACGGCGAGACGGTACAAATACGCGCGGTGCAGATGTCCCAGCCTCGGCAGCAGGCACATCAGCTTGCTCATCTGTGGCAGCCACTGCATCACTAGCAGGTTTAATACCTCTCAAATTATTCATCAGGGCTTCTTTATCAGGCACGGCCACAGGAGAATCTGCCGCTGTGCGTACTTTACCCATCTGCTTTACTCTTTCATCCTCAGCATGGCTATGCGCCAAAGCCGCGGCATCAACTTCTTCATCTATAAATAAGGCGTCCGTATTAACACCTTTGCCTTCCATGCAGCGCATTACTCTTTTAGCGTCAGTATCGTTAATTTTTGAACCGCGGTCGTTTTCAGCAAGATGCTGACCGCATTCAAGCATAGCCTGAAAGTCAGAATCGGACATAGGCGGGTATACAATATCTTCATCCGCGAAAGCACTAGCGCTCAAGCAGACCAACAAGCATACCGCAGATGTCATTATTAACTTCTTCATCACATACACATTATAACACAAGGGATAAAAGTGAAGATAGAAATTAGATTTATGCGCAGGCTTTGATAGATAGCGCCCTACGCTGACTTATCCAAAGTCCTTTTAATGCGTCCGAGCAGATAAAATAAGTACAAAGCCATGAAGTAATAAATGTAAAGCTCGATCAACTCACTACCGCGTTTAAAAATCACGAGATCGCTGAACTTATCAGCGCTGACGCATAATTTCACGATCAGGAAACATGTGGCCAGCACGGCCATTTTGGCAGGCGGCGCGATGTCTTTCAACCATGAGGGTATAACTGCCGGCTTATATTTCATGATCGCCGGCAAGAGCAAGCCGCCAATTATTACGCCGATCTCCAAGATCAAGCGAGGCTTTTGATCAAACCATGACGAAGTATTATGTAGATTAGTTTCCTGCTGGTCATTTACGGCCATCCATGAATCAGGCGTTGCCCATTTGAAGATCTGCTGCCCCCAGCTCACTTCCTCACCTGCAATATAAATGCAACCCAGAGCGCCCAAGCCGCAAACAATGCGAAACCATATTTGAGGATGCGATAAAGCCGCCTTAAAGCCTTTAAACGCTAAAATGATAGCGCCAAGCAGCACAAATACTTGCAAGTACTCCAAGGGGCCATTTTCACCAACGTAGAATTGGTACTGCGCAGCAGGCAATGCCACTTCAGCGATACAGAACAGTACGAAAGAAGCTAGTGGAAACCACAGCCAGAACACTTTATCCATTATAGTCCCCTAACAGACCTTAATTAGCCGTACTTTTTAATAGCCTGATCCAGAACAGCTTTCAACTCTTCTGCTTTAGGGGCATCTTCTTCTTTGATTTTTTCATGCACAGTAATCATCATAACATCTAGATGAGCCTGCCCAATTGTAATGTGATTTTTGTTTGCAATATCAATGCGTTCAGAAAAATCTCTAAGAGATTTACTGAAATAGCGCATCAGGTCAAAACCGTATGTCGACGCCAGATCCGTAATACGGTTAGAATAAACCTGAACCTGATTGACGGCCTGATGCTCTCCAGACTTTAGCTCACTCCAAGCTTTGGTCAGATCACCAAAAATACTTTCTACCTCGTCAAGATACTCATCTTGAGAGTCATCAATGACGGCTTGCGCACGTTCAATCGCGTCGGGGTCAATGCGCCCCTCACCTAGCATGCTTGCGCGTTTTGTATCCGCAACCACTTTGCGTTTCAGATGGTTGATGCGGTGAATAATTTCTACTTCATCATCTTTTTCAGACATTTTAGTTCCTACTCTTCCTCATTAACGACTGTTAGGTCTTCTGTTGAGCGTATACGTTTTTCTTCTCCCTTGAACTCCTCAACCTTACGGCGACGATCTGGTCCAAAGAAGCCCGGCGCTTTCACGAAAGGGCGCGGACGGTCAATGATATATAATAGGCGCTGCGCCAACTTTTCTGCAGATACCGGTTTCATCAAAATCTCATTTACGCCGGCATCCCTTGCCCCTTCTACAACTTCTAGACTGGTATAAGCGCTCGCAAATAAAATAGGTAAATACTTTACCGTGTCTTTCTTATGACTACGCGCCCACTGTACAAGCTCTACACCTGCACGCGACGGCCCCAT
>LWDU01032780.1_pt1 | contig 11910 bp, 11 predicted proteins | sample 727161 | NCBI WGS metagenome assembly LWDU01 (sample SAMN04566230, study PRJNA314399) | hydrothermal vent metagenome | isolation source: deep sea hydrothermal plume seawater | place: Mexico: Gulf of California, Guaymas Basin | collected 2004-07-11 | reverse complement strand
TTATATCGTTTTACTTGAAGTTTCTTTAGTGTTTTAGCTTGTTTATCAGTTAAAAACCCAAGACTACATTCAACTGAAATTCCAACTTTTTTATTAATCTCTTCAATAATTACACACACCTTTTTGAAATCAAGTATGCTAGGTTCTCTCCATGCAGCAACAAGACAAAATGAACCAGCACCATCATTTTTTGCATTTAGTGCCTGTTCAACTATTTCTTCTGGTGGTGGAAGCTCATATCCAGTAATTTTTGTATTAAAGAATGCTGATTGTGAACAAAATGTACAATCCTCACTACAAAAATTTTTTTTAATATTTGCTAATTCTTCAATATCAACTTTTGATCCATGAAAATGTCTTGTTATGTAGTTTGCTGCATCTGATAAATTTAGAAGGAATTTATTATTAATATTAAATAATTCAGATATAGTAGATCTTGTTAGTTTTTTGCCATTCACAACATCATTACGGTATTTTAATATCAGTTCACGTTTTTCAGACATTGATTTTTTTAATTTTGATACATAATTAAGCGTTAACCAAAATATTTGTTGAGGTTAACTATTATTAGTAATGAATAATATTTGTGCAGTAATGAAAAACCAGAATCATTTGTGGCATCCAAATACACAGATGTCAGAATGGAACAAATTTCCAAAAATTGTTCGTGGTGAAGGAATGTGGTTGATTGATGAAGATGGGAATAGGTTACTTGATGGTGTTGCAAGTATGTGGTGTAACGTTTGGGGGCATTCCAAAAAAGAGTTGGTTAATGCAATCATTAAGCAAACAAAAAAACTTCAACATGCACCATTATTCAATCTTACAAATGAACCATCTGAATTACTTGCTAAAAAATTAATAAAATTGTCTCCAAACATGACTCAAGTTTTTTTTTCTGATAATGGATCAACTGCCATGGAAGTTGCTATAAAAATTGCATTGCAATATTGGAATAATGTGGGGGAAAATAAAAAAACAAATGTTGCCACTCTGAAAAATGGATATCACGGTGATACTTTTGGTGCAATGTCTGTAGGATATGTGCCTGAATTTTTCTCAAAATTCCGTTCAAAATTATTTTCAACTATACAATTTCCTGTTCCAAGAACTATATCTGCTGGAACTCACAAAAAAATGTCTTCTAAGGAATATGAAGAATACTGTCTATCAAAAATTGAAGATAAACTAAAAAAAGATAATTCTATTGCTGCATTTGTTATGGAAAGTGGTGCACAGATGGCTGGAGGTGTAATAATTTATCCTAAAACTTTCCAAAAAAAGATATCTCAGATATGCAAAAAAAATGATGTTTTGTTTGTCTTAGATGAAATTGCAACTGGTTTTGGCAGACTAGGATCTATGGTTGAATATCAATCTCAAAACTCTATTCCTGATATTGTTTCGTTTGGAAAAATGCTTACTGGGGGATATCAAACATTTGCTGCAACTTTAACCACGAAGAAAATTAATGATTCTTTTCTTGGTAAGTTCTCTGAATTCAAACATCTTTTTCATGGTCATACCTATACTGGAAATCCCACAGCTGCTGCATTATCTCTAAAAAATATTGAATTGTATGAAAAATACCATCTAATTGAAAAAATTCAAAAAACATCTAAGGTTTTTGAAAATAGAATTAATGATATTTCTAATTTAGATATTGTGGGAGAAATTCGTCATAAGGGAATGGTTATGGGAATTGATCTTGTTCAAAACAAAAACTCAAACAAACCTATTTCATCTAAAACATCCATTAACAAATTAGTATTTGAAGAAGGTAGAAAACATCAAATCTATTTCCGAACACTTGGAAATACCATAATGCTCGTTCCTCCATTAGCGATATCTCAAAAAGATCTTAACTTTCTAATTGATGGAACCATATGTACAATCAAATCAATATCTAGGAAATTATGATGAATTCTTTTTTTGTTACTGGAACTGATACTGATGTTGGAAAAACATGTGTCAGTGCTTCAATAGCTAAACATCTTCGTGATATTGATGTAGATGTTGGTGTGATGAAGCCTTTTGCATCTGGTTACAAGGCAACACCTGATTCTGTATCCGAGGATGTTGAAATTTTAATGAAATATTCGGGAGTAAAAGATCCTGTTGATCTTGTAAATCCATATTATTTTGAAATTCCTACTTCTCCATATGATGCATCTAAACAACTTAATCTTGAAATTGATATCTCCAAGGTAATTGAATCATACAAACAACTTGCTTCAATACATGATGTTGTAATTGTAGAAGGAATCGGTGGAATTATGACTCCTATATCTAAAAATTATTTTGTTTCTGATCTGATTTCTGATTTACAATTGAGTTCATTCATTGTAACTGGTTCTAAAATCGGTGCTGTAAATCATTTCATGTTGACATACGAGCATGTACGACAAAAAAATTTGAATTTAAAAGGATTTTTGGTAAATCAAAATGTTTCTGACGGGTATGAGTTAACTAATTTGAAGCATCAAATCTTTGATCTAACTGGACGCAAAGTTTTTGGTGCAATTCCATACAATCATTCATTTACCATTGAATCGTATGTTGAAAATTTTCCAAATTTTGTTGATATGTCAAACCTTGGTCTTGAAAATATTTAGTTTATTCATCTTCTTTGTTTTAATAAAATTTTGAGCATCTTTCAAAAATTTACCAAAAGACTCTTTTTCTGTTATGTATGTAGATTGTGGAATTTCAATATGATCTTTTGAAATAATCCATATGTTTAGATCCTCTTTCTGAATTTTCTTTATATCTTGAATTCTTTGTTTTATTTCTTCAATATTGGATGTTTTAACAAAAAATATCATTATCGTATTATGACTATTTTTTTGTAATTCTTCTGTATTTGGAATTATCATGTCTAGTTCTATATTTTTAAAAGTAATTTTTCGTTGACTAGGAATTAACATCTCTGTAAACAGATAATGTGTTAGGCTTTCTGCTAATGTCCCATGTTTTTCATATTCTTCTATATTATGTACACTTTGAATAACTGGTCCGTAAATTTTTTCAAATAATTCTGAAAACTTACCGTTTAACAATAATTGGTGTATTTGTTCTTGCCCGATGTCCTCTATCTTTGCGTATAATGCATCTTTAATGGGTGAACTTTCACTCATCAGATTTAATCAACAAAGGCATAATGACGTTCGCCTATACTTTCAGTCGATGTATTTACATCCACAATAATAAATTCTTTGTTTGCTGAACGGATATTTTCTTCATATGTACGCTTATTTTCATGAAGTTCTTCGTATTCATCTAGAGAGAGCTTAGTTCTCGGTCCAATTTCCGCTTCAAGATTCATGTCTTTTACAACTTGAGCATATTCAGGCTGCATTACACCGCTGAAGATCATAGCACTAGCTCCGCTTCCGTAAGAACAAAACCCAACACGTTTTCCATTCAAGTCAATTCCATTTTGGTATTCAAACTCTAAACTACTTCTAAATCCAAGATATAATGATGCGGTATAGAGATTACCAATCATTTTAGATGCAATTAAGGAACTGGCAAGTTTTGATTCATAAAGTTCAACATATTTTTCTGTACTTGTAAATAATTTTGTAAATTGGTGATCTTTAGTCATAAATTCTGCGTCCTCAAGTACTGATTCAATTGTTCCACGTGGATCTTTTGGAATTGGTTCTTCCATTCCTATCTCTTCAATAATTTTTTTCCATCTTGGCAAAGCTCTCCATTCATGTCTAACAAGATAAGCAAGAGCCTTTTTACCCATATTGCTGTATGGAAGATGCATGTTTAGATAATCAATGTGATCAAGAATGGTTTCACCCTCCTTTAGTTTGATTAATCCTGTTTTCTTTACTTTCCTTTTATAATCTATTAGTGCATTTTTTACTTGAATTAGATAAAGAAGGTTAGAATACTGTCCATGTACAATTGGTGTTTCTTTTCCAAATGGTCTGTAAAAATCATACTCGTTTTTGATTGACGTTGCTGTAACTTTAGGATCAAATGACAGTAATCTAGGTTTATCATTCAATAGCATTGCTATAGCACCAGCGCCTTGAGTTACTTCACCGCTTGAACCCAAGTCATATTTTGCAATGTCTGAAACAACCACTAATGCATATTTATCTTCGGCTTCACCAGCTCTAATCCAATTAGTATTATCATATAATGCGTATGAACCACTAACACAAGCAAATTTACATTCAATTCCACCACAATGTCCAAAAGTACCTTCACCGTAAACTTGTTCTAGCATTCCTATTACATACGAATTCATAGCTTTTGATTCATCAAACGATGATTCAGTTGCAACATACAGTCTGCCAATTTTATCAGGCGTTAGTTTGTTTTTTTGCATAACTTTCAAACAAGCGTTAGCAGCAAGACATGCTGGATCTTGATTAGTATCTACAATTGCCATTTGCCCAATTCCTAAACCACGTTCTAATTTTTCAGGATCTAATCCTCTTGCTTTAGCAAAATCACCTGCGTCAAGATAAAGTCTAGGAATGTAAATTGAAATATCATCTATACCTGCTGCCATGAGCTAGCCTTTTCAGCTTAGAATATATACATTTCCAGTTAATTTTTGCAGATCATATGAGCAAATTTTGATATAAACAGGAATTTACACGTAAATCACTATTTTTCAAGTGATGAATCAAACACTTTCTTAAAAACATCGTATTGTTGTGCGCCAGTGATTTTCATCACATTTTTGTTTTGATCGATCACAAAAAATGTTGGTGTTGCTGTTACACCCAATGCAACGCCATCATCATGACTTGCATTAACTAATTTTTTCCATTTTAATTCAGATACACAGTTTGAAAATTTATCCATGTCCAATCCTAATGTATTTGCAAACTTGTTAAGTTGTTCAGAAGATACCCAACCTGTACCTTCACCAGCCCAATTATTGTATAAAATTGAATGATATTGCCAAAACATTTGTTGATCATTTGCACAGTGTGCGGCATTAGCAGCATGCATTGAATCCTGTCCAACTACTATGAAATCTTTGAACAAAATTTTCACTTTTCCGGTTTCAACATAATTCGTTAAAATTGATTCTACTGTCTCATGGAAAAATTTGTTACAAAACGTGCATTGATAATCCCCAAATTCAATTAAAGTAAGTGGTGCATTTCTATCTCCTAAAATCGGTGATGAATTATCTGTAAATGAAGAAAATGTTGGTTTTTTTATCGAGCCTATTTCATTTATTGTAATTTCATCCAAAATTTGTGTAGATTCAGTGTCAACCATGTTTGCCATCATTATACCAAAAAATATACAAGCAACTGCAATTACAGCACCAATTCCAAGCGATGGCCAATGTATAGTTAGTTTAGATGGCTGTGTAGTTGTTTTTAACGATGGTTCGCTGGAGTCATTTTTTTTGATTTTTTCAAAGCGTGAATCTTCAGTGATTTTATCATCTTTCAAAAAAAAGCTTGGAACTTTATCATTCGAAGATGGTTCTGAATCTGGTTCCATGCTAGCAATAAAAAATTCTGTGGCTTTAGGTCTTTATAATATACAAAAATCAAAAATAACTTGAAAAATTCAATTTGAACATTATAGATCGTTAAACATCAGTATCTAAATAAACAACAATTACTGAAAGTAATTATGAAGAAAGTTTTTGTGAATGGATATGGATCAATTGGAAGTCGTATTGCAAAATTTGTCAAAGAAGATTCTGATATTGATGTGATAGGAATTGGCAAACATTCTCCTGATGAAAATGTACAGCATGCTATTAATGATGGATTTTCAGTTTATGTTCCAAAATCAAAAAGTGAGGATTTCAAAAACTTTAACATCTCAGGATCAATTGAATCTGTTTTAGATGATTGTGACTTAGTGATTGATGCTTCTCCAGGTGGAAAGGGAATTTCTAACAGGAAAAATATCTATGAACCAAAAGATGTTAAGGCTATTTTTCAGGGTGGTGAAACAATTTTTAATGATAATGCAGTTGCAGACATTCTTTTTAATTCTAGTGTAAATTATGCTGAAGCGTTTAACAAAAAATATGTGATGCAGGGAAGTTGTAATGTTACTGGTATGGGCAGAATCTTGAATCCGTTAAAAGAAAAATATGCTAATTCATTAACAAGATTTGATATAACGCTTGTTAGAAGGTGGGCTGATCTTGAACAAACTGATAAAGAAATTACAGATACTATTGAAATGACAGAACAGCCACATCATGGAACAGATGTTAAAGCATTTTTTGGGAATGACGTTCCACTTTTTGTTCGAGCAATTAAAGTTCCTACAAGACAAATGCATTTGCATATTATGGATATACGTTTCAATGAAAAGGCACCAACTATAGACGAAATTCATACATTATTCAAAAATGAATATGGGATTGCAATTCTATGGACAGCCAAAGGAACAAAAGATGTTCGTAACTTTGCTGAATCTACAAAATTCAATTTCAAGGATACAAACATGCTACATATTCATGCTAATATGACTAAATCAGTCGGTGATACGATTCAGTTGATGTATTCTGATGATCAAACTGGCATAGTGATCCCAGAGAACCATATGTTGCTACAGGCAATGTTATTCCAACGTGATTATAATGATGCAGTAAAACGAACAGAAAAATTATTTGGTATGAATGAAAAGAAAAAATTACTGGAAGAGAATTTTGCAAAAAAAGATTAAATTATAACTTTTTCAATCCTGATTTTTTCAGGTTTGTTGCTTAGTACCTTTTCTACAATAATGCGAAGTGGACCAACAATTACTCTATCACCCTCCTTCGGAATATCACGTAATTTTTCATGCAACAGACCACTAAGAGAAGCATAATCATTGCCTTGAGGGATATTTGTTCTGAAAATTTCATTAATTTCATCAATTTCAATATCACCATTAGTGATTATTGCATCACCACCTTCTCTTTGAAAATTAGATTTTGTTATGTCTGTTTCATCATGTATTTCTCCAACAATTTCTTCAACAAGATCTTCTAACGTAACGCAACCTTCAACCCCTCCAAATTCATCTAAAACTATTGCCATGTGCGCCTTTCTACCCTGCATTTCTTTTAATAGATCACTGACTTTTTTTTCTTGAGACGCAAAAATTGGCTTTCTTGCGAGTTGCTGTAAATCAACCATCTTTTGTTCCATCTCTAAACATTTCAAAATATCTCTTACATTAATAATTCCAGTAATTTCATCATGATTTTTTCCATACAATGGTATTCTGGAAAATCCACTTTTGTTGATTAATGGTAATGCTTCAAAAAGTAGCATTTTTGAGTTAAGTGTAAACATTTTGGTTCTTGGGGTCATCACTGAACGAATTACAATATCATCAAAATTCAGTGCGCCGTGAACTAACTTACTCTCTTGTTTTTCAATCGCATTATCCTCTAGACCCTGTTCAATCACACCTTTAATTTCTTCTTCAGTTAATCTAGGTGGTTCTTGGCTACTACCAGTTAATTTTATTATTCCTTTTGTTATTTGTTCAAAAATCCATACTACTGGATAAAATGCGTAACTAAATGCAAGTAATACTCTGCTGTATCGAAGTGCAATTTTTGCTGCATTAGCATTACAATATGTTTTTGGAGTTATTTCACCAAAAACCAGGATCAAAAATGTCATTACGCCAATTACAATTGCTAATCCATTATTTTCGAATATTTTTAATGCGATGTTAGTTGCTAATGCAGTAGATGCAACATTAACTAAATTATTACCAAGATTAACACTTGCCATCATTCTGCTTGGATTAGATTTTAGCTTGTGAAGTGAATTGGCACCTGGTAATTTTTTACTAAGCATTTGATGAACTTTTGAGCGGCTAACCCCAACTAATGCAACTTCTAAACCACTAAAAAATCCAGAGAGTGCAATTAAAACTGATAATATTATTATTTCAATAGTTAATTCCATTTTGACACCTGCTAATTTTTATGACAACAAAAAATCTTGACATTAATTTAAAATCGACCACATTTGCTTGTACAATCTATTACACGAAGCTTCTTTTAAGGTTTCACATTCACAGTGTTAGGCTAAAAAATCATTCACTGTTTTGGAGGCTTTGCGAATTGATTTGTTGGATCATTATGATAATTTATAGGCAATAATGGTTCTTTCTGTCTACCAGTTAAAATACCAACAATCTCATCATCTTTTTTCATGATATTATCATTAAGCAGTTTTTTTATGCCGGCTGGAACTGCACCCGAAGCCATTTCACAGTCAAAGCCATTTAATCCTACTATAGACATTCCATCTAACATTTCTTTATCAGTTACACTGATAACAATCCCATTTGTAAATTCTAATGCACGTAATCCTTTCAGTAAGTTAGATGGTTTACCAATTTGTATTGCAGTGGCTTTTGTCTTAGGTCGTATTCCATCATCATTCATTTTAGTATAATATCGTTCAATTAATTCAGTATCAATATCTCCATTGTTCCATCGTAATTCAGTATCCTCAAATTTTCCATTATACAAAACATCCAAAGTATTAGCACCCTCAGCATTGATGACAGCAATTCGTGGAATTTTTTTAATCCAACCCCATTGATACAACTCCATTAAACATTTTCCACAACTTGATGTATTACCAAGTGCACCGCCAGGATAAACTATCCAATCAGGAGTTTTCCAATCCAAGTATTCTAAAGTACGATATGGAATAGTTTTTTGGCCTTCAATTCTAAATGGGTTAATTGAATTTACAGTATAGCTGCCAGACTCTTTAGCAGCAGATAATGATTTAGTAAATGCATCATCAAAATTCCCATTAACTTGTATCATTTGCGTACCAAATTGATATGCTTGACTAAGTTTACCAGGTGCAATTTCACCTTCTGGGATATACACATCACATTCCATATTTTCATTTGCTGCAAACATACCGGCCGAAGCTGATGTATTACCAGTTGATGCACAGATAATTTTTTTTGCACCAACTAATTTTGCGTGTGTTACAGCGGCAGACATACCATTGTCTTTAAACGAACCACTTGGATTGTAACCCTCTGGCTGTAACATCAATTTTTCATTTTCAATTCCAACAAATTGTGCAACTTTTGACATATGGTATGGTTTTGACTGTCTTCCCTCTGCACCATCAAGTGAGACCAAGTGTTGTGAACACTGTGTAGGATCATCGGTATCAATCTCGCAAAAATTCAATAATTCACGAAATCGCCACACACCACTTTCATTAAATATACTTCCTTGTGGATTTCTTCTTTGTGAAAATACTTCTTTAAGATGTTGTGAAGGAGTTTCATTGTAGATAACATCTAAGAGATTTCCACATGTACAATTAAAATCAAAAACACGGATAGGATACTCTTTCCCACATTTATGATTAATGCATTTTAAATATGATTTATTTTGCAACGTGACAGTTATGTCTGCCAGTAATTTAAAGATAAGAAGTGTTGTAAAATTCTATTGCCATCTTAATCCAACATTCCTAAACTTTTTGAATGACCATGTAAATCATCAGTTGTTTTGGCGGATATAGATGAATATTTAAAAGGAATTTTAAGCCAAATTCTGACTTCACATAAAATATTAACCGAGTTAGATGATGAGCCAAATGATCTTGAAACTATTAAAAAAGAACTTTCTAAGATCAGAGGACTTTTGCAAGTTATACATAATAAATTAGATAAAAAAAAGTATCAGTCTGATCATTTAGTTACTTTATCCAAATTAACAGGATATTATATTGATACATATGATTTCACAAGAGAAATTGAAGTATTGGCACAAGTTTATTTCAATGATTCTAACAGATTAAAAAATTTGAGAGTGATTATTATCAATTCGCTGAATGATAAAAAAATGATTGAAAAACTTCAAGATATACTGATTAAACTATAATTTTTTTATTGTATTATTTTTCGTTTATTTTAGAACCAGATCTTAGATGAAAATTACTGCAGCATTTGCATTCCTTTTCAACGCAGTCGTTTGCATTAAAATGCCCACAAATTCCACATTCACAGTGCGTGTCCATGCTATCATCAAAACAATATCATGTATAACTAAAATGTATTTCCGTTTTTGTTTTTTTACTCTTTTTCCTACTCTTTTTTGTAGTTGGCTTATCTTCTAATTGCATATTTGTTTCTTGAGTCTTATCATCAACCGTCTTGATTATTTGTTGAATCAAGTCGTCTAAATGACTACTATCAGGTTTTGGTTCAACAGCATTAGAAATCTCTTGTATGGTTGAAGAGATTTCTGCGCTGACTTGTTCAAAACTTTCTGGGTCATCATATGCAGCGCTATAAAGTGTTTTTAGATTATTAACTTGGCTTATGATCTGTTCAGTAAGCATAAGCCGAAACTTTTCTCCACTAATATCAATCTCTTTTATTATCATACGCATGTTTTTTATTTTTTACCCTCTTATACTTTTCCTGTGGTGTTCAACACAAGATTATATCAATAATAATTTAAAATATTAAATAATCTAATGCTGCAGCATCGCTAATTAATGATATGTGTCTAGTGTTTGCTAGGTAACCATTTTTGATATCGCCAGTAGGAACCCAACGGTTGGTTGATGAGTAATGTCTTTTTTCTGTTAGTTCGTACTCAATAGCTTCAATATCAAATTCACCTTCTTCAATCTCTTGAGTTTGTAAATGTTTGATCGTAATGATAATTTTATTTATTTTAACACGATCGCCAAATTTTCCTGCGAGTGGCGCAATCTCATCAGACACTTCCAGTATCTTAATCTTCATTTCTTTATCACCAAATGCATTATGACTTACTAATATTCGCTCATCGATAAAATCATCAAAACTAGTTTTAGTTTCATGTGTAGTTGTTGGTTTAAAATTTTTGGTGATAGGTTTTTCGATATTACTTGATTTTTCCTCATCAATGTCGCTTGACTCTGGGAATAACTCCCTTTTCATGTTTAAGTAATCTGATATAGATAAGCCAACTGCATCATATATTGTGTGGTTAGGATAATTCCGGTTGAACCAATCCTTGTAGTTTGATTCCATAAGATACCTTCTGATGTATTCATGCGGATCTTTCTTGTCATTCACAAAATTCAGAGTTTTTTTGGTATTAACATCCACTTTGTTTATTTTAGGCTTTGTCTCTTTAACAGTGTTTTTTTCTGTTTCATTCACAATCTCAGATTCGTATTTATCTTTTTTATTTTTTATTTTTCCAAAATATCGTTTAAAGTCCATATTATATTCAGGAATTTATTACTAAAAAATGATTGGAAATTTTATCTAAGTAGAAAATAGTTGATATTTTGACTTGAATGGCATTATGAAATCTTTTAGCAGTAGTTTTTTTTGCTTGCCATTTTTTAACGCATATGTTTTTCCATCATAAGTGCATACACAGTCTATAGGCTTCTTTTTTTTATCCCAAACTTTGTAGAATTCATGCAACTCCCGTTTTTCATACTTAGCAGTACCAATCCTTTTTTTTGAAAGGAACTTAAAGGCCAAAATTACCTCTCGTTTTTGATAAACCTGAAAGTTATTAATCCAGTTTAGGCATCTTTCTATTTGATCAAATGGAACATGTAAAGTTGTTCCAGTTCCAGATTTTGCTTCAATTGTAAAAATTGTGCTTTTTACATTGTTTACTGTTAAAACATCTGGTAAAGCAACACTGGGTGAGCCAAGTCTAAACGCCTTCCAAGAATTAGTGGCATTGAATCTTTTTACAAGTGTATCCTCCCAGTTATAGCCACGCTGTCTTCTGGTACGTGCAGTTTTTTTATTGATTGCCTTTATTCTTTCATATTCATTTTGACCAATCTGGTTTAATTTGATAATTGCCATAATTTTCCTAAATTTTGATGATATAGAATACTTGGTAATTATATTATCAACTATTATGTTAACTGAAATTACGAATAA
>LWDU01039525.1_pt1 | contig 11911 bp, 10 predicted proteins | sample 727161 | NCBI WGS metagenome assembly LWDU01 (sample SAMN04566230, study PRJNA314399) | hydrothermal vent metagenome | isolation source: deep sea hydrothermal plume seawater | place: Mexico: Gulf of California, Guaymas Basin | collected 2004-07-11 | reverse complement strand
TGATCCTGATCCCCGGTGTGGGAGCGATTGCCATCCAGGCTTGGCCGTCCCCGTTTTCTGTTGGTTGTACCGCGGTCTCGCTGATCTGGACGCTGGGGTTTGTGTGTCGTCAGCTCCGTCTGCTTGACTTCCTGGCAGGCCCACCTGTGGGCAAGGCGGAGTCCGCACGCACTGTCGCAGTAGTTGGCGCTGGTCCTGTGGGCTTGGCCGTACTCAAGGAGTGTGCTGCGCAGGGCTTGGACGTGACTGGTTTTGAACGAAAAGAAGGTGTAGGAGGCGTGTTTCGCTTCGACCCGAAAATCAGCGGCGGCGTCTGGGATAGTACGCGGCTGACGACTTCCCCGTGGGTGACAGCGTTCGCGGATTTTCCGCCAGAGACCGAGTCCACCCAGCACCTCCGCCACGATGAATATTTGGCCTACTTGGAGCGCTATGCGCGGCACTTCAATCTCCTGGAGCGCATTCAATTCGGGTGCATGGTCCAAGAGGTCTCTCGGGAAGAGGATGGGCGGTGGTGCATCCGAGTGCGGGACGAGCGGACTGGAGAGGAGCGCGAGCAGCGCTTCGACCGTGTCACGATCTGCAGCGGCTCGAACCTGCAGCCCAGAGACGTCTCGCTGCCAGGATTGGATGGCTTTAAAGGTCAGATCCGTCATGCGGCTAGCTACAAGGGCCCTGACGAATACCGCGGCAAGCGGATTGTCGTGGTGGGCATGGGCGAGTCGGGTGCAGACATCGCCACCGAGCTCGCGGACTGCGCAGACACCACCCTAAGCATTCGGCGTGGCAAATTCTTGGTGCCCCGGGTCAATCCCCTCAACGGTCTTGCCAACGACTACGACACCAATCGCGTGCGCTACGCAACGCCCTTTGAGGTTCGCAACTGGTACATGCGCTTCAAGCGAAAGTTGTGTTTCCAGACGGGAGAGATCAACAGGCATTCGGCGTTTCGAGCACAGATGCTCGATGTTTCGGGCGTTGGCCCCATGTCCCAGACAGTTACCAAGAACGACGACATCATCGACCCCATCCTGGAGGGTCGGCTGCGACTGCGACGCGAGGTGGTGGCGTTTGAGGGGCCAGATGTGATTTTTGCGGATGGCCTCAGCCAGGCGGCGGACCTTGTGTTGTTTGCCCACGGTTTCGACCCCAGTTTCCCATTCCTGTGCTTGCCAAAGGACGTTCCTTCGCGTCACCCCGGCGACTTGTATCTCAATATGTTTTACCCAGAGTTGGGTTCGGCTGTGTCGTTCTGTGGGTTCGCCCGTCCCGCAATTGGCGCAATTCCTCCGACGGGAGAGCTGCAGGCTCGCTATGTCGCACAAATTTTTGCGGGCAGCCGTGTGCTGCCCACTCCAGACCAGATGCGGGCCGATATCGAGGTACGCCGGCGTGAAAACGAGAGGACGTACCCCGCCCTACCTCAGCCCAATTTGGTGGTCAGCTGGATACGCTACATGGATAAACTGGCCGGCTTGATTGGATGCCGTCCTGACCCATGGCGTTTGATGCTGGATCCCTGGCTTCTTTGGAAAGTGACCGTGGGGCCGATGACCGGATCGGTCTACCGAATCCATGGTCCGGGTGCATCGGAAGTGGCACAGCACACCGTGCGTCGGTTGCCCCGCATGCATCAGATTCGGGAATTGCTGACGCTGCTGGGCATGCAGTTGTGGCTGTGGCCCCTGGCCTTGTTTCGCCCAAATAGTTCTTTAAAGGCAGATAATTATTTTCTCTAGGTCGCTTATGCAGATGCCACCTCACATCGATGAACCGGACAGCGCCCGGCGCCTGAAGGCAGATCCCCAGGCCTTCTTGGCGCGCTGCCACCAGCGCTACGGACCTGTGTTTACGGTGACAGTCGAGGAAGAGAAGCGCATCACGTACATTCTGGACCCCCACGCGTTCCTGCCGTTGCTGACCGCACCCGAGGTGGACTTCAGCCCGGCCTCTCGACAGTCCAAGGTCCGGTTTGGACTGGGAAAGGTCGTACGGACGGAGAAAGATGTTCGAGCGCTGAGCACGGACTTCATACGCGCTCTGCGGGGCAAGGCGCTGGCAGAGGCGCTGAGTGTCTTTGGGTCGCGCATGGAACACGAACTCCAGGACTTCGTCACATCGGTGGGTGACGGTCGTCGTGTTGCGGTGCAGGATCTGGTACACAAAACGCTGATGCCAGCCACCACCTGTGCGCTGTTTGGTGAGGGAGTATACGACACCGAGTTTACGGAGGACTTCCTTACGTTCTCTACCTCGGTCTCGACGCGCTTCGCCGGCAGTGATCCCAGCTTGGCCGACAGTGGTGTCCGCGCCGAGCAAGCGCTCATGGAACGACTAAGGCCTGTGCTGGACAACGCCGCGACGCCTGCGTTGGAGCAACTGAAGCTAGGTGTATTGGCCCGGCCGGAGCTCAACGAGGCCGAGCGACTCCGCACGTTGCTGATGTTGATGTGGGGCTCGATGGTCAATCTGATCCCCACCAGCGTCTGGATGTACAGCACCTTGATCCGCGATCCGGAACTAGTGGCGTCGGTCCGCGCGAATCCGGAGGACCTGATTCCATCCATTGTGGAGGAGACACTCCGCCTGTTCTCGCGACCCAACATGTACCGGCAGGTCACCAAGGACTTTGCGCTGACGCTCTCGACGGGGGCGCAAGTTCGCCTGAGTGCAGGGGATTGGGTGGCCTTGTTTCCACGCTTTCTTCATCATGATCCCACCGTTTTCAGGGATGCGCTGTCCTTCGATGCGCGGAGGTTTTGTCCGGTGAATGGTGCGAAGGCGCGCTTCGTCAAGGACGGCAAACCCTTGAAGCACCCGACTGTTGTGTTCGGGTTGGGCCGAGGACGCTGTCCGGGGGACACCTTTGCGCTGTCCGTGCTTGCTGTGGCCCTGAAGGGCTGGGTACAGGCGCTGGAGGCGCGTTCAGAGAGCACACCTCTTCCCGAAGCGGTCCGGCAGACAGTGGCATCCACGCCGGGTCCCGCGGCGGAAATTTATGCTTGGCTGAAGCCAGCGGGGCACCAAGAATACTCGCCCTGAGCTTGGCCCATTGCTGGTGGGCATGGGGGAAGAGTCGGCTGAACGCGGGTCGCCGAGGAACCGAACGGAGACTGGAGTGGTCCGCCCGCCCGTCATCCTGGGCGTCCTCGACAGCCTCGAGCACTCCCCAAACCGCCAGGCTCGCGCCCCGCCCATGGCCGCGCTCCGGCCCCAGATCGCCTGGAATCACCTAAGGGGGGGAGACCGCCGCCTTCTCGGTCCTTCGGTGATCCGATCGAGCCACCCACCGCGACTGTCTTCTCGTATGGCGCTTGGGTCACTCACCCAACAGAAGGCGACAGCGTTTGGCTGTTCCCCAGCCGGAAGAGGAAATGACGTGTACTCCCAAGCCCGCCGCATCGCCTTCATGCAGCACTTGAACACGACGTCTTACGCCCGTTCTGGCCTTCGCACTCTGGAGGCATGGCTTCATTCCGTGCCCGCCCTGGTCGCCCTGCGAGGCGCCGATACTCGCCTGCTCCGGCTTCCCACCGGGCCCTCTCCTTCCCGCCCAGCCAAATTCTCGGTGTTTGCCACCGCTGCCATTGTCTGGATCCTCTGGCTGATAGGGATGAACGCGGGCGACCGCTGGGGTCTGTTCGGAGAAAACTGGTTCATGTCGATCACCATGACCCTCGGCTCGTTCATCGCGGGGGCCACCAGCGAGGGTGGAGGCGCCGTGGCTTTCCCGGTCATGACCATGATGTTTGAGATCCCCCCCCACGTGGCGCGGGATTTCTCCCTGATGATCCAGGCCGTTGGCATGACGGCCGCCGCGGTCACGATTCTGTACACACGCATCCCGATCGAGCGCCGGGCCCTTTGTTGGGCCAGCATTGGCGGAGCCCTGGGAGTCATCATCGGCATCGAGTTCATCAGTCCCTACCTACCAGCTCGAGAGACCAAGGTGACATTCCTCGCCATCTGGCTTGCGTTCTCCTTCGCCCTCTACTGGATCAACCGCGCCCCTGAGCGGGAAGTTCGCACTGAGATCGAAAGCTTCGGACCTCGGCATTCACTCCTATTGGTGGGAACAGGCATCATCGGCGGCGCCATCAGCGGCATGACGGGCAGCGGCCTCGACATCCTGATCTTCTCCCTGCTCGTTCTACGCTTCCGAATTTCCGAAAAAATCGCCACCCCCACCTCGGTGATTCTGATGGCCATCAACGCGGTAGTGGGCTTTCTTTGGAAAGCCAACGTAGGCGGCGGCATGTCCGAGGACGCTTGGAACTACTGGTGGGTTTGTCTGCCCCGTTTCATCCGCAATCGCTCACGTCTTTTTGTAGCCAGAATCTTGTATGTTTCCATCATCGCGCAGTTCATCGCGGGCCTGCTTATCATCCCGCAGACCGCTGGCTTGATCGCCTACACCGCGGGCATCTTTGCTTGCGCAATATTGTTGTTCCGCGGGATGGTAAAGGGCGGGGATAAACGCTTGAGCTGGTTGAACCAGCCCGGTCGAGCCGGATGAGGGGAATGACGACCGCGAGCACGCGCTCGACGTGGGCGCGCAACTCGCCTACGGATCGCTGCGCAATTACGTGATGGGCCAGAGCGCTCGCGACTAGCAGAAGGCCAGTACGTCCTCATCCGGCAGGTGAACGACATCGTAGCGCTGAAAACCTTGTTGAAAATTGCGCTCCGCCACCAGCTGGGTGTTGTTGATCAGCGCAAAGGTGCGCCGATTCGCCGCCGCAAATACGCCGGCGATCGTATCAGTGTCGATCAGGTTCCAGCCGTAAAACACACGAAACGGCAACTGCCCGGTAAAGGCAGCTGCAAACGAGGTGGGCGTGACCGGCGCTGCCGTATGGGCACGCTCGAAGACCAGCGCCGATTGAGCAAACTCATCAAGCCTGGGCGAGGTCGGTCGAGTGTAGCCGTAAAGGCCGAGTGCATCCGCCCGCAGGGCATCGAAACTGACGATCAACACATTCAGCTCGGGGTCCAGAGGCAGATGGACAGCCAGACTATGGTTGTCTTCCGTGCGCCTATCCGAGCAGGCAATCACAGAGATCGCAAACAAGACAACAAGCAGTGCCCAATTTTTCGAATTGCTTCGCTGCGCAACAGTTTTCAACACGTCCAGACCCGCCATGCTGTTTTCGAGGGGCGCGCGATCCTAACATAGGTGGTGGCTTTTGTGGGCGTGCAGGACATTCTTGGCCTATTCGGTTCGCTCCGCTCGTGAGATGTTGATAGGGGAACGGATCTGCCGCGATCGCGGCGTGTAAGACAGGCGAGAACAGGTCCGCCTCGTGCTCGCGTTTGTTGAACCGGAATTTGCATTCGTTCAAGTAGCGCTGAAGATGTTTGAGGCTGACTCCGTGGTAGGCGCCTCGCAGCCATTTTTCTGGATCTGTATCGGCCGGCGAAAGATCTGTCCAGGACCTAACACAAGACACCCCGACCCGAAGGTTGAGGCACAACATTAAGTCCTGGAATATGATTACCTTCGCGATGGGTGAAAATGCTGCGCGAATATTAGTCTATTCTGGCGAGGGATAATTCTACACGCTCGGGCTGAAGACTGGGAGTATGAAAAGATAAACCGCTTAGGGGATGGGCCATTCAAGCTAGCTTTTGAATTCCTAGGGGGAGTCCCTCCGCGGGGCGTGAGAGGCCCGGGCCCAGGGCATTCTTCCGGTGGCTGGGCCTGTGGGAACGCGCCATTCTGCATCCATGGAAACAGCGCCCGAAAAGATTGATCTAAGCGACGTGAGTCTCTTCTCCGACGGCACCCCGCACGAGGCCTTTCGTCTTCTCCGACACAAACAGCCAATCTATTGGAACGAGCAGTCGGATGGCTCGGGGTTCTGGGCAATCACTCGCCACGCTGACGTGCTCGCGGTGAGTCGTGACTCAGAAACTTTCTCGAACGAGCGCCACGGCATCATGATGTACGACGAGTCGTTCGAAACCAGTGGGCGCGAGCGCACGATGCTGGAGATGGATGCACCACGGCACACCCGACTGCGTGCACTTGTCAGCCGCGGCATGAAACCCCGCAAGGTCCTCGCACTCGAACATTTCGCACGACAGGAGTTCTCCGCGCGACTCGACGAGTGCCTGGAATCGGGTGACTGTGATTTCGTCAGCGACGTTGCGGGGCAGCTTCCGGTTCAAGTGATCTGCGAGATGATGGGGGTCCCGAAGAGCGATCGGCACCATCTTGGTCGACTTGCCCACCGGATCCAGGGATTCGACGACCCCGAGCTTGGAGGCGGAAGCGGAGGAGAAAATTCTGACGCGATCCAGGAAATGTCGCGCTACGCCCTCGACCTCGCAACGAACCGTCGGCGCACACCAAAGCAGGACATCGCCACGGATATCCTACAAGCTAAAATCGAAGGCTACGCGATGGACGACGCGGCCTTCGCCGCCTTCTTCCTCTTGCTCATTACAGCGGGGATCGAAACGACCAAGGCCTCTATTGCAGGCGGGATGCTGGCCCTAACAGAAGACCCCCATCAATGGTCCGAACTGCAAGAGGACCCACGCCTACTCGTCACCGCGATCGAAGAGATGATTCGTTGGACCACCCCAATTCATCATTTCAGGCGGACTGCAATGCGAGACACCCGGATCGCGGGCCAGTCGATTCGCGAACACGACCGAGTCGTCGTCTGGTACTCGTCCGCCAATCGAGACGAATCGGTATTCGAGAAGCCCTTCTCGTTCGATATTACCCGTAGCCCGAATGACCATCTCGCTTTTGGCTTCGGAAGCCACTATTGCCTCGGAGCCAACTTGGCTCGCCTCGAAATGCGCATCGTGTTCGAGGAGCTGATCGCACGGGGTGTTGAGGTCGATCGCCGAGGAAACGTCGACTACATGCTTTCGAGTTTTACGAACTCGCTCAAGCGAATGCCAGTTTCGATGCGGGCTACGCGCTGAGCATTCGCCTGCTTTCGTCACCGCCGCCGGACTTCGGCCTGCTCTCGAGAGCCCCCGTGTCCCCGCTTTTGCCTGTATCCTGCATGGCTCTACATGGGCAAGGGTGCACCATGAGCCTTTGGAATTTCCATCCGCCTGTCCCTCTTCTTTTCAGTAGCTCGCAGGAAGGCATCCAGCTCTTTGATCGCATCTGGATTCGATCGACAGAGGTGTCAGTGCGCCGCTTGTGTGACGTTGTTCCGCAGCACCTTCCTCTACTCACGGCCTCAGCCGCAGTCCCCCCCAGACGATTCTGGACGAAGGAACGGGTGTCTCGAACATTGCGGCGGTGGTCGCATCATAATCCGCGGCGACATCCTCATCGAAATGATTTTCGGACGTGAGCACAGTGTCCTTGATTACACTCACGACGGGACTCCCATGGGGATTTAACGTAACGCCCTTACTGGGACGTCGTGCCCAAATCCAGCTTGAATGTCCTATACCCTTGTTCTCGCACGTTCTCTCTGGATCGTCAGCCGGGGCACTGGATGGACCACTTGCGTGAACTCGACGGCCTGGAGCAGGTCACGTGGGCAGACCAAGAGCGTGGTCTCCAGCACCACTTCGCCGTCTTGCTCCCGTGTCTCACGGCTTCGGCCAAGCGTGATCTCAAATCAGCAGCACTGCGGGCTCTCAGCGCGCTCGCGGTCAATAAAGGGGGGACGAACACGCATGGGTGAAACCTATCTCGGCCTGGCATCGTTGGTCGTCGTCGCAATTTCAGTCCGCGTCTGGATCCGTGCGGTCAAGCGCGTCGAGATCCCGAAGAATCGAGGCGGCTTCGTCGCTGCCTGGCTCGTTGCAGCCGGCATCGGCGTGGCGGCCCTCGCGGGTGAACCGGGTTGGTCCGGGGGCATTCCGGCCGGCCTGGCGATATTCGCGTCGACTTTTCTTCTTTTCACCGTAGCGGTGGGGGGCCAGAAGGTCGGCGACGCAGCCATCCAGGTGGGAAACACCATTCCCGATTTCACCGCCACCGATGAACACGGACAGCCGTTCGACTCAAAGAGCCTTGCGGGACATCCAGTTCTCATCAAGTTCTTTCGTGGACACTGGTGACCCTACTGTGTCGCCGAGTTGCGGCGATGGGAAGAACTCCGGCCCCACTTCGATCTGCGTGGTGTGAAGATCTTGACGGTCAGCACCGACACCCCGGACCAACTCACGAAGGGACGCCCCAAGCACCGACTCGGTGCAATTATGCTGTCGGATCGCGAACTCGAGGTGACCGACCGCTTCGGACTGCGCAACAAAGGCATCCACTCGGGCCCTCCACCGCCGATCGCCGCCAAGGCTCTGCCCGTCCCGACGTCCCTGCTGGCAGACGGGAATGGCAAGGTGCTCTGGGTGGACCAATCGGAGAACTACCAGCGGAGATCCGACCCCGACTTTGTCCTCGCGGCCCTTCGCGAGCACCTCCAATGAAGTTTCAGAAACAATTGTTTCTCCCGAGGGACTCACGGTGTTGAGCACAAAGAGAGGGCGGCAATGATTGGCCTACTAAAAACGTGGCTCGTTCGATTTTTTTCTGTCGCCGCAGTCCTGTTCCTGGCCGCCTTCTGGCAGTTTTTCTTTTCAGCGCGCCCGCCGCACACGACGGATCCGGCCACACTCGCTGGCGACGGAAGCGCCGTCAACTACTGCGCGTTGCCTGCACTGGACGGAAGCGGAAAAAAGGCAGCCGACATTCCGAAGGGAAATACTCCGGGCTGCCGCTACGACCACTTCCCCCTGCCAATCCTGGCCAAATGCACCGAACCGCTTATCCCTGGCGCTTCGGACATCCGCGGTCTCTGGATCGGCGTCGGAGGTGGACACGTGGGCCACGTTGAGCGAGTCGAGCAGTGTGGTCGCCGGACGGTCATCACGTCTTCGGGCCTCATTCATGACTCCGGCCCCAACAGCACGCTGGGTGAAACGACCAACGACACAGAAGGGGCTGTTTTATTCACTGTTGGCGACAATGAATACTGCCCCCGGACGTCAGCCAGCATGATTTGGAACAACGGCGTGCTCGATTTTCACGTGTTCGGTTGGGGGCCCGTGGTCGTCCTGCGCTACCTCGACGGCGAACAACTGATCTGGGAGTACGCGGACGGAAGCACGACCAGGATGGATCGAATTTGTATTCTGCCCGAGGACCAGAAGATCCCCGAGCCGAGAGGCCGACGTATTTCCCTCTTCTGATCACGTGACCGGAGATGAGTCGCCGACCGGCTCGTCGCCATCACAAGCACGCCTTGCCCCTCCCCTGCCTCCGGCAGCCAGGCAAGCAAGGCCTCGATGTTCTGGGTGACGTCGTGATTCCGGGTGCCTTCCCAGACGACGTCCGCTCGGTCTTGGTAGTGTCTTAGGGTTCGCCTGGAGGTTTCGTCTACGGGGCTTTCTATCTCGCTTTGCCATCATCTCGTCATGTCGCCCGCTAGCCAGTCCGCCGTCTGGCTTGCTTTGAATCGCACCGACCCCTCGTCTCACTCGAGCGCCTCAACGACTCACTTGCCTCCGTCGAGCACGAGAGCCCCGACGCGAAGGCGGCCCTCGCGCTCCTCACCTGGCACAACGCTCGCCCAACGGGATCAAAATTCGCTTCACAAATCTCGCGCGTATAACTGCCGGTCGTGGGCAGACAGAACTCAACAGACTCTTGTCCCGCTGCATAAACGGTGGCGTTCACCGCCTGGGCCCGTCAGAAGATTCGGGGGAGGAGGATGAGCGCACCCTCTCCTCCACCTTCGCGAGGCCGGCAGAATAGCGGGGTGACCCAGAAGAATAGAGGCAGGGGGAATTCCAGCGGGCGACTCAGCCCCTTCTTCGGGGGGCATCCATCAATACGCTTTCTTCACGCTTTCTTCGTTTCTCTCGGCGCCTGCGCGACCCCACTGTTAGCCCCTACTCTTAGGCCCTATTCTTAGCCCCTACTGTTAGCCGCTATTGTTGGCCCCTATGGTTAGCCGCTACGCCAGGCGCCAAGCGACTGGCCATCGGGACCGGTGCTCGTCCAACAGGGATGGCGGCAGCCGCTGGTCCGACTACCAATAAATCAATATCCAGGATGGGAAGAATCCAGGAGCGGCCCGTTCGCCAGACGGCACCTCGCTGTTGCACGCCCCAACCAATCTTGAATAGGGTTAGGGCCACTCGGCAACTATCAAAATCCTTTCGCAAGGCTATGGGCACGGATACTCTTATCCTCTGCGCTTCCCGTCGGTATCCTTGGGAAATACCTCGAAGACAGAAAACCGGTTAACCGGCCCTCCTTCGGCAGCAGTCAGGAGAACATCGATGAGCGAGACAAAAGAAGTATTCGGACTTTTCGGCGCAGGAGGGTTCGCCCGAGAGACGATGGTGGCCCTCAAGGAGCAACTTCTACGAACTCGAGGACCGCTCAATGCAGAAGCAGACTATCGAGTCTGCTTTGTTGACACCGAACCTGAGCTGTCCGAGGTCAACCAGCTTCCGTGTCTTAAGGAAGACGATTTCTTCAATTTGCCAGGACGGAAATTTTTCAACATCGCTATCAACGAATCTAGGCTTCGCGAGAAAATTGCCGCAAAATCCGAGCCACTGGCGACTCCATTCTCGATCATCGCGAACTCGGTTGAAATTGGCGACGGCAACCAGCTACACCCGTCCGCAATCATGTCCGCCAATACGATGTTGACGAGCAACACCACCATTGGTCGCTACTTCCAGGCCAATATCTATTCTTACGTCGCACACGACTGTATCGTTGGTGATTTTGTCACGTTTGCACCCAGAGTTTGCTGTAATGGCAATATCATTATCGAGGACCACGCCTATATCGGTACCGCCGCAGTCCTTCGGCAAGGGACCGCCAGCAAACCACTCCGAATTGGTGCAGGAGCCATTGTAGGAATGGGGGCGGTGGTTACCAATGATGTGCCTGCCGGGACCACCGTAATCGGCAATCCGGCGAGGCCCATGGAACCGCGCAATCGCTGACCGATAGTTAGCCCCCAGAGGGCTCCGGATGAAGATACGTTGGGCCGACACTTAAATATGGCCGTGCTCACTGGTCAACACGCACGGCTATCTCATTGGCCGTGCGTACCCTCTTCTCCGGCAGACTGGATGATGGAAACAAGCTCGCCGGCGTATCGGTCGGCGGATGATTTTGAAATCTTCGCCCGGGCCTGTTCGCCCATGCGCGCAATCGCGCCTTGATTTTTGGTGAACCATTGAAGGAGTTCCGCCAGCCGTTCGACGTCCGCGAAAGGGTACGTGAACCCGTCCTTACCCGGCGTGATGAGAGACGCGCAGCCACAGTTCAACGATGAGATCACCGGCAGGCCAGCGGCCATCGCTTCGACAATAGTGCCCGGGCCGTTGTCCGAAATCGATGGCGAGATGAACACGTCTGCCTCGCCCAGGCATGCGATGAGGTCCGGGGCCCAGCCAGTCAACTGGAGGCCCGGGAGATCTGCGTAGTCCCTCTGGATAACCTTGTCGAGATTCTCATCACGTTGGCCTACGAGGGTTAAGATGGCGGCCTCCTGGCCGTTTTCCTGTTTGAGAAGTCGCCAGGCATCGAGCAGGTAGGGGATGCCCTTGATGAGATTCATGTGGGAGACATGAAGAAAGCGCACGCCGCGGCTTGGGGCTGCGGTCATTTTTCTCGACTCCGCGACGCTTGCGAATTCCGCCGGATCGATCGTGACCATATGCTTGACGGGAATAATTTTTTCTTGAGCGAGGAAGCGCGCATATGTGTCGTATGTGTACTGGCCGACTTCCCGGTCCATACAGAGCAACCTGTCGCTGCTTCCGATTGTTGCGGCGAGGCGTTTGGCTCTCTTGGGGTCCGAGTAGGCTCCCCGGCGGGGCACGCCCAGTCGCGACTCTTCTCCGCCAACGAGTTCAAAGTTGACAAGGGGGTGGGGAATCGAGGCCTGGATCCAGGTTTGGA
>LWDU01000347.1_pt1 | contig 11913 bp, 14 predicted proteins | sample 727161 | NCBI WGS metagenome assembly LWDU01 (sample SAMN04566230, study PRJNA314399) | hydrothermal vent metagenome | isolation source: deep sea hydrothermal plume seawater | place: Mexico: Gulf of California, Guaymas Basin | collected 2004-07-11 | reverse complement strand
AAATAAAAATAAAAAATGATAATAGACACAGACAGATTAATTTCGCAGACAGCATATGCGGAAATGAAAGGGTTAACCACCCCTGCTATAACAAGGCAGATTAAAGAAGATAGAGTAGATTTTTTATCAATTAAAGGGGGTTTAAGAGTAATAATTTTACCAGAAGAATAGATGAAAATGGATAAAGAAGAAATTAAGCAAATTTTTAATGACGTAGATAGTAAATGGGAAGGCGACAACGCTTACCAAGGTTTGCAAATACTTTCTAAATACACGGATAATTTAATACAGGGTGCAAGACACGATGTAATATGGAGCGTTGACGTTGACGAGATTATAGAATTAGGAATAACAAAAGAAGATGTTACAAAATTATCTTTACTTAATTGGATGATAGACGAGGATAGTTTTGCTTGTTTTGTTTAAAAAAAATATAATGAACGATAAAGAACAGTTATTCAAAATAAACATGATTGCATTATTATGGGATATTCAAGACCAATATTTGCAAGAGCTACAACCCTCATTTAGGCAGGGAATGAAAATGCTGTGTAATGACGCAGCTAAACATACACAAAAATTTATACGGAAGTGCGATGGGATATACAGCGAGGAGGAGAGATTAAGGTTCGGTATAAATGCAGATAGCATAAGAGAATCTTTAGATAAACTATATGACGAGCAAGGACTATAACGTATTTTATGAATGGATGATAAAACAGCCTAGAGAGCTGCATAAACAAGGTGGTAGCGCGGTTGTTAAGGCTTTTATGAAAACTAGGAGACCTGTAAAACACCCTTCCATCGAAGAGGTTAAAGAATATTTTAAAGAAAAAGGGTATAATGATAAGATAGCAATTGAAGCTTTTGAATATTATCAAGAAGGCGATTGGGTAGATGGGAGAGGGAATAAGGTAATAAATTGGAAGCAGAAGATGCGTATTTGGTTTAAGGATGAACACAAAATAAAAGCTAAAGGGAAATATGCTGACTACTAGGAAAGAAAAAATAGAACGAAAATTTACAAGGTTCAATGAACTGTTACATTCAATATTAAAAGGAGCTAGTGCTGGGCAGAAGAAATATGCGAACACACTTCTTAATGATATTGTTTCTGAATACAACTCCATTGACTACCAGCTAAGAAAGGCTGAAGCAGAGAAGATGTCCATGACAAAGGTTAATTTTGATAGTACCTTTGATATGTTTCTTAATATTATTCAGAGCTTAGGGTTTACAGAGGTTGAGATTAATCAATTCAAATTAAACTCCTTAAACTTTATATTTAACCACCAATCTGAGTTAAAGAGAAGGTTGAATGCCGATGAACTGTATAAGATTCATAAGATGTATCAAATGTTTATCTTATTTGAGGATAGAGACCCAGTCTCATTAAAGGAACTTAAAGATGTAATAACTGAGCATGCAAGTTAACCTACTTGAAGAGGAAGAAGCTTTTGACCCATCCAAGGAGATAGGAAAAAGTCATATAAAGGAAGGTGAGCCAGATGACCCAGAAGAGATAATCTTATTTATACGAGAATATGATGAAGAGATTCGCTTTGGTACACTAGGTAATTTTTCAGTTATAAAAGGTAGGGCTAAATCCAAGAAGACTTTTTTCTTGACTATGATTGCTGCTGCCGCTTTAAAAAACGGGTGCTTAGATAAGATAAAAAGTAGAGGGCTTGAAAATAAAGAGCATATATTTTTTGATACTGAGCAAAGCAGAAATGACGTTAAGAAGGTTCGTAATAGGGTTTTGAGTTTAACTGGAGATGTATCAAAGATGTCTTTTTATTGCTTGAGACCATACACCCCAAAAGAGAGGATTGAGATAATAGATTACGTGCTTAAAACAGCTAGTAATATAGGTTTAGTTATTATAGATGGAGCAAGGGATTTACTTAGTGACATAAATAGTCAGGAACAAGGGACAGAGCTTGTTAGTAAATACATGAAATGGACAGAGCTTTATAATATACATATAGCAACTGTTATACATGAAAATAAAACTGATGGTTCTGCAAGAGGAGCTATAGGAACGGAATTACAGAATAAAGCTGAATTAGTAGTATCTGTAAGAAAGAATGCAGATGATTTTAACACTAGTTCTGTAGTGCCTGAGTATAGTCGAGGAAAGGACTTTAAGGAATTTGAATTTGAAATAGGAAATAGCGGAATACCACAGGTAAAATGAGAAAAATATACCAATATAATGAGAAAGGGGATTTTATTGAAATGTACCCTTCTATAGAAGCTACTGTTAAGACAAAAAGGATAAGAAAGGAAGATTTATTATCAGCTATAAAGAAGAGAAAAGATATTTTAGGCTTTTATTATAAACTTAGACCGCCCTCTTGTAGGGCTGTAAGAGTATTTGAATGGGTTGCTAATCAAAGGGATTGGTTTTTCTTTAATGATATTCCTAAGAGATTTGCACTAGAAGAAGTATGGCAGTTTATAGAATCAAATAGCCATATTGTCTTAAATGATGATTGGACAGCTTTCAAAAGAATAGAAAATAGTCTAACTGGAAGAAGGGATGTTTTCATGAAAAAACAAAGAGAAAAGTTTGAGCAGTATATGCTTTAAGGTATAACTACTAGATAAACACACGTAAATAAATAGTATGAAAGAAATAACACATATAGTATATAACGTCAATGGGAATCATTCAGAAACCTTTTCTGTTGGAAGGAGGGATTATGACGAACTAGTGAAGGATTTTGTAACCCCTGATAGAATAGAGCTTATATACGCTAGAGGTACTTTAAATGAATGGATTATAGAGGTTTATTTTGAAGAAAGCCATACCACAGTAACGAATATAGATAAAATATATAGAGGTGATTATAAGGTAATTACATAAAAGTTTACTATATTTACAAGCAAAACACAGAAATCATGGATGAGAAAAAAGTTCATATGCTGTTTACAAACGATAAAACTAAATCTAGATGGGGAAGGTCTTATTCTATCAATCAGATAAGAGGCGGTCTCCACGAACTAGACGCTAGAACAGAGTTAGGGAGGTACGATACCGTGACAATAAGATAGTCGTATTTTTTGTAACTTTACCTCAAAAAAACATGACTTACATAGCCACAGCGAATACAACGGTAATAGTAAATAAGGAGTCGGATTTTCCAGCTCCCTCAGCAGGGTCTATAACCCTAGTCGATAATATTACCTACTTTATAGGTAATTCTTTTACAATGACAAATAAGCTTATAACAGGAGCTAATAATTGTATCTGTGCATGGAGTAGCAGGAATACTATAGTTTCCTATTCTGGCACAGGCGATTTCATTACTCTTGGAGAATCTAATTTTGACCTTACAAGTATAGGGTTTTCATGCCCAACAGCACAATTTATGACAGGGAACGGAGGAGTTTTAGACCCACAAGACCCTAAGATAATCACAGTTAGAGAATTAGCTGTCTTTGGATGTACTAAGTTTGCAACTTTAACTAATATATCTATTAATTTTGATGATGCAGGGTGTTTTGCAGATGATGGTATAACTTTTATAAGTTCAGGAGGGGCTAATTTTGTGTGTGCCCTTACAGATTGGACTTTCTTTAATACAGATGCAGGGGCTACAGGCGTAGACTTTGGAACTTCTGTATTTGACAACATAGTTATGCAACAAGTGGTTTTTGATGGAGGAGGAATAGGAATAGATGGAGCTACAGCTTCAGCTAATATGTCCTCTGGAAGAACAGCCTCAATAACCCGTTGTAATTTTGATAATATAACAACCCCTTTATCTGGTATTGCTACTGATGATGTAAGATGGGAATTTAAAGACTGTTCTGGATTATCTAATAGTATCAAGGCTTGTGAGGTTTATACTTCAGCAGCTACAACTGTGACTATAGGTACGGCAGGAGTTTATGTTCCTATTGGAGGGGCTAATTTTGTAGAGCAATTATCCTCAAGATTTACAACTGATACAGCAGGGAATATAACTTTTAACGGGGAAATAGCAGAAACATTTTTTGTCTTAGGTACGGCAACAATACAAAAAGTAGGAGGCGGTACAGACCAATTATGTATGCGTTTGGCGCATGATACTGGAGGAGGGTATGTTACACAAGCAAGGAGTGGATCCTGTACAGAAAATGCTTCGGCTACAACAGTAGTTTGCCAAGGATTATTCACTCTGAATGAGGGTGATAGGATTACCTTATATGTAGAAAATACAGATAGCACATCTAATATAACTGTTGATTTAGCTAATTTAACACTAACAAATGGATTATGATACTTAAGCTTAATATTGAGGCTTATAATGGGCGCGCGGAAACTGGTATAATACTAATAAACTCCTTAGCCATTATAAACATAGACGATAACGACACAGGATGCCGTATTTATTACAATGTAAGAGTAAACCACGATAGGACAGCTACAGATTATATAGATGTTACAGAATCTAAATTGTATGTAGAAGGGCAGATGGAGAATGGTCTTTCTAATAAAGTAGTGGAGCTTTCAATCCATAAAAACTTAAAGGCATCAGGTGACTTAATAGTTAAGAAGTTTAATGTAGATGATTTTTCCTTTTGTAGGGTTTCAGGAGTAGAAGTAGAGGCTTATATAAACGAAGGGGCTACCAAGAGAGTTCGTTATTTAGTTGATGGAACAATAAGTGATTTGCACGATTCTATATCCAATTCTAGGTCAGCGACAATAGCAAGTGAAGGTACTAAGGCTATAACAGTAGGAGATACTGATATTCATAGCACAATGTATGTCGATTATACCGCTATAATAAGCACAACCCAACAAGACGGTACAATTTACGTTGTAAACAAGGGAGCTTCAACATATTATGAGTTTATTGATTTACAAGGGGATTCTTTTGCTACCCTAGATGCTTCTATTGATGTGACAGCAACAATAATAACATTAACAGTAACCCACACAGAAGGTTCTGATATGACTTTTAATTATTCAACAAGAAGAAAATTACTATGATGAGATACCTAATTTTGCTATTAATAAGTGTTAATTTATTTGGGCAAGCTGACTACGAGAGCAAGAGAAAACCTTTAAAGTACAAAACAACCACTGGGATAAATGAAGCGGAGTTTAATTCTAGGATTGATGCAGATGATTTTGCTATTCCGCATAAGAAATGGATTGTCGCTAATATAGCAGGAGGAACTGGAGATTCTACCTTCGTGACGATAACAGTAGATTCGATAAAAGCTATTACAGATACTATATTTTTTACAGATATAGTTAAGTTTACAGATGACCAAACGTCTAGGTTTATTGATTTAACACCAGCTACTCCCACATTAACAGATACGCTTATTTTTTTAGATAATACAGATAATGATACGGCTAGACTGACTTCTATATCTGTTTTAATAGGAATGGCTTTAGACTCTATCCACTTTAGAAAAGTAGGTGATTTTGTAAAATTAAAAGATATTACAGATACTTTGTTATTTGGAGTTGATACGTTTGCAAAGTTATTAAGACCAGTAGACCAAGTTTTAAGTTTTGAGCATAATTCTACGATGCAAATTAAATCGGGATTACAAGTAATGCCAGATGCTACTTATGGGAATTCAAATATTATCCTAGTAAGTGCCCAACCTAGTGGAGGTACAGGTCATGGCTTAGTAACTTGGGCTATGTTAAATAATGACGGGCAGCCTATTGAATTTGCTTATATGGGGGCTGATATAGTTAATACTTTGGTTGGATTAGGTACGGATTCAGTTCCTTCAGTCTTCATCACATTAGGAGCTTCCACAACTGGTATTTCAGATGATGATATTGAAGGGACTACTATACATGATTACACTAATGATGTGGGGGTGAATATACCTTCTGGGATTACAATGTTAAATAATTTTACACCTAAAGGGTGGCATTACGTAGCTACAGGTACACAAGCGAAAGATGCGAATGAGGATTATGCGAATTTATCTATTTATTCAGGTCATAGCTCAACACCTGGTTACAAACAAGACTTAATAAAGTTTTCCCATAGTGAATCAGGACAATTATGGTGGAAATTAGACTCAAATTTACAGATGCAATGGTATCACCCAACATTAGGAACGCAAGACCCATTGAATGGCGTAGGTGGCAGATTAGAGTTATCGAATAATAACAGTAATTTTAATTGGACTGTTAACCAAATGAACGTAGCAGGGAGTAACGGCTCATCTTTCTTTAATAAATTTTATTCTACTAATTACACGCTTAAAATAATAAGTGGTGACAGTTCAATAGTACCATTAAAACATGACGTACAGTTGGTTATTCAAAATCAACTTAATGCTTCTAATACTTACGGATGGTTAATGAATCAAAATAGAGGTAGCGTAGAAAATTCAGGAATTGGTTTTGTTAATTACGGTGCTACTACAGGTGATTATAAGGGTGGTATTGGACTTGTTACCCGTTCAACATTAACCGAAAAAGGCATAAGGCTTTATGTAAATGCTTTGGGAAATGTAATAATAGGTGCTGATACTACTGATAATGGTAATTTACTTCAGGTAAAAGGCTCTTTTAATTATTTTACAGGGTCTTTAACTGACGGAACGCCTACAGATGCACAAATAGACGGTATTTTAGGTACTCCAGCATCTAATGGAGCTGGATTTGTTGCGAGAATAAAAGACACAGACGGTAGCGGTCTTATTTATGAGATTTCAACAGACGGAACTAATTGGTATTATATAACTTCAACTTTAGCATTATAGAAATATGAAAACAAGAGTAATAATAATTTTAGCTTTATCGGTTTTTGCAAATATAAATGCGCAGAATTACGTAGCACCAACAATAGCAGAAGTAGGAGATTTTTCTCCTACCTATTATATCGACCCTAGTGGCAGTAATGGGAGTGGAACGATAGGTAGCCCATATAATACTCTAGATGGATTAACGATTGTTAGCGGGGCGGCTTATTTAATTAAAGCAGGAGAGACTCTAGATGAGAGACCCGACAAGGTATGGTCTAATAATTACATAGGTTCTTACGGTACAGGAGATAGACCTATAGTATCTCAAGGGTTTGAGACCGCTTCAGGAACAAACGGAGTAACGGTTGTGGGTCTTGAGATACGAAAGAACGGGCAGCAAGATTGGGGGCAGATAGTCTCTTTAAGCGAAGGTAATAATACTCAGAATATAACTTTTTCATATTGTAAATTTCAAGGAATAGCTTATAATGATAGGTATCCTCATCGGGGATTCCAGGGAAATCCAAGTAATTTCACCTTATTTAATTGTGAGGTTGCTTATACAGAAAATGATGGAATTTACCTTACAAGTGACTCAGAAAACGATACAATAGTTTCCTCGTGGTTTCACCATAACAATATGGGAGGGTTAAACTCTAATAATAGCGCAGGGGATGCTATACAACTTGAACAAGGAGATTTCGGAAATGGATATATTGCTAATTGCTTTATTGATAGAAGCCACACTATATGGAAGTTTGGATTAATATTAAATGGTTTAGATGTATATGTAGACCAATCAGTATTAACTACAAATTTTACCTTTGAGTACAATACAATACTTTGCCCAAGAACAGGTAATGGAGGAGTAGGATTATGGTTATTAGCTAAGAATGTAGTTGCAAATAAGAATTTAATAGATGCTACTAGCGGTATTTCTGCTTTCTATTCAAGAGATTCAATCGCCTCAGACCTGTATCCTACTTATGGTATTTTTGATAACCATGTATTTGGTTCAGGAGGGTTAGGAGGTACAGGGTTATATACTCCTCATGCTTCAAATATCCTTTATTCTGATAGCGCAGATTATGCAGACACTTATTCTGGAGCTAAGTATGGTTCAGATTTAGATTATTTTCCGTTTGATACCGTTATAATAGGCTCTGACACAACTATTAATGTACCCGATTCAATAATAACTGAGCCATTACCACCACCAAGCTACAACCCAACAACACAATGGGGTTATCAGGTAGTTACTCATTTAGACATTATAAGTAAGACGGATTACTTTTTGACTTATACAGGGGCTTCTAATGGAGATGCTGTAGGAGAAAAATACACAGTACAATCTTATGACACTCTCGCCACAATAACCTTTTCAGAGGTTTCTGACCAATTGAATGCATTTAATATAAATAGCTCTACAGGTCTTATATCTGTTAATAACAATACTAATATAGCAGAGGGTACATATTATTACATTGTAAATATAGCTGATGGAGGAGTGTTCTCAGAATCAGATACAAATTGGATTAAGATAGTAAATACTAGTGATATCCACTTTATAACTCAAGCTGGAGGTAATTTCACAAATACAGGGGGAAAAGATTATATTTTCTATAATAGAGGGGATACTTATACTTTTAATGGAGGGTGGTATCCAAAAAGCTTAAAGACTTATGCTGCTTACGGAACAGGAGCATTGCCTAGTTTTGATATGACAGTTTATGGAGGATGGGATGTTTTAATAGATGCTCAACATACAGTAGAGATTAGAGATATCCATTTTATATTAGATTATAAACAAGGTGTAGTAATGAAAGGGACTCATTCTTCAGGTATAGGGCAAATACGTTTTGATAATTGCAGTTTTGAAGGTACATTAACTAATCAACCAGACGAAGCACAATTGCAAGCGCTACATTTAATGAAAGGTTACAATGGTATAGTAAAAGATTTATATATAAAGAACTGTAATTTCTTTAATGCAGGAGGGGATGGTATTTACCTAAACTCAAACGGTAACGCAACGTTTAATAATTTAGCAATATGGAATTGTAACTCAGATTATAATATAATTGATGCTAACGAAAATAACCCGAATACTGAAGATGATGCAGATGGCGATTGTATTCAGATTGAAACAGGTGACGGGGGAATAGTTCTAGTTAATAGTTATTTAGATAGAAGCTCTTCAGCTTTAAAATTTGGATTTATATTTAAAACAAATAGTGGTGCTACTGGTAATTATGATATTATAAACAATATGTTTATACCGCCTAGCGACCCTGATGGAGTTGCTTTATATGGCGAAGCTTATGATACAACGTTTTTTTGCTATAACACAGTAAAGCAAGATATAGAAAACGACAGAAACGGACTCTACTTAACAAGAGGCGTAATGTTAGCCAAAAATAATACATTTATTAATGTTCCAAATAGATATTTGAAGACAAGCCAAGCTAGTGTACTCGTAGATGCTAGTACAGAAACATATACTAATTCAGGTGGTGGTACTGGCGTAGATACTGATTTATCAGCTTATTGTGTCATGGTTGATACTCAAGCTCCATTACCTCCACCTGTGGTAACTCAATTTTCTCTTACTATAAATAAGTATGGAGGTGGGACGGTGACATTATCCCCTTCTCCTCCTTATGACTCAGCAACCGTAGTAACGATAACGTCTACTCCTCTTATAAATTATAATTTTTTAGGATATACAGATAGTATAATATCAGTTGATAGTATCGAGACTATTATTATGAATACAGACAAGGTTGTTACTTCTACATTTGTTTATCCTGATAATTTAGCTCCTACAGTATTATTTGAATATCCTTTAAATGGAGATATGTTTTTATCGGGACAGAATATAGAGATTCAATCCTTAGCTACAGACGATGGCTCTGTAGATAGCGTGACCTTGTATATAGATGATGTATATCATAGGGTAGAACAGAATGCTGCTTATAATTGGGGGCATACATTTAATTCTGTTGGAGATTCTGTATTATATCAATTAGCAGATGGTTCACATGAATTAAAAGTTATTGTTTATGATAACCAATTAGAAAGTACGGTAGATAGTATCCAAGTAACAGTAGGAGATACTGTGCCTATTTACAGTTTAACAGTAGTAAGTGTTAATGGGGCTGTAACAAGGTCTCCAGAGACATCGGCTTATGATTCTAATACTACGGTAACTGTTACGGCTATACCTGATGCAGGTTATGCTTTTACAGTGTGGTCTGGGGATTTATCAACTAGCGATGCTAATGAGACTATCTTAATGAGTGAGAATAAGAGTATAACGGCTTCCTTCGCTCAAGGGGTCTATTTTACAGAGCCTACAGAAGGTCAGGATTTTCTTCCAGGAAGTGATGTTGGGGTTGTCTTATTCCACTCTGATGCAAATAATGTATCTGGGATTAAATTATACTTAACCGCTGAAGGTGTGGAAAACCCAATACGTACAGAGAGTTTTGCACCTTATACGTGGGGATTCCCTTATATTGTTAACGATTATCCTTTAAATAGCATGGCTGTTGGCTCGTATACGTTAAGAGCTTTTATAACTCATGACACAGAACCTACATCAAGCGTGGTAATGAACTTTACTGTTACAGCTCCAGTAAGTTCTGAAGCTCCTGTATATTATAGAGGAAAATTCTTAACACCATAAAAAAATACACAAATGATGGCAGAATTCTCAAAAATATTACTTATAATTGTAAAAATTCTCTTTGAAAGGCGGAGAGGGTATATTTTACTTAAAAAAAGCAAGAGAAATGGAGTATTTACACGATGGCTTAATAAGAGATGGAATAACAAAGTATCCAGACGTAGCGAGAGCTAACCCTACGGAACTAGCCAAGATTTTAATCAATGAACATAAACTAGTAAACAAAGACGGGGAAGAGTTAGGAACAAAGTTCTTTTCAGAAAAGATTAGAGCAATCCTTTCAGTTTTCGAAGATGGTACATTAAAAGAGCTTAGTAGGTCTTATGCAGGAGAACAGAGGGCTAAAGATTTGCTTCGTATCAAGAACAAAAACATCCGAGAAGGAGCTAGAGTTAATAACGCTTTAGAGGCTTACATTGAGGAGTTAGGAAAGGTAATTAAGAATCATACTTTTAAACCTAATCTTAAGACCTTTAAGAATAAAGCGGGTAGCGTAGGGATAGTACATATCACAGATTTACATTTTAACGAATTAATAGAGGCTTTCTTTAATGAATATAATTTTGAAGTAGCTTCTAGACAACTTAAATACTATGTAGCCGAAACGGTAGACTATTTCAAGATGAAAGGGGTTACTAATATCGTTATGGCTGCCACGGGAGACCTTGTTAACTCAGACCGTAGGTTAGATGAATTACTAGCTATGGCAACCAATCGTGCAAACGCCTGTTTTGTAGCTACTTACATAATTGAGCAAATGTTATTGGAGTACAATCAGTATTTCAATGTATCTTATGTGAGTATAACAGGAAATGAGTCTCGTATGACTCAAGATATACATTGGGGGGATTTATCTGTTTCGGATAATTACGATGTAATGATTCATAACATCTTGTCTTATAAATACCGTGATTCAGATGCGATTAATATTGTTTCCTGCCACCATCTAGAGCAGGTTATCGAGGTTGCTGGGCAGAATATCCTTTTGCTACATGGGCATCAAATTAAAAACCAAAAGAACTTAGATAAAGAGGTTCAAAGTATTATAGGTAAGTATTCTACCCAAGGGATAAGAATAAGAATGATTCTATTGGGACATATCCACTCAACACATATAGGAGACTTTGCCGCTAGAGGAGGAAGCCCAAGTGGAGGTAATGACTATTCTTTTTATGGGTTACAGTTAGCTAGTAGAGCTTCCCAAAACTACCACTTGGTATATGAGAACGGTAATATCAATAGTATGAAAGTAGACTTAACTACTATACCTGAAATGGAAGGGTATGATATTACTGATGTAGTTGACTTATATAATGCTAAATCAGCTAGTAAATTACTAGACCCAAAAACTATTTTAAAAATAACTGTATAAAAGTTTGTTTTTAAAGTAAAGTTAATTAACTTTGTGGTATGGAAAATAAAAAACTAGTAGAGACCATCGAACGTCTTGAATCAGAATTAAAGAAAGCGAAAGAAGAATTAGCGAAACCTAAGATTGGGATAGA
>LWDU01044323.1_pt1 | contig 11915 bp, 11 predicted proteins | sample 727161 | NCBI WGS metagenome assembly LWDU01 (sample SAMN04566230, study PRJNA314399) | hydrothermal vent metagenome | isolation source: deep sea hydrothermal plume seawater | place: Mexico: Gulf of California, Guaymas Basin | collected 2004-07-11 | reverse complement strand
AGCCAAAGTTGTGGTGGAAATTTTTGGTTAACAGTCTTGGTTTCGAGGTTAACGCTCCATACACTTTATTGGATATGGCAGAAGATGGTATTGCTGTTTTGGATGTGTTGGAGATACAAAGTGCTCACATTGTAGGAGCCTCGATGGGCGGTATGATTGCTCAGACTATCGCGTCTGAGTACCCAGACAGAACAAAAAGTCTTGTTTCTATCATGTCAACAACAGGGGCAAAGCATCTTCCTGAAATGACTAATGAAACTGAAGGTAACTTTAGAAATTTTGGAGAAGGAAATTTTGGAGAAATTGATGTTGATCAGATGCGTTCCTATGGATTTTACCCAGAATCAATGCCACGCCAATTAACAGCCATATTTCATGCAGGGGATCGATCTGAACAGGTGAAAAATATAAATGTTAAAACTTTAGTCCAACATGGAGCAAATGATCCTCTGCTACCGCCGGACCATGGGAGGCACACAGCGGAACTTATCGAAGGATCTAAACTAGTGATTTACGAAGGGATGGGTCACAACTTACCTCCGGAAGTCCTTCCTACAGTCATATCTGATATGTTGGATTTTTTTGGAGAAACCTAAAAGAAAAGCTGAGTTTTTAAACAAAGATTACTTCAAAATTTGAGCTATCGATCTCGTAAGGTAAGTATGCCTTCACCTGTCATCGGGACAAAGCGAACCGGCAATATATCTTTGGATCTAATCTCACTAGAAGAAAGACGAGTTATCAAGACAAGTTCTTGATTGCCACGAGGATGTCCCACCGGCATAACTAACCTACCCCCGACTGCCAGTTGAGACAGAAGTTGAGGTGGAATCTCGGGAAGCCTCTGGCCATCCGTACCAGCCGTCACCTGCTTTAACGAAAATGTTCGAATAACCAATAGATTTAAGCCGTTTGTCGGCTGAAGCAGCAAGTTTTGCAATGATTTCCACCGTATAAACCTGAGAGGCAAGTTCAGCCGCGACTGCAGCTTGATACCCAGATCCCGTACCTATTTCAAGAATCCGGTCATCCGGCTCTATTTCAAGGAGGTGAGTCATTAACGCTACTATGAAAGGTTGTGAAATGGTCTGACCATATCCAATCCTAAGTGGATGATTTTCAAAAGCATCCTCAATAGCATACGCAGGCACGAATTGGGCTCTATTTACTTTAGACAAAGCCTGCATAACATCATCACTGATGGTTTTGACATCAGTGTAGAATCTTGTCGCTCGTGTGGTCTTTTCAATGGCTGCTACCATATTCTTTAATTCTTCATTCTCCAAAGACTGAGGTTCTGCAACAATATCCGTTGCCAAAAGAAGACAGCAAAGAAGGATTTTGGCTATTAGGTTAAACCTTTTACCAACTGTTTCTAAGTTCACGTAACTTTATGAACACTTCTTTTTGAGAAGGTGTTTCGGACATATTTGGGAATGCTTCTCTTAGCCTAGTTATCACAGTAGAGTTGGTTAGACGAAAAAAAGTGTTGATCTCTTTTTCCATTGCAAGAGTTGTGACCAAAGGCTTTTCAGGATCATGAGAAGCGTCTAGGTCTTTTTTTAGACCGGCAGCAACTTGATTATCAGGTTCTCGATCAAGAGTAAAACTCAAATTATTAGTTATGTAATCGTGCCCTGGATAAATCAAAGTGTCTTGTGGCAGTTTTTCTAGTTGGGAAACAAAGGTGTCATAAAGCTCTTCTGGATGCCCCCCACCATGGCAGTTTCCAGCTCCGGCATTAAACAATGTGTCTCCAGAGAAAAGTGCAGGCGTGTCTGTTTTGGAAAGCAGACAGATGTGGCTCATGGTATGGCCGGGTGTATCAAGGGCCAGTAATTCCACAGAGTTTCCAACTTTGACTACATCTCCTGCCTTCAACCCTACATCCATGCCATCAATTACTCCATTGGCATTTTCGTGAGCCAGTAGTTTTGCTCCAGTAGCTTCTATAACTGCATGATTTCCGCCTGTGTGGTCACCGTGTTCATGGGTGTTAAGTATCTGAGTAATTTCCCAACCTTTTTCTTTAGCTTTTGATAAGCATTTATCATAATCCAAAGGATCTATTGCTAGGGCTTCTCCGGTTTCAGGGCAAGCCAATAAATAGTTAAAGTTCCGGTAAGCATTACCAGTCCAAATTTGTTCAATCTTCATAGTCAGTCTTCCTTATTCTCCTTCAAGATTCATCGTTCTTATCACAGGAAGGTGGAATATCTAAAGTTGGATTCTTATCAAAAAATCCAATGGGTATTAAATGAAATCCGCAATATTCAACTGGCATAACTGGCCAATCTTCGGGTCTTGGTACATGATTTAAGCCAAAGGTATGCCACATCACCAAGTCACATTCACTTATGTCCCTATCTTTTGAGGTATAAGCTTCTAATCCGGATTGGCCTTCGTGCATGACCGTGTAAGGGCCAGCTGCAGTTTGCTCTTCAGACTCATAAGGAGTAGCCCATAAGTTGTGTTTTGCAAAGGCTGCCCGTTTTGAAACAACGGATTCTGGATGGGACAATAACTTAGGTGTAGCTCCTGGCATAAGTTTGTAAGCTACCGGAATACCTAAAGAATTTTCTTTATTTGGATTGACCACTTTCCAGATCCGACTTGATTGCGGCGATACATCCCTTTTAGCTTCACTTTCTCTTTTCAAATGACGCGAAATGGATTGAAATTGAGTCCCATTAGGGTTGTTCTCATTTATTGGAAGTAGTTCTATCTCACTCTCAAATAGTTGATTATTGCCTCCATCCAATTCCCAATCCAAACGGAAACAAAAAAGATGTTGGTGAAGAGGGGCAGCAATATTTTTGGCAACTTTTGGAGCTTGTGAAGGATTATAAGTTTCATCTGTTATGGCTGAAATTCCCATAATCCCTGTTAATTTAACCTCCATTTGTACTGTTCCATCCAAATACAGATACCAAAAAAAGCCGTAGTCGTAGTTTCCTACCGTAAACATAGAACTGATGACTAATCTTCTCGACCTTCTAACTTCATTTGCTCCTCCTTGTCCATCTGTATGTTTCCATTGAATGCCGTAATCTTCTTCATGTAGACAGATGGCTTGTTCGATCTTGGTTACTTCTCCATCCCAGCTAATTTGATTTATATCAAAATAATAGATTTCACCAAGACAGTCACATCCAAGAGTAAGGCTGTTAATGAATCTTCCTAAACTGTATTCACTGCCATCGAAAACGTGTTTCCACGAGTGCATGGGATCTGAATCACCATATGGGACCACCATGTCAGACAAAGCCGCCCTATAAAGAATTGGCCTGTCATGAAGTGATAACTGATGAAGTACAAGACCTTCGACATCATGAATGGAGATCCTGAACTTCCACCCCTGCCAAGATATTTGGTAACCGTCCACTTCAAAGCTTGAACCTTCTGGTTGGTTGATATCAATCGGCTTTAAACCTTCTCTTAAATTAGGTTGTGAACCCGCATCATATCGGGCATGTTCTGTTGGCATAGGTATAACACCATGGTCTTCCACATGCACTACTTCACCCAGAGTTAAATCCACCCAGGCAATAACTCCCTGGATGGGTCTAGCGTAAGCATTATCTTCTAGGCTTTCTTTAAGAAAAGAGATGCATTTAAAGGCTCTATGTCCTGGTTTTATGGACTCGTGAGTAAATCCTCCTGCTGGCCAAGGATCTATCTGAACTAGCTCTAAATCAGTAATGCCACGCTTCTTAAGCGCTTCTTGATATTCAGCATTTTCCGTAGTTAGCATCATAGCTGTTGCAAAATCACCCATGGCATAAGGAACTTGAGCATTTCCAGGTAATCTCTCAAGGCTTACAACTTTTTTTGCAAGAACATCTATTTCTGCACAGAATCCTCCGTCTTGATGAGAATCAATGCCGAGAAGTCTAACGTTTCTAGGAAAAGAAGAACCTTCGTTAAAATTTTGAACAACTGTTTTCTCAGGTTCAACCAATATCGCTGAACTAAAAGTTGAAGTTTTATCGTAACCTTTGTCCGCTTTCAGAATATCTACAGCTGACTTGATTTCTTCTTCATTTAAAGGATCCAGTGGGTGATCAATTTTTAAAGTCATCTCTTTTCCTAAATCTATTTAGTTAATATACCCAATCTTTTAGCTTGATTGATAGCTAATTCTAATACACCAGGAATCATAGAATCATACCCCAACTCTTTTCTATCCTCTGCCCATCGAAGAATCATCAAACTTCTAATTAATAAAAAAAGCTCGATCTTCTCAATTACAGAGTCTGAATCTTCTCTCGTTTCAATGTAACCAGCCACAATTGACTCGTAAGCAGTCTTGTATAGAGGTGAAGAGAGTAATTCCGGATCCCAGAGGGCATGAGCTAGATCACAAGCATGCCAGCCAAATCCTGAATCATCAAAATCTATCACTGTTAAAGAATCGTCAAAACTTAAAATATTATCTAAATGGAGATCAGCATGAATCATGCTGAATTCATTATCCTTGGGTAGATCTTTCAGACTCTGGTAGATGTTATTTCTAACTTTTAAAAGGTCATTTCTTTGTTTAGAGGTTGCCTTTTCTATTTCCCAGAATCTTCCCCAAAAAGGCTTTTCCCCCATAAGCCCTTCTTCATCCCACGAATGCCTAGAGAAAGAAGTAGGTTTTTTAAAATTTACAGAGACTTTGTGCATTTGGGCTATTATTTCTCCAAGTTGTTTATAAGATTTTGAGATAAGCTCTTCACTATAATCCTTCTTTATTTTATCTTTTAAACGAACCCCTGGTATCCACTTAACTAAGCCAACATGAAGAATTTCTTTAGAGTCCTTTATTTTTACTTCGGCATAAGCTTCATTTTCAATTGTGTTTAAAGCTTCTGGCACATGAACTCCATTGTCTTTTAAAAAAGAGGTCCATAAATGCTCTGATTTAAGGGAATCTAAGTCGTGATAACCGGGTCGATGAATTCTCAGTGCAAATAAGTTTTGATTAGAATCCTCAACTTGATAGACGGTATTTTCGCTCTGAAAATAGAAAGATAAATTTTTGCATTCAATATCCCAAAACTTTATTGCATCTTGAGCTACCTGAAGAAGAGTTTCTTGATTACTAGACATTAACTGACTTCTTTGAACGATGCTCTTAACTCCTCTAACAAGAAATCCGCATGACTAGAATCAAAAACTAGAGGTGGTCTTAATTTTAAGACATTTCTGTATTGGCCAGCATTGGAAATAAGAACGCCCTTACCTTTTAAAATTTCGACTATTTCTATCGCTTTTTCCCTATCAGGATTTTTATCCTCTTTGTTATCTACTATGTCTAATCCTATAAAAAGACCTGGTCCTCTTATGTCTCCTAGATAATCAAAATCATCTTTTATTTTTAGTAATTCAGCTTTTAGATACCCTCCTATCTTTTCTGCATTCTCGATAAGGCCTTCATCTTGAATGATATCTATAACTGTTCCACCCACAGCTGCTTGCAGAGGTGTTGCTGCCGTGGTATTAAAGTAGAAAGCTTTTTCATGAAAACTATCCGATATTTCCTCAGTAGTAACGACTCCACTTACGGGTAATCCTGACCCCATCGGCTTACCCATGACGGCTATATCTGGGCTTACATTTGATAATTCATAGCCCCACCAAGTCCCAGTTCTACCGAACCCTGCTTGGACTTCATCTAAAATTACCACTCCGCCTGAATCTCTTACTAGTTTTGATACCTTGGATAAATAATCTTTGGGGAAGTCTGGCAAACCTTCATTAGCAAAAATTGAACAAAAAATTAGTCCGGCAAATTTAATTCCGTCTTGGTTGAAGCCTTCAATCTGTTTTTCTACTTCTTTTATATAAAGCGCACACAAGTCCTCTTCGAGTAGACCATCTTTAATTGGCCGATAAGATTCTGGATAAGTCACCCTCCTAAACTCAGGTTCAAAAGGTCCAATTGTCATTCTAAAGGTTTCATGACTATTTCCGTGATAGGTTGCATTTGAACAAATGATGCCTTGTCCACCGGTGTATATCCTCGCCATCTTTATTGCAACTTCTACCGCTTCTGTACCACTGCATGCCATTTGTAATTTTGATAGGTTGTCTGAATGAAGGGAGGTTAGCTTTTCAGAATAATCAACCACCACATCGCTCACGTAACGACTATGTACATTTAATTTCGATGCTTGATCAGTTAAAGAAGCAATTATTCTTGGATGACAATGCCCAGCTACAGGCACATTGTTGTAAACATCCAAATATTTCTTTCCTGATTTATCGTAAAGCCAAACGCCTTCACCTGATTCAAGGTTGATAGGTTCCTTATAAAAAAGAGGACTATCTCCCATAAATTGACTTCTTTTATTTGGGGTTTTGCTCATTTGAAAAAATTAATTTTATATTAGTTAGGAAATTTTACCTTTGCAATAACAGGAAAGTGGTCGGAGACCCCATCCATAGAAATAGCATCAAAACCTTTTGGTCTACCTGAGTCCTTAAGAGCATTAGTTTCATTTATCAGAACTCCTATAGAATTATCTGTAAAACTTATTTCTCTTCCTTTTGAGGCCAAGATAACATCTAAGAAAGACCAGTCGTCTTTGGGTTCGTAATAATAAGTCCCCCTGCACTCTTCGCAACCTTCTCGATGAGAAACTTGCCAAATATCTGATTGTTGTTGAAAAGTGTTCAACTCCAATTCTTCTTCAGAGGTTACGTTAAAGTCGCCCATTGCTACTGCAGGGTCATTGTGGGATTTAAGTAAACTTTCTAAAGAATTAAAAGCATCCTTTCTCATAACTGAATCAAGAAAAGGTGCAGGAAAATGTACACTGTAAACTCTTAGTATTTTTCCGGATAATTCTATTTGAGCTTCAAGAATGGGCCTGGTGTCTTTAGTTGAAAAACCAGGTGAAAATTTAATGAAATGTAGCTTAGATAGCTTAATAGGGAATTTTGAAATAATTGCGCTATCTATCCCGCGATAATCTTTGCCTTCCAACAAGACGAAGTCTAAATAGCCGAAAGGTTCCAGTGCCTTAAATAAATCTTTTAGAACACTTATGTTTTCAATTTCTTGAAAAGCCACGATATCTGCACCATCAGATTCATAAGAAGAGACTACTTTAGCTATATTTAATATTTTATTAGTCTTTGCTACCTCGTTCCAATCTAAATAAAGACATTCATCCCTCCATTTTTTTACTTCAATTCCTCTGCAATGACCCTTGTGATAAGCATTCTTCTTAAAGGAAGCGGGAAGAAATGCTTTATCGTCTTTTCCCATATCATCTTTGGTATCGAAGAGATTCTCTACGTTGTAGGTCATTAAAGATATTTCTGTGGCCGATACTGATAAAGCAAAGAATAAGCTAAGAAGAAAAATAAAGGCTATGGATTTAGTTTTCATAATATTCTTGATGAGTAGCCCAGGCTATTTTTTGTAAATTTAGCGCAATATTTGTATCCAGATCAAACGTGTAAGAGTTGCCTACAGGCGAAGTTTGAAAAACCGAAGCATACATCACGCAGGCAGAAAGATATGTCCCAGCTTTGCTGGGATGCCTTTTATCTGAAGTGTATAAATCAATTTCAGGATGAACTTTCGTTGAATTTGCATAAGCTAACCCTACAGGCATTACTAAAACATTATTTTTGTTTCCGGCAACTGTATATTCTTTGGCTAATTGACTGGTCATCTCAGGTTTATCTTTGTAAGCCCAAGTCATCATTAGCGCAGGTTCTATTCCATTTTTCTTTAAAAGATTACTGTGCTTCTCCACGTAATCATGAAACAAATCTTTCCTTTCAGGATGAATGGGGCATTGACTGCAATCTTGCATAATAGCCATGTCAAAGCCAGTGAAGTCGTAATTGCTTAGAACATTCTTCGAACTAATGGAAAAAGAACCAATGTTTGAATTATTTATATAAGAATTAACATCATGCCAACTGAGTGAAGAACCATTAATAGTGATTGACCTTATCTTATGTCCTTTACCAAGTTCCTCACTGGCTCTAATAAGTCTTACTAAAGGGTTGTGAACCCCGTTGTTGTAATACATAAAGCTATTTCCAATCATCAGTATTGATTTAGGATTTTCACTATTTGGCTCTTTAACAGCAGGTGTTAGTGAAGAAAAGGCGGTTGAGAGATGAAACAACAAGATTAGGGTTAAGGAAATTCTCGTTAATATCATTTAAATGCTTTATCTATCTTTGCTTTCGTTAGTAGAATAACAAAGATAATAAATGGGGAGAAATATAATGAGTAAAATCGATACTGGAACACAAGAACTACTTGCTTCAAAAGAAAATGGTGTAGGAATTCTAACCATGAATAGACCAGAGGCAAGAAATGCTATGTCCGGAGAAATGAATGCTGCCATGCAAGAGATGCTGGCTCAATTTGAAACTGATGCAGAGGTTCGTTGTGTAGTTTTAACAGGAGCCGGAAAAGGATTCTGCGCAGGAGGAGACGTTAAAGGGATGGCGGCTTCTGGCGATGGCACTGTTGGTACAAATACCATTGATTCAGCAATACATAGACAAAGGGTTCATCAGAGAGCTACTTCAGGAAAACTTTTCAAGATGCCAAAACCGACTTTAGCTTCCTTACCGGGTGCAGCAGCAGGTGCAGGACTTTCCTATGCTTTGGCTTGTGATTTAAGAATTATGGCAAGCAATGCCATTCTAACTACTGCATTTGCAAGGGTAGGATTTTCTGGTGATTACGGGGGAAGTTACTTTATGACTCAACTAATTGGTTCTGCTAAGGCCAGGGAGCTCTATTATCTTTCTGAAAGAGTAAGTGCTGAAGAAGCATTAAATTTAGGTTTAACGAATTGGGTTTGCGAAGCTGAAGAGCTTGAAGAAAAAACCATGGAGATAGCTTTGAGACTAGCAAATGGACCTTCAGTAGCTTACAGATATATGAAAGAGAATCTCAACAGAGCGATGTCTGGAGAAGTAGATGATTGCTTAGATTTGGAAGCTACCCATCACATCCACTGCGGTCAAACAGAAGATCATCGAAATGCAGTCAAGTTTTTAAAGGAAAATAGGAAAAATAAAGATGACAAATAAAATCAAAGACGATCCCAGGATAGATAAACGATTAAAGGCTGTTTTCGGAGACATGCCCGTAGACAGCGTCATGAATTCTTCTGCTAAAACTCGTGAAAAGATACTGGAAGAACAAAATTCTGAAGCAGCACAACAAGGAAAAGATGTGATGCAGATGATTAACAATTCTCCACATTACAAAGAAGCTGTTCCTGAGGAGGGTCTGGTTACAACCACCAAAGAATTTACCTCTCAACCAGATGGCAACACCATCAAAATTCAATACATTAGACCAGACTCTGATGAAACATTGCCTTGCATCTACTACATCCATGGTGGAGGAATGATGCTCAGCTCATGTTTTGATGAACTTTATGCGGCTTGGGGAAGATGTATAGCTAGACAAGGTGTAGCAGTTGCCATGGTTGATTTTAGAAATTGCATGTGGGCTTCTTCAGCACCTGAAGTTGCTCCATTTCCAGCGGGACTCAATGATTGCGTATCAGGAATTAAATGGGTGCATGAAAATTCAGATGATTTAAATATTGATAAGGAGCAAATCGTTATAGCTGGTGAGAGCGGAGGAGGAAATCTGACTTTGGCTACGGGATTAAAACTCAACCAGGATGGAGATATAGGAATAATTAAGGGTCTTTATGCTTTGTGTCCTTACATTGCAGGTTATTGGCCTTTACCTGAAAACCCTTCCTCGGAAGAAAACGAGGGTATATTGTTAACTCTTCATTCTGAAACCAACGAATCCTTTGGAGCAATTATTTACGGTATTGAGGATTATCACAATAAAAATCCACTTGCCTGGCCAAGTTTTGCCTCTATAGAAGACTTAAAAGGACTTCCTAAAACTTATATTATCGTGAATGAATGTGACCCCTTAAGAGATGAGGGAGTAAACTTCTATCGAATGTTGAGAGAAGCTGATATCGATGCTCAGTGCCGACAAGTCATGGGGTCTATCCACGGTACTGAAATTTTCTTGGGCTTACCAGAAGTAAGCGATGAGACAGCGATGAGTATTGCGAATTTTGTAAAAAACTAACTTCTGTCTAAATTTTCGTTCGAAGCAATAGTTGAGCCCGATGAAGCATATCGGGCTTTCCTTTCTTCGCTCCATTGATCTATTTCTTCCTTCGGTACCCCATAGGCTAAACCTCTTCCTACAGCCGGCCTAGCTCTAACTCTTTCTACCCAGTCTACAATTTGGGGGTATTTAGTTATATTGATTTTGCTCCATTTCCATCCCCTAACCCAAGGATAAATAGCAATGTCGGCTATCGTAAAATTATTACTACATATGAACTTATGTTTAGACAATTGACCGTCCATTACTTTGAGTAAACGATTGGCTTCAGTTCCAAACCTTTCTAAAGGATGAGACTTTAAAGATTCATCAATATCATCCATGTATCTGGTGTAACTTAATTTATTACCAAATACCGGTCCTAAATTAGCTACCTGCCAATACAGCCAAGGTAAAACTTCCCATTTTAAGTGGTCACTTGGAAGGAGGTTAGTAGGATATTTTTCGGCAAGATATTGCAGGATAGCACCGCTTTCCATAATGCTGGTTTCGCCATCAATCAATACGGGAATTTTCTGATTGGGATTATGTTTACCAAACTCCTCAGTAAATTGTTCGCCCTTTTGTAAGTTTATACTCTTGACTGTAATCTCAGGTAGATCAACACCTGCTTCAATTAACTCTTCCAACATGATGTTAACTTTCCAGCCGTTGGGGGTGGGGGAAGTCCACAGTTGCATTTTACTTTTTTAACCTTCTCTAATTATTGGCCTGCTATTTTTAGTACTTTACACGCATTTTCACGTAAAAACTTTGGCCAAACTTCATCTTTGAAGGCTACATTTTGCATATCTTTCATGATCCTTTCTAAGGAAAGCCCTATTGGAAAATAGCCAGCATAAATCACCTTGTCGGCTCCTCGAGTATTTGCATAATCTATAATTTCTTTCGGGTAATATTTAGGAGCAAAAGCCGAAGTAGAATAATAAAGATTTGGCCATTTCAGCATCAACTTAACTGCAAGATCAACCCAGGGCTCACAGCCATGTCGTGTAACAAAAACTAACTCAGGAAAATCGTACATTACCTTATCAATGCGCTCCACATGTTGGGGCCACATAGGTAATCGGGGCCCAGGTACGCCGGCACAGGAGAAAATTGGAACGTCGAGTTCCACACATTTGTCATAGATCGGATACATAAGCTCAGCATCAATACCAACTTGAGGATCGAAACCTGAATTGAAAGCTCCGAATGACCGCACTCCAAACTCCTCGTACTGGCGCACCATGTTTCGGATACCTTCCTTACCTTTATTAGGATCAACACCACCTTGTGCTATAAAACGATCTGGATAGGTCTGTAGTGCTTTTCGGCTAACATCCCCACCTGCTCCAATGAGACCAATCTCTACGCCAAATCTATCCATCTCATGTAAAGTTACTGAGATGGGATCTTTATTCCCATAGAGCTCTTTAGGAACATTTTTAAACATATATTCAACCGGAAAATCAAGATCAGTGGATCCGTCTTTTAGCTGTTTGCGGATGAAATCGTATTGAGAAAAATCGTTAGCTGGGAAGCCGATCATGGTATCAATTATGCCAATGCCTTTAGGCATAACCATGACTATCCCTCACTAGGTTGGTTGAATAGAGCATTCCTAAAAATAACCCCCGTAGCGTCAACTGGAATTTCTTCTCGAGCTAATGGTTGATCAAGTTGACTTGGAGTAGGCCCATACTGATTGGCTAAAGGCCGTAATTTTTCTAGGTCAAAGTTATAGAGCTCAGCTGCGTTTTCTCCAAAGAGTAAACGCCGATCTTTTTCGGATATATCA
>LWDU01038988.1_pt1 | contig 11917 bp, 8 predicted proteins | sample 727161 | NCBI WGS metagenome assembly LWDU01 (sample SAMN04566230, study PRJNA314399) | hydrothermal vent metagenome | isolation source: deep sea hydrothermal plume seawater | place: Mexico: Gulf of California, Guaymas Basin | collected 2004-07-11 | reverse complement strand
CGATGGGGCTTCCGATACCCGATTTCAAGCGCGAGGAAGCCACCGGATCGAGGAATCTGCAAGGGGCAGCGGGTCGTGATGCCGTCCTCGGGAATCGGTCGACCGAATGCCGCCTTGTGGTAGAGGGCTGAAAACAGCAGATGCTTTTTGACTTCACCCCCGTGAGTTTCGAATTCGCAATCGGCAAGCGGGTCCAGGTGGGGATGCTCGGTACTCGGTTGTTCGCGGCGCCGGTAGACGATGTAGTTTTCCCGCCCGCCGACAAATATTCGCTCAAAATTTGAAATCAGGTAGCTCGAGAGTTCGGGCGCATAGTCGAGCAGGCCGACGCGGTCGGAAAAAAAATTATTGTACCGGGCCACCGCGTACTGGACCCCTTGAGCCTCCACGGCATCGGCGACGCCCCGGCCGCTGTCCTGTGCAATATGGTGCTCGTACAGGTTATACCAGGCGCTGGGGACCGAGCGTTCGGCCAGAAAGTTGAGCATGGTGAGGTCGGGCAGCGTGAAAAGCGCGCCGCTTTCGGGAATGTTTTTGTGAATATGTCGGACCTGGTAGTTGATTTCCATTGCCTCCAAGGGAGTGACCAATACGCCTCCCCGGGGCTGCTCAAGCGGTGTATTGAGCTTTTTCAGGAGCGATCCGTACCAGAAGAGGGCGACCAACCCGTAGGTCAGCGCAACTGCGCCGGCGACCCCTCGAAAACTCCAACGGATGACACGCTTCTGGGAGCCGAGCAGGGCGAAGAGACGCTGGGCGATCAATGGCGCGGCGATGAGAATGGGTTGGTAGACGTTGATGAGGTGATTGAAGTCAGCTCGGGGGAAGACGCCCAGATAGATCAATCCGGCCGCCGCCGAGACACCGAAAAGAGACGCATCGATCCGCTTGCCCGCTGCACGTCCCGATATCCAAGAGAGGACGAACCCGATGCCGAGGATCAACGGCGCAAGCCAGTAGAGGAGTACATGAAGTCGCTGAACGAATTGGCCGGAACCCAAGACAGGGACCGGGGGCGAGTTTAAGATCGAGTAGGATAGATAGGTGAGTTTCTCCACTCCGGTGGAGAAGAGGTCCGGGTTCCAGAGTTGCGAAAAGCTCGCGTACGCGATGTCATGCCGCCCTCCGAATTCGAAGGGGTGAACGACCAAACTCGTCCATGCATCTCCCATTGCGCCGTGTGCAACGAGGTAGGCGAGAAAAGGGAGTCCCACCGCGATGGCGGCCAATGCGATCAGGCCAAGCTCCCGCCCCGCCCCAACCAGGGCTTCCCCCACGGGCTTTCGCGCTTCGAGCTTCATGGCCATGTACGCGACCCCAATGCCGAGGGCCGCGAAGACTCCGTAGTTCTGCTTGAAGCAGACGGACAAACCGACGAGCACTCCTACCCAGACGAGATCCCGGGTCCTGGCCTCGCGCTGCCACGCAAGCAGGCGCTCCACGGCCGCCAGGGCGAATAGAATGGCCACCGGTGAGTAGAAGGCGAAGGTCCAGGCGGGGAATGCCCAGACGGAGAAGAGCAGCAGGGCCGCCACGGCGCCGATCCCCCACGAGCGACCCGCCTCCGGCGCGACGATTCGATACCCGGTGATCGCGAGAGCGACGTAGGCGACAACGATGACTGCCCGGGAAACGAGAACACTGGGGCCCAAGAGTGCGAAGGCTCCGGCGAGGGTGAACCAGATGCCCGGCGTAATGAACGCATCCATGTCGCTGTAGAGCACGCGGCCGTTGAGAAGGTCGAGGGCCTGCTGGAGGAGATAGCCCTCGTCGGAAAGGATGATGGCGCGGCGGCAAAGCGGCCAACCAAAGGCGAAGGCGGCACCCGCGATGATCGAGTAGATCCAGATAGGCCGATCGAGTATTCCGAGCCGGCGTTTGGGGACTGTCACAGTCGAATTATATGAGTGACCCGGGAGTCCTACAAGATCGGGCTGGGGCTCAAGGGGCCCGGCGGACCAGCCCGATCCAGTGAGTCCCTCCCCCACGGATTTCGCGCACGGGCTGGAAGCGGGTCTCGACGTAGCGGGCGAGATCCGGGAAAAGTTGTTCGAAGGGGGGAAACTCGGGGTACATCCGAGGGTTTAGAATCGCGCAACGCACCCCGGCAGCCTCGGAGCGCTCGATGATGAGATGGCCGTCCACGTTGCCCGGGATGGCCAGGTCAAAGGGCGAGGGGTTGGGTCGATCGGTCAGGAAGTAGAGAATGGGGATATCGGGCAGGACCAGGATGGGCTCGCCGGGCTCAGCGCAGTCCTGAATGAAGGCCACCGCCCCGCCGATCAGAGCTCGATTGGGTTGAGAAACCTGGACGGAGGCGCCCTCGAGACCCAAGGGTTCAGGGTGAAAGTCCATCACCGAGGAGGAAGTCCGGGCAGCGATGACCAGGGCCGCAAGGGTGAGCCCCCCAATGAAGACCCGCCAGCCCCAGACCGACCCCATGCTGGCCTTTCGTTTCAATATTTTTTCCAACCCGTCGCCCAGGAACGCGAAGAGGAGAAGGATGGGGATCATCACGAAGGCCAGGTGCGACCAAATCGCCGAAGGAAAGATTCCCGGTGCGAAGATCACTGCGAAAAGGACGACCGCGCGGGCGGCATTCCGCGCCGAGCCCCGTGCCCCATGCCGAGTGAAAAAAAGCAGGGTCGGTGCTGCGATCAGGGCCGCGATGGGAAGTCCATAGCTGGCTCGGATTGACAATGAGCGCAGCCCAGGCGTGATTTCCAATCCCGCGAAGGGGACACCGTGTACCAACGCATTGAAGAGTGTCGGGGGGGAGTAGAGGAAGATAAATCGCCCATCGCCCGAGGGATGCGCTCCGAAGATCGGGGGAATCGGATTGTTGAAATCATTCAGCTGGGAACTCGCGAGGGAGAAAATCGTCGAATCCAGTAGGGCCAGGAGCACGCCTTGGCGCGCCAGATAGAGGCCGACCACGGTGGTTAGGGCGAGCCCGGCCGCTGCGATAGGAAGAAGCGAGTGGGCCGCGGTTCGCTCCGCGAGAGCCGATTCCCTGCGGTTGACGAGCAGTCCAGCGAGCAGTCCGGCGAAGATGAGAGCACCGAAGTTTTGCTTCGTGAGCGCGGCGGCGGCAATCAAAAACCCCATCGCGATTCCATCGCCCAAGCGCCCAGCCTCGAGGTATCGGAGCAGAAACACGAGGGCCACCAGTCCGAAACTGAGGCTGAGGGTCGAGTAGTTGAACATCGTCAATACGGGGAAGCCGACGGCAATGAGGGCCAAGTAGAGCAGGGGAGGTAGCCAGGACCAGTGCAGCGCGACCATCCGGTACGCGATGCTGTACAGGGCGAGGGCGCTGGTGAGATTGACCACCAACCCGGCCCACCGAAGCACAAGCGCATCGCGGCCAAAGACCTCGAGGAGCGCGGTGGCAATCAGGTAGATGCCCGGGAAAATGCCCGTATGCACATCGGCGTACAGGCGCTTGCCCGAGGCCAGGGCATCGGCGGCCGCGAGCAGGTGCCCCTCGTCCATAGGAATGAGGCCGCGGTCATAGAGAGGAAGCTGAGCCACCAGGGCGATGCCGGCGAGCAGTCCCGCCCCGCCCCAGAACGCGACCGGGCTAGCTTGGGTAGTGGCGCCTTGCCGCTCGGTGAGCCCCGTCATCGTGCCTCCTTGTATAGGCCATGTGTGCGACTGCTACAGTCCTGTGCATGACCGGAGGCCTTTGGCGGACACCTTGGGACCGGGTATGCGGGGGCCGGGGACCCCGGGGCGCCCAACGGGATATTTCTCGAGATGACGCGTAGCTTTCTCCTCGTCCTTTTCGGCGCGCTTCTCGGCGCGAGCCTGGTGGGCCTCAAGATGGGACTCGGGGCGAGGGAGGAGGCCCGCTCCCCCGTTCGGGTTTCGCCAAGCCCGGCTCCGCCCCCCGAACTCATCGCTGAAATTGAGGGACTGCGTCGCGAACTTGAGCGCGCGAGGGCCCTGAATCTTGCGAAGCGAGACGAATTGGCCCCCGACCCGGTTGCGTCGGATCTGGCCGAAGACCCGGTTGATTTCGCCGAGTTCTCCCTCGAGGCAGACCCCACGGAGGGATCGGACCCAGAGCCAGGGATTCCCTGGTTTGATGCTTCGGCGCTGGAGCGTGAGGGTTGGGCCGCCGGCGAAATCCGCCGGATTCGCCTGCGTTGGGAAGAGTACGAGATGGCAAAACTTGAAGTCGAGAACCAGCGCGCAAGGAAGGTTCCCGGCTGGAAAGAACTTGTAAAACGGTCTCTCAAGATCGAAACTGACGTCCGTCGCGATCTCGGCGAGGAAGGCTACGAGGCCATGCGCTTTGCGGCGAATCAACCCAACCGTGTGGTCTTGACCGAACTCCTCGAAACTTCCCCGGCCGCCCGAGTCGGCCTAGCGCCCGGGGACGAAGTGCTCAGCTACGACGGAAAGCGGATCTTCACATCCTCCGCGCTCCAACGGCTTACCCAGGGTGGCGAACCCGGTGCTCTGACTGAAATCCGAGTGCTGCGTGACGGCGAAGAGCGCCGCTTTTTCCTGCCCAGGGGGCCGCTGGGCACCCGTCTCGAGGCTTCGGTTCGCCCTCCTTATCGCTGATTCGCTGGAGGCGTGTCAGGAAGAGGCCGGCGACAGACCGCGAGCAGGTCGAGGCAATCGGGTAGGGCGGGAAGGATGGGAAAGTCATCGACTTTCACTTGGGGCAGGCCGTCCTTTCGTTGAATGCCCCTGCGAACCACGACGGCGAGGCTGGCGAAGAGGGCATCGACCAAGCGCCGGGGTAGCCGGTTGCGGAGACCCAGCGGGTCGAGTCGCACGATCGAGCGAATCCGCCGGAGTCGGGCGTCGTAGTAGGCCTTGGGTTCGGGCCGAGCGCTGACTCCGAGCATTTCGACCTCGGCGAATCGGCTTCGGAGAAGGTTGCCGAGTTCGTCGGCCTGGTATTCATGAACGTGGAACGGATTTTCGCGGTCCGACTCCAGAATGTTGGGGGTGGTGATGAGCGCTACGCCTCCGGGCACCAGCAGGCGCGCGATGGCATTGACATACGGCTCGGGATCTTCGAGGTGTTCGATGACTTGGAAGCTGACCACCATGTCGAAGATCTGTGGGCGGAATGGGAGATGGGCCGCGTCGGCGCGTATGAACGAAGCTCGAGGGTGCCGGGCTGCGGAATCGGGGGAGATGCGGTCGACCGCGAAGGTCTGTGGGAGCGCTTCGGCGAGCTCGCTTGTGCCGTAACCGGTACCGCAACCGAGGTCGAGAATTCGTCCATGGGCTTTCGCCTCGCCCATTGTCTTTCCCTTCGCCTCGCCCTTCGCCTTTGCCATCGCGATCGCGTAGGCGTATGCGGCTCGGTGTCGGACGATGTCCACGGCGAAGAGCGGACTGTCTTGGTGCAGTCGCTCGCCGGTGAAAACGAGTGGGCTCATTCGGTCCTTTCCTCCGAGGTCTTCTGGGCCGCCAAGGCTTCGGCGGTGAACTCCCTAGCGAAGACAAGCCCGATCGCGGCCCGAGTCACGATGAGTCCAATGGAAAGGGTCAAGCTTGCGGCGAGAAGCGCCGCAGGCTCTCCCCAGGCTTTGAAGAGTTCTACGAAAACCACTTGGCCGGTGCCCAGACCCGCTACCGCGATAGGAAGAACGGCGACCACGAGCAAAAGGCAGACGTTGACAGCGAGGGAGAGAATCGGAATTCCGCTGACCCCGAATCCATCAAGGACCGCCCACCCGAGGCCAATGAAGTTGGCGGTGAAGATCAAGCGCATGCAGATCAAGCGCAGGAGTACCGGTAGCGGCAGGGTCCGCGCGGCGTGTAGAACCCGCCAATCGCGCAACCGATCCAACCATCCCAGGGGAAACGGTGCTCGCAGTACAGCAAAGCCCAGGCCGATCGCCGCTGCGGCCAGGACCACGACCCCGGCCTGGAGGCCCGGTGTGGGGGCGCCCATCAAGGCCGTACCCACCGCAACGATCCCGACCAGGCTTCCGAGGTCAAAGAGCCCGATGACCATGACGGCCCCTGCGGCCTCGGCGAGGGACATGCCAACCCGCCTTCGCAGCAACAGGGTGACCGCTCCGATTCCCAGCGCGTAGTTGACAATGCCCAGGGGGTAGCTGGCCGCCTTGATGCGAGCAGCAACCATGAGGCTGGGAAAACCATGGGTATGTGAAACCACATCCACCAGACAAATCGCCTCGATGAAAAGGCTGATGACTAGGAAGACGAGAAGCGCCGGAACGAATATTTCAGCCGCTTCGGGGGTGAGCTGATTTCCGAGTTCCGCGAAATCGACATCCTGAAACACCCAGATCAGGAGAACGGCGCTGACCAGGAAGGGCAGGCTCCATCGAATCCACCTCATCGTGGGATCCGCCCGCTGGGAAAATTCGGCGATTGGGGCGCTGGGCGTGGCAGTGCGCGGTATCCCTGGGTCATGAATGGCTCCGGGCATTTTCGATGGCGTCGGCCATTTCGTCGGCTGCTCGATCCCAGTCGAAGTGATTCGCCCATTCGAGGGAAGCCGCAGACATTTTCGCCGAGAGCTCATCGCTATCGAGCAATTGGCCGATCCGGCGTGCGAAACCTTCGACATTGCCCTCCGGCACTAGGTACCCAGTTTCTCCATGGCGAACCGAATCCCGCAGGCCATCGGCATCGCTGGCCACCACCGGGGTTCCCACGGCGTTGGCTTCCATGACGGTGAGTCCCCAACCTTCTTTTTCGGACGGGCAGACGCACACCCGGGCCTCGGCGAGAAGGTTGTCGCGCTCGGCGTCATCGACGAATCCCGCGAATCGCGTCCGTTCGGCAAGGCCGAGTTCCTGGGCCAAGGTTTCAAGGCTTGAGCGGGCGGGTCCACGACCGACGATCACGATAGGAGTCTCGGGGAACCGATCGGTGAGATTCGCCATGGCACGAAGCATAACGTCGATCTTCTTGTAGACCTCCAGCCTTCCGACGTAGATAACACCTTGGCCCCGGACCCGGTCGGGATCGACGCGAATGGCTGCGGGCGCGATTCCAGGATGACTGACGACAATGTTCTCGCTCGGGACTCCCCGGGTGATCAGATCCCGACGGGTGCTTTCTGAAATTGCGATCACGGGGCGGGATCGGTAGAGAGCAGGGATCAAGCGCTCGGAGGTCCAGACTGTGGCCGCCACGGGCCAGGGCACCTGCTGAAAAGCCACCTCGCCGAAAAGGTGATGGCAAAGTGCGAGAACCGGGGCCTTCGAATACGCGGGGGAGTAATAGGGAACCTTGTTCAGGCACTCGACGACAACGTCAAAGAGCCCTGCGCGGGTCTTGCGCGCCGTCTGCCAGATCGCCCGGGGGTAGTAGAGGGGTAGCGGGCCAAGTCTCCGAACCGCGATGCCTTGAACATCCTCGGCGCTCCGGCAGCCAGGAAAGGACGCACTGAGGTGATGGATGGAGTACCCACGCGAAGCCAAGCGCCGAAAAATTTCGTAGACATGAGTTTCGGCCCCACCGGTTTTCGGATGCAGGGGGTCGCGTTCGTTCAGGAGCAGGACGCGGCACGAAGGATTAGATGCTCTAGTCACGGGAGTTCGATTTTCCGCGGTGAATTCGGCTCTCTAGAGGCGCCCGAGGGCATCGGCGAGTCTCAGCCACCATACGACCCAGAGCGCCTCGAGGCCAATCCGGAAGTTGAGTTTCGACGTTCCGCGCGTTCGATCTACGAAAAAAAACGGAATTTCCTTGATGCGGGCATTCTGCTTGACGAAGCGATAGTTCATTTCGATCTGGAACGCGTAGCCGTTGGATCGGACGTGTTCAAAGCCCATTGTTTCGAGCAGTTCTCGTCGCATGCAGCGAAATCCTCCGGTGGTATCGCTGATGGGGAGGCCGCTGACTCGCCGGGCATATAGGTTTCCGAACCAGCTGATGAGAATGCGTTCAATGGGCCAGTTCACCACGGTGATCCCATTTAGGTAGCGAGATCCGAGAACGACATCGTAGGATTGGATTTCATCGAGGAGTTCGGGAAGGCTGCTCGGTGGGTGTGAAAAATCCGCGTCCATTTGGATGATGTAGTCGGCGTCAAGCTCAAGCGCTCTGGCCAGTCCGGCTCGGTAGGCGGGCCCCAGCCCCTGCTTGGTCTCCCGGTGTAGAACATGGACCCGCTTTTCCGTCTTGGCGATGCTGTCGGCAAGTTCGCCAGTTCCGTCGGGAGATCCATCATCGACAATGAGAATTTCCAGACGCTCGTCCTGGCCCAGAATCGCGGGGACGAGAATCGGAAGATTTTCGGCCTCGTTGTAGGTGGGGACAACGACGATGGCGCGGGTCATCTGCACTCCTCGGAGGCGGCGCTGATAAATTGGCCGGGGGACTGCCCAGGGTCCGGAAAACGGCGCCGGAAGCGGAGCAACCGGCGCAAGACCCGCAACACTCTACTGCTTCCATGGGGCTTCGGCCAAGCGACTAGGCCCAGGAAGCTCACCCGTTCGAGCGAAACGCCTGCGGAGCTCCGATAGCACTTGCTACACGCCTCGGATAGGCTCAGCGTGTGCCCCGATTTTTGCTTCAATTTGTGTTGTTTTCTGCTCTCCTCTGCCTTGCTCCGGCGAGCGTTTCCTCCCAGGCTCGGGGCAGTTCGGCGAAGACCATTCCGATTCACTACGAACAGCGAGAAATTTCGGAATTAGTGACCGCGATCGCTCGCAGTACTGGCCGTCGATTTATCTACGGCGACGGTCTCCGAGGTCGAATTTCGATCACCGTACCCGGTCGGGTCAGCCGAGACGAGGCGCTGGCCCTTCTCGATGCTGCCCTTCACATCAAGGGCTTTGCGGCGTTGCCCATCGGTGAAGACACGACGAAGATCGTCCCCATTACCGAGATCAAGAGCGGCGCTCCCCTCACCGACAAGCCTCTCGACCCGGAGCGAGAGAGACCCATCACCACCATGATTCGCGTTACCCATGCCGACGCGAATTCTCTGGCGACAGCGCTGAGGCCCTATGTGGCTGCGGAGGGGTTGGCTCTTCCGTATTCGCCGAGCAACAGCATAATCTTGGCGGGTACCGAAGCCCGGGTCAGTCGGCTGATGACGATCATCCGCATTCTCGATCAAGCGGCCGACGAAAATATAATGGTGCGCTTCCTACGCCATCGATCCGCCCCGGTCGTCGCGAAAGTCCTCGAGGCTACCTTCAACGCGGATCCCGTAGTGGTGAACCATGCTGGCATCTGGATCGATGAGCGGACCAATCAAATCGTCGTACAGGCTCCGCCCGCCAAGCTCGCGGCCATGCGCGAGATGATCGAGGAACTGGATCGACCCATGGAGGGAGAGGGGCTCATGCGGGTGGTTCGCATCCGGAACCGCGATGCGGAAGCGATCGCGGAGATTCTCCGCAGCATGCAAGCACCCTCAAGAGGTCAGGTCTCTCCGGCCATAACAGGCAATCTAACTGCCAGGAGCACCAAGCTGGCCAACCGCGTGTACTCCGTGACCGTCGATTCACCGACGCGTTCGATCCTGCTGGCCTCGGATCCTGAAACTCTCGGAATCCTGACGGAGGTCATCGATCAACTCGATCGGGTGCCACCGCGGATTGCCGTCGACGTCATGATTTTCGAGTTGACGCGGCCCAGCGACTTCGAGCTTGGTGTGGATTATTTCTTGCCTGTCTTCGAGCCGTCGAGCATTACCGACCCGGCGGCTTTCATATCGTCGGGCTCGTCCTCCATCGTGAATTCAACTTCGCTGACAATTCCGGGTGCTTTGAGTACGGGGGTGCCCACCGGGCCGGGGGGAAAGGACGCCTTTTTCGGCCGCTATACCCGGGCTCCGCTCCAGCTGAGCTTAGATCCCGGCACCGGCGACCCGATTACGATCTCGATTCCCCGGGAAAGTGTTTCGTTTCAGGCGGGCGAGTTCACCGCCGAAACCAGCATTTTAATGCGCCCGCATATTCTGGCGATGAGTGGCGAGGAGCACGAAATCTTCGTTGGCAACGAGATCCCAGTTCCTGTGGGATCTTCAACTTCCGACGTTGGGGCTGTTGGATTGAACGGTGGTTTGAGCAATCAGCAGATTATCGAGCGTCGGGACGTGGGTATCGGTCTGACCGTCAAACCTACGCTCGGGCAGGCTGGCTTCGTGAGCCTCGAACTCAAGGTGGAAATCTCCGACATTCAATCCTCCATCGCGGGATCGGTAGAACAGGTGGGGCCAACTTTTACCCAGCGAACCATCGAGTCGACCTTGAGTCTCGGCAACGGCCAGATCGCAATTCTAGGGACCAGCAATGGCAGTGGGGAATCGGTTTCTGTGTTCGGTGTGCCCTATCTGATGGACATTCCGTTTTTAGGTTGGTTTTTCAAGAGCGAGTCGAGAACGAAAATCGAGAGCGACCTGTTGATCGTTGTCGAAGCGGAAGTAATGCGGAATGCCAGCGAAGACGTTGCCTATACGATTCGGCGGCGAATTGCCATGGAGCGCGCCATGTCTCGAGTGGCGGATCTGGGCGGCATTGACGCCGAGCCCTATGGGATTTTGCTCGAGACCGTCGATGTTGAATCCCGAGCGCGAAAAATCGCCGATGCGTTCGATGAAGATGGCTTCGAGACGCGGGTGACCGGTTGGGAATCGACGAGAGGGAGGCTCTGGGATATCTATCTGACGAATTTTGAAACTTTTGAGAAGGCCGGCGGAATCGCTCGGAGTCTCTACGACGCGGGCTGGAAGCCCGAGGTCACGGTTCTTTCGCCTGAGAACGTATTGGCGGGTGACTAGCCAGAGACGCTTCAGATGCCTTCGGGGCCGCCAGGGACGAAGAGAGCTTCCACCCCGTAGCGTTCGGCATCGGCGCGAAGTTCGGCATCCCGCTGGGTAATTTGGCCGGCCTTACCGGTTTTCTGGGCGGCCTCGAGAATCGTGGGCAACAGGGTTGCATCGCTCGATGAGTTGAGGAAAAGGTTCTCTTCCGACATGACGAAGCGAACCGCCCGCCCGATAGCGTCGGGTTCTCGCAGCGGTTCGTACCAGCTATAGCGCGGGCTGTTGTCTTCTTCCCGCCAGCGCCGGCGCGCCACCGCCTTGATGGTCTGCACCGCGACATTCCGCTCGCGGCAGGTTTTCATCAAGGCGTTGAAGTCTTCCGCGTAGGCGGGCTGCGCGAGCATCGCAAAATTGTACGGCAGGAGAACCGAGTCGAAGTCGAAACGCTCAAGGCTTCGCCGATGCATTCCTGCGACGCGAGTGCCGTGTCCGGTGACTCCAATGAAGCGAACCAGCCCCTCATCCCTCGCCGCGACCAACGCCTCGAGGGCGCCGCCCTCACCGAGGGCCCGTTCCCATTCGTTCTCATCGACGAGGTTATGAAGCTGAATCAGGTCGACGGAATCGACACGGAGACGTTCAAGCGATCGATGTAGGCTTTCCCTTGCGCCAGCGAATCCGCGTTCGCCCGTCTTGGTCGCGAGGAAAAAGTTTTTGCGGTGTTCGGCCATCCAGCTACCTACGCGGAGTTCGGAGTCGCCGTAGCCCGCGGCTGTATCGATATGGTTCACCCCGTATTCCAACAGCAGTTCAAGAATCTGATCCGCGCGATCTTGCCGCATTGCGCCAAGGGAAGCGGCCCCAAATAGAATTCGGCTGCTTGAATGTTTTGTACTGCCAAAGAGGTGTTTTTCGATCATGCCAGCCATGTTAGCAGCCGATTTGTACCCAACAGCGCGACCCCCGCCGGGCTTGGAATTGTGCTCGTGCTAGTCTGCCCCTCGTGCGAATAAGTGCGGCTGACCCAAAACGAAATTGGATTTTCTCGATGGACATGCGCTTTCAACTGTTGCAAGTGTGTTTTTTCGTATCGGGCTTCGCCGCGCTTCTCTACGAGACAGCCTGGACTCGGTAATTCGCCTTTGTCTTTGGGACCTCCGAACTCGCTGTAATCGCGGTTCTCGCAGC
>LWDU01035284.1_pt1 | contig 11917 bp, 10 predicted proteins | sample 727161 | NCBI WGS metagenome assembly LWDU01 (sample SAMN04566230, study PRJNA314399) | hydrothermal vent metagenome | isolation source: deep sea hydrothermal plume seawater | place: Mexico: Gulf of California, Guaymas Basin | collected 2004-07-11 | reverse complement strand
GGGAGGTACTAAGCACTAATATTTAAATCCTTAGCCAAAAATTCCGTATACACCCCCCGTCTAGGGTCTCTCAGATTCCCTTTTATAAGTATACCGTTGTGCCGCAGCTACCTACTCCTGTACTCCGAACCCCCCCCCAACACCTTGGACCTTTCAGCCTTTTGGCAATCCCGTATGCCTAATACCCTCTGACCAGGTTGCAGCCACATTTCCATCCTTGTCATGTTCGGTTCCGTTCCATGGTTTGTCGTCCTTGTATTCTCCGACATACTTGGATCCATCGGTTTTGGTTAAAGTGCCCTGACCATTTGCCAGTCCATTCTCGTATTCCCCGACATACTGATTTCCATTCGACCAGGTTAGGGTCCCCTGACCATGCCATTTACCGTCCTTCCACTGCCCAACATATATTGACCCATCGGAAAGTGTTAAGGTCCCTTGACCATTTGGATCCCCGTCCTTGAATTCTCCGACATATTTTTTGCCATCGATATCCGTGAGAATTCCCCTACCATCTGGTATCCCGTTCTTTGCTTCCCCAATATATTTCGCCTGGGTCTTCTCATCACCATTCGGCAACCACCTCTTTCCTCCCGCTACAAACTTCTTATAAGGAGTATCCCTATAAAGGGTCTCTTTCGCATCAACCTCCCAAGACAGACCTACCATTAACAAGAAACAAAGACCAACAACAGATAATGATCGCATCTTCATAGTTTGAGTCATCCTTTAAAGACCACCAAAAGTTCTATCCACACAATTTCATCAAATTTTCTTACACAAATTCTCTCCAGCTGAATAAAATTCGAGTAAACAAACTACCTTTCCAATCAGCTTTCCAAATTCAGGATGGGCCATGCTCCCTCCCCATGCGGAATGCCATTGGAGACTTCCCCCAAATTCCTTGTCATCAGCGGTCATAGCTCTACCCCGAGATTTCGCCTGCCCAACTGCCTTCAGCTACTGGCTGCTCGCAGCCCATCAATCTTTCAATCTGACGCGACTTGGCAATGATTTGTTCGGGGGTGAGTGTCTTTGCTGGCATATCTTATCCCAGTCTGAAAACCGATGTTGTACTTAACAAACTGGACTGGACAATTCCGCTCAGGTCACTGACTAGCAGCATCTTCTTTACAACCGAAGACGGCCTCGCTCAAGCTTGGGCAAAGACCGACAACGGAAGAAAATTATCTCCCAGCAACCCCCGGTCTTGACTGATTAAACAATTGACTGGAACCCATTTATACAATTGGGGTTGGATATCCAATGGAGTAGGCTCACTTCCTCTACCTAGAGTCAGAATCGTAAACAAAGCAACCTCAACTCAAAATTGTTTTGTTTGTTATTGTCAGAACATTAGGGCATCTACATTTATGAGCCAATCCACTTGACAGTGGATAGGGGCGATAGTTAGTAAACGAGATTAGTCTTGGCCGAGTTACTAAACCCATCGAGTCAATGATGCGACGGCCGCGACGGAGCTATTACGCAGAGTTTAGGACCAAGGTTGATCTAGTGGTCTTGTTGGAAGTCCCGTCGTCCTGAAATCAGGCGTCAGGTAGTTTCTCTGGCAGGCCTAACGCGCGGAGCGCATCTAGGAATTGCTTCAAGAATGCCTGATCTTTCCAGACATGATATCTGCGCATCAGTACCTCCACGCTCGCTTTCGGATCAATCTCGATCATTTTCATGAACTGTTCACGCGCGGTGGCCATGTCACCTCTGAATACGGCAGTCACGGAAAGTCCTCGAAGGGCGTCAATGATGGCGCCACCGGTTTTAGCCGATCCTGACAAAACCGATTCAAATACCGCATCAGCTTCGTCATACTTACCAATCATCAGGTAGCTGTAGCCCAGATTTATTGCAACAAATGGCGCATGATAAGGGTTTAAGCGCATCGCACGCTTTGTTAGGGCCACGGCTTCATGTGGTTCTCCGCTCTGAAATTTAACGCTACCCGCAGTAGCTAAGAGATCCGCTTCGGAAGCACCAATCTCCAGAGCATGATCGATGTAGGAAAGCGCTGAATCATAATCTTTGGCCCATAGCTCCAGAATTGCATACAACGCGAATGCGTTGGCAAACTCTCCGGATGCGATCGATTTCTCAGCATGCTTTCGGGCCATCGCTAGATCATTGCCGGGGTCCTTGCTAAGTCCAATTAGAACTTTCTGGAAATACACCCATCCCATCACGCCGTTACCAAGTGCGCCATCTGGATCTCGCTCGTAAATCTCAGTGAAGAGCCTCTCGGCATCCTTATTCCCCTCCATAGAATTTGTCTGAAAACGGGTTCGAGCTTCTACCATCAAACGAAACATTCTGGGATCGTTGATCTCTTTGCGCCAATTCTTTCCCTGTTCACCAACAGCTAATCCGATTTCTAGTTCTTCAGAGATGTTCTCGGTAATATCGTCCTGAAGTGCGAATAAATCATCAAGCTCGCGATCATAAACCTCGGCCCACAGGTGCATGCCATCTAAGGCATCCACTAACTTAGCCGTCACTCTCAGTTTCTCACCCGACTGCTGTACACTGCCCTCAAGTACATACCGTACCCCCAACTGCTCAGCCACCTCCTGTACCTTGGTCGGCTTTCCCTTGTAGGTGAAACTGGAATTGCGGGCAATGACGAACAGGTTGGGAGATGTTGCCAGCACGGCGATGATGCTCTCTGTCAGGCCATCACCCAGGTAGTCCTGTGTCGGATCCCCGGAAAGGTTGTCAAACGGTAAAACAGCAATAGAAGGTTTGTCCGGCAATTCATAAGCAAACTTTGCTTGATCCGCCGGCTCGAAATCAGGCTGAGTCTGCCACCACACCGCGCTACCCGCGATCAGCGCAGCGACAATGAACACCGCGGTGTACTTCTTCCAGGGCGCAGCCCGACTGATCTGCTGGCTGGTGGGTACCTTTCTCGGCGCTGTGCCCTCCAGCAACACATCAACCGCATGGACCACCGTGTCCTTGACCTTTTGCTCGCCCAGATCAGTGAAGTCCAGATCGATCTTCTTCTGCACAATTTCGTGCACGTTCTTCGATATACAAACCCCACCAGACTGGGCCAGCGCCTCCAGACGCGCCGCTACATTGATACCATCTCCGTAAAGATTGTCCCCCTCAATCACCACATCACCCATGTTGATTCCAACACGGAACTCCATCTGTCCGGCCTCAGTATCTAGTGAGTCATTGCGCTCCTTGATGGTTCCCTGAAACTTAGTGGCACATAAAACAGCCTCCACGGCACTTGGAAACTCCGCCAAGACCGAGTCCCCAGCTGTGTTGAAAATCCGTCCATGGTGTTCGGCGATCAAACTATCAATAATGCTTCGACAGGTCTTGAGGGTCTGCAGGGTCTGATTCTCGTTCTTCTCCATCTGAGTGCTGTAACCCACGACATCGGTGACTAGAATCACCGTAACCTTACGTTCAATCTTGTCCTCAGATATCAACGACTTCTCCTTCAGTTACAACGTTTAGCAGAAACAATGTGTTTTTGTCCGGTGACAGACTCAATTGAGAAGTATGGCTCGAGGCATACCGTTTAATGGGGCAGAGCTGCTCATCCTACTCTTGGTATATTCTGTCTCTAATCGAATCAAATTGTTACGCAAATCGACCCGATCCCATTAACTGGCCCAGTATGAATGTTAGTGCATAGCCGGCCGTTGATCCATCGACAGGATGGTTTCTCGATCTGCCAGGCGGTGGCCCAAAACTCTGTGGGTAGTCTGATTGTATTGTAGTGTGTTCGTCACTGTTTGATGATAATTCGAACCTCTTTCAGAGTGTAGAAGACCTCGCCGTTTAAGCATTGATCCTGAAACGGACACTAAAACTTTCACAGTATCCATTCTCCCAGGGCAAGCCTGGTTCAATTTAAGCGGTTATTGCACCGACAGCTGCAACCCAGTTGCAAACAGTCTTTGCTAGGAACTCGGGACCGTTGTCAGAGCGAATGAATGCAGGAGCACCGCTAGTGATCATCCACCAACAGGCAAGGTCAGTGTCGGTCCCTGATACTTGGTCCGGCCCGACTGTAGATTAAACAGTGCAAGCACCAGGCTAAATGTAGACTTCGAATTGAGGTCCGAATCTTCTATGTAGAACCAGTGCCCCCGATAAAAGGTAGTAACAAATGCGTTCGAAGGAAATGACTTACTCGAGCTGATCTTAAATACAGCACCGGCCGGGGTCTTGTTCCAATCGAACGGGTTGCCATTTTTGTCTTCGGTGACAGTTACCAGCCCGACCGCTTCATGTTCGGCTGGCACCTTAACATTCTGGGATAGATAGTACAGTACACTCGTTATCGAACGCGTCCTGACGGTCCACGAACTGTCGTTTACAGAAAGAAAGTTAGAGTTCAGATTGAATATGTGACGGTTCGGATCAAGGCCCAACAACTCGTAAATCCGATTGAACTCACTCTGCATTTCATGGCTATCGGCAGAAAATTTGACCACTATTTGAGACTGATCGCCCAATTCTTCCAGACCAAATTCCAGTAGATGTGATAGCTGAAGTTTTCGAAGTAGTGAAATTAATTCCTTATACTCTTCGTACTCAGGGGCAAAGTCCGGCGTTGGACCGGATGCGGTGGGCGCGTTTTGCAGGTTATTGAGTCTTTCAATGCACAATCCTAGCACCCGACTGATGCTCCACCCAGATTTGGTGAAAACAAGCATGGACTGGAGTTCCAACGGGCTCAGAATTCCCTTGAGCAATTCTTCACCTCGCAGCGGTGCGTAGCTTATAGTCGGGTTGTTGGAAATCGTAACCGAGGGTGACAGGGAAAAACTATCTGGTAGGCTCGCACTAATCTCCGTTTCCATGCTAAGGCTTGTAGTGACACTAACGATTTCCAGAAACATCGGCACATCGCGATAACGCATTCGAACGAGATTTTGCAGCATCTGCTCGTTCATGGAGTTGACAATGGCATCCTTGTAAGCAGGGTGTGTCTGTTTAAGGGCTCGTGGACCAAACATCGACTGACACCCTGTCAATACCAGAACCATTAACAGGACGCCGTAAAAGGGCCAGCGATTCCTGGATCGCGGTTTTATTTTATTGCTGCTGATGCCCACAACAATATCTAAAGTTCGTAGGCTTCGGACAAATTTCATAGGATGGATCTGTTGGTCAAAAGAACCTGACCAACCCTCACTGGATTCTCTAAGTATCAATGTAGTGCATCACGAGCCTTTGGTCCAATTGGACGATAGGTTCCTAGTGTGCCGGGCATGATTCTCCGCAAGAGACGGTGAACCACGATTCCGGTAGAGGCCGCCGAACCAGTTGTGGGTAGCGAATTTTACTCATGTGAAGAATTGGTCAAGGCTCGTCTATTCCTCCTTTGCCATCGAAGTATTCGCCCGATGTATTGTCGCTTAGCGGAGTCGTCGGTCGATTCAACCGGACTTGCGGGATGCCCTTGAGCATGCGCTCTGATAGGGTACCGATACCCGGGACGTCATCTACCGAAGTAATCGGGGCAACTAGTATTTTTGCGACACGTTACACTAGCCGGCTAGCCAGCGTAGTGTCCTCAATCGTCAGCGTCGGCGACTCATACGACAACGCCCCGACCGAGATGATCATTGGGTTGTACAAAACGAAAGTGATCTGTATTCGTGACCCGTTTCGCCATGTCGATACCTTCGAATATGTGACCCTGGAGTGGGTGGACTGGTTCAATCACCGTGGACGTCTCGAGCTCGTTGGCAATGTGTCACCGGCGCCGTTGAAACCGACGTATTATGGCCAACAGGAAGGTTCGGCCTTAGCAGCTTGATTCAAAGGAAACAATCTCCGGAGTTTACGGAACGATTGACTGACAATATTGTCCCAATGTTCGGCTTAACTCGGATCCATCTACTGGAATTTATTCCAGCTCCAGATTGTTGTTGACCAGAAAATTAGTCCTCACGTTCTTACTGCTTGTTGATTTGGTCATCATTTAAGTATTGCCTTTATCAATGAGCTATGGATTGGCCTTGGGGATCCATTCTCAATATTCCTGATCCCCAAAATTTCCATCGGTGACTGCATACAACCTATGACCAGTACCAGCGATACAGATTTAGAAGACCAAGAAACTCCTTGCTGGCAAATTAACGCTTCAGGAGGTTGCAAAAAATGTGGGATTGTCAGTGGGTAACGTCCACAGTTGTGTAACTGCTACTGATAGTACGTAATCGGAAGAAAGGTGGGGATGTTCAGTAGGGAAAGTGCAAGCCTGTGTAGAGACAACCCGTGTGCCATAACCCCAAAGCCCCGCCTAAGTGGGGGCAAAGGGATGTGACTTTCCCTGCTGATTCTCCCCCACTGAATTGGCCCACCGTAATTGTTGGAAAACGGATGATCTATTCAGTGGGGGAGCCTCAACATCCGTACAGAGCTAAAAGGATGGTTTGCTCTGTGCTAAATCCAATTTCGCAAAAGGAAAGTTTATCGTTTTAGAGGGCACGTCATCACAACTCTTCGTCGGCTTCCCGCAACCCTCAGTACATTTCTTCATCTCAACGGATTCTATCCTTATTTCTTTATACCGATCCCAAGCAACGCCGGCGCCGAAACACTGCTAACCACTGGCGGCGTGCTGGCCATGGGTGAGACTTACCAGATCATTGCCGGGGTGATCCAGGTTTTGCTTACCAAATGTGATGGGGATCACAAAGATAACCGCACCTCCATATGTAGACTAGAGGCGGAAATTAGGCCATGCAGTATCGAGGCCACTTCGTACATGGGACTACCCGGAGCTTTTTTGCCTTTTTCGAATCACAATAGAGGAATAGAACAGATGACACATCGTATCGGAAAGTATGATCGCCTGGCGAAAGACTGCCTCAAAGTAATCGGTTTCTTGGTACTGGCCTCAGCATTTTCCTGGGTCGATGCCTCTTTTGCAGCTGCTGGCCATTCGCTCCGGGTAGTGGCGTACTTCCCGTCATGGGGGATCTACAGCCGCAACTACCAGCCTGCGGACATCCCGGTGGACAAGATCACCCACCTCAATTACGCATTTGCCAACATTGCCGATGGCAAGTGCGCTCTGGGTGACCCCTATGCGGACATCGACAAGCACTATCCCGGCGATTCGTGGGCACCTGGTGCACTGCGGGGCAACTTCGGCCAGCTCAACAAACTCAAACTTGCCCACACACACCTAAAGACACTGATCTCGGTCGGCGGCTGGACTTGGTCAAAGGATTTCTCCAACGTCGCATTGAACGCCGCCTCCAGGAGCAGATTTGTGACCAGTTGCATCGATTTTATGAAGAAATACGGCTTTGACGGGATCGACATCGACTGGGAATACCCCGTGGGTGGCGGGCTCTATCCTGGTCGCGCGGTGGACAAACGAAACTATACACTGCTTATGAAGGCATTCCGGGCGAAACTCGACACCCTTGAGAAGCTGACCGGGCGCAATTATCTCCTGACCATCGCCGCGCCGGCCGGGTACAACAAACTACCGAACCTTGAGATCGACAAACTCGCCGCCACTCTAGATTTCATCAACCTGATGACCTATGACCTCCACGGCGGGTGGAGCGAGACCACTGGACACAATGCACCCTTATTCAGAAACCCGAAAGACCGATCTTCCCGGTTGGAGGCAGAGCGATACAACGCTGAATGGGCCTTGCAGGCCTACCTAGATGCGGGCGTACCACCGGACAAGCTTGTAATGGGGATGCCATTCTACGGCCGGGGCTGGGGCTGTGTCGATCGTATCGACAACGGTCTCTTTCGTCCCGGGGACTGTGCAGCACCAGGCATCTGGGAGAGTGGTATGTACGAGTACAAGTACCTCGCTGATGACTACGTTGATCGGGGAGGGTACAAGCGGTACTGGGATGACGCATCAAAGGTACCGTACCTGTATAACCCACGTACGCGGATATTCATATCCTTTGACGATGCCGACTCCATCGCCGCCAAAGCACAGCACGTTATCGACAAGGCGCTCGGCGGTGCGATGTTCTGGGAGCTTTCGGGCGACAGGGGAAACGAGCTCATTGACGCAATTGTGAACACATTCACAGGTATTTCACCACCAACACCTACGCCAACACCTACGCCGAGCCCTACACCGACTCCTACACCGACTCCTACGCCAACACCTACGCCGACTCCTACGCCAACACCGACCCCGATCCCTACACCAACACCTACGCCGACTCCTATGCCGGATGACAAGACCACGGCAGCCCTTAGCATCACTGACGACTGGACGACCGGTTATTGCGCGAAGGTCACGGTCTCCACCGGAAGCACCACACCGGTCGATTGGACAGTCAATGTGTCGATTGACGGAACCGTGGTTACCCTTTGGAGTGCGGACTGGTCGGTGTCAGGAGGCCAACTCACAGCAACAGGCAAGAGTTGGAACAACGAAGTCCATGCCGGCACCGACGCCTCATTCGGGTTCTGTGCCGATAGAAAGTGACTTATCCAGTAGAGGGCAGGACCGCTGCCTGGCTAGCCGCTTGAGACTGGTTCAGGCGATGGGCAGGAGCCATGTCAAGATCGAGACCAACAATCACCCGAACAGTACCGGTCTCGAAGGCCTTGGCCAACAGTGTGCGCGACGGCCCTTGGCTGGTAGCAGGTGTTGCCAGCTGGGTATGAACGACAATCGAATTTTTCGCTGCTAAAGGTGGCATGTCAGAGGCATTGGTCAGTGCTGAACACAACCCCAGGCAAGCAATAAATAAAGTGGAAATATTTTTGCTGACTCTATTGATTCGGTTCATGAGATTTCTCTTGGCTCATAGTAAACGCGCACCGAACAAGCGGCGTGTGCTTCCAGTTAAACGGTGACACTAACCATAGGACGCAACGTGTTACCGTGAATGTGACGTGGATCATAAAAAATCGACTTTGTTCTACCCGTCTCAAGACAAACAAAAGGACGCGGTCCGCGTCACAGAGTCTGGGGGCGCAGAGCAATTCCAGCGAACCGCTGGAAGTTAAGAAAAGCCATACGGCAGGTAGCCCGAAGCACTCAGGATCTGAAACAGCGCTTACACCGCAAAGATAAGTGTTTTATCGGCAGAACCGATAACGGCTTTAACTTTCTCGGCTTCACCATTCACCACAGCGCAGGCTATGCCCTTCCTCTGCCAGTCAACACCGCCACCCACCGGCTTTATGAGCCAGGGGGAGTACGTTACCCGGTGGCACCGCTGGCTGCACGGAGAACTGAGTGGGATAGTCAATCGGAAGGGAGGCTCAAACCGCTACTACGACCTACATCTTAAGGCGACTGGGCATTCCTTGAGCCACTGACAACAGAGGTGGCCCCGGTTGTCTGTACAGCCAAACCCGATTTATAAGTGGATCCCCTGCCAGTTAGGCCGCGATGCTCTGCGGCAATTCATTAAAGTAAACGCTGTCCGGTGTCATCCGGTCAAGTCGTGAGTGTGGGCGGCCGGTGTTGTAGAAGTCCAGATAGCGAGCCAGTGAGCCCCGGGCCTGCGAGACGGAGTCATAGGCCCGCAGGTAAACTTCCTCGTACTTGACGGTGCGCCACAGCCGCTCGACGAAGACATTGTCTCGCCAGCAACCCTTGCCGTCCATGCTGATACGGATGTGGTGCTGCTTGAGCAGGTCGGTAAATGCCAGAGACGTGAACTGACTGCCCTGGTCGGTATTGAAGATCTCTGGCGTGCCGTACTTGTCGATGGCATCGATCACGGCATCCAGACAGAACTGCACATCCATGGTGATCGATACCCGCCATGACAGAACCTTCCGGCTGTACCAATCGATGACAGCGGCCAGATAGATAAAGCCCTGTGCCATCGGGATATAGGTGATGTCCATCGCCCACACCTGGTTCGGCCGCTCGACTTTTAGATGCCGGAGCAAATACGGATAGACCGGATTCTCTGGATGCTTGCGAGAGGTATTGGGCTTGCGGTACAGGGCTTCAATGCCCATCTTTTGCATCAGCCGGCCGACACGACGTCGACCGACCTTGATGCCCCTTAGCCTCAGCAGGTCTCGCAACATCCGGGCACCTGCATACGGGTGATCCAAATGCAGTTTGTCGATTAGGCGCATCAGCGCCAGGGTGGCCTGACTGAGCGGCTGTGGCTGGTAATACACACTACCCCGGCTGATCGCCAGTGCCTCGGCCTGTCGGGTCAGTGATAAATCATGCTCGCGGTCGATCATCGCTTTGCGCTCAGCAAACCCGCCTTTGTGAGCGCACCTTCTAAAAAATCATTCTCCAGCGTCAGCTCACCAATCTTGGCATGCAATTCCTTGACGTCGAATGACGGTGAGGCCGGCTGGCCAGGTTTATCAAATACTTCGCCCATCCGCTCCAGCAACTGCGTCTTTTACTGCGTAATCTGATTGGGATGCACATCAAAGCGCGTGGCCAGCTCTGCCAGAGTGTATTCGCCTTTTGCCGCCTCCATCGCCACCTTGGCCTTGAACTTTGGTGAGTGATTTATTCTCCTTCTGATTGGGCATATCATGCCAAAGTCAGGCTGAGAATCCACTTAAACGGGGAAGTTACGGCTGTTCAGATTTCCGGGGCCATCTCTATCTTTATCCTTATCTATCTCTTTTTCTTTATCTGTTTCTGTATCTATATCTTCTCTACTCTATATCTAGTTGGTGAAGTATCAGATAACTGGAATGAAAAAAATGAAACTGATCCAAATAGATTAAAGATATTTAGTAACTTTATTTGTTTACCCAAGGTGGAGGCATATGAATGAACTCCATCTTGAACCGTTATTACTTACTGTCTCACAAACGGCATGCCGACTTAATCTTTCAGACAAAACCATTCGACGGCTTATCACCAATGGGGAGATTCCCTATATGTCTGTCGGGAAATCTATCCGAATTCCAGATACTGCATTACAAAAATGGATTGACGACGGAACACGATATAATGATTCGTGCGTGGAGTTGGTGCCCTCCGATACAGGAGAAAGCATATGCAACTCTATAAGCGAAACGGCATCTACTACGTGTCCTACCAGTCGACAACGGGACGCCAAATTAGACGCTCTCTTGAAACCCGTAAAAAGCAAATAGCCAAACAGCTTACCGCCAAACTCGAGTTAGACATCCACAACGAGCTCGTTTTTGGCAAAGAGCCCAAACGCTACTTCAAAGACATGCTGACCCATTACTTAAAAGCCAAACAGAAAACCAAAGGATTTGAGCGCATCCAGTATGCACTCAAGCCTCTGGTGACCTACTTTGGTGACTGTGATGCTTCCAGGATCAAGGAGATCCATGTCGAGAAGTATTGCTTTGATCGGGAAAAGGAGGTTAAGCCAGCTACAGTACGCCGGGAGATCGGCGCGCTCTCAGCGGCCTTTAACCATGCTGTGACCAAGCTGCGCTGGGGTATTACAAACCCCTGTACCCAGGCTGCCAAGCCTAAAAAGCCCAAGGGACGGGTACGCTGGATTACCCGCTCTGAAGCCTCTACGCTGATAGCAGCTGCCAAAAGCCCACTGGATTGCAATGGCAAGCCCTTACCGGCTCAAGCCTGCTCGACGGTGCTTGCGGACTTTATTGAGCTTGCGCTTAATACAGGCTGTCGCAAAGGTGAGCTTTTGTCTCTTAAATGGGAGCATGTTGATCTTTCCACCCGTCTTTTGCGCTTAGAAGAGACTAAAAGTGGAGAGTGGCAAACTGTTCCCATCAATGAGCAGGCAAGGCAGGTACTCATCAGACGGCTGCGCCATCGCAAGGGCATCTGCCCCGCTACGCCTTTTGTCTTTTTCCATGAAAGGCAAATGCATGGTGTCAGTGTCGGTGACCAGGTCAAGGATGTGAAGACCTCTTTTGCCAGAGCCTGTGTGCGCTCTGGTATCAAGGGCTTTCATATCCATGATCTAAGGCACACCTTTGCCAGCTGGCT
>LWDU01035605.1_pt2 | contig 11923 bp, 14 predicted proteins | sample 727161 | NCBI WGS metagenome assembly LWDU01 (sample SAMN04566230, study PRJNA314399) | hydrothermal vent metagenome | isolation source: deep sea hydrothermal plume seawater | place: Mexico: Gulf of California, Guaymas Basin | collected 2004-07-11 | reverse complement strand
AGAGTAAAGTGCCAGAGTAGAGAGGAGGATCGGGGTCAGAGTAAAGTGCCAGAGTATATACTCTGGCACTTTACTCTGACCCCAATACCCCGATCGCGTCGGTGGAGACCTAGTTTATTCCTAGTCGGCGGGCCATATCCGCAGCAGGCAGGTACCCTGCCTGGAGAGTGCCATCCTCGAACACTACCGCTGGTGTTCCGGTAACACCAAAATCATCACCCATTGCATAGTGCTCTTCTACCGGGTTTACACAGGTCTTCATCTCGATATCTTTGCCTGCTTTCGAATTCGTCAAAGCCTTTTGTGGATTGTCAGCACACCATACCGCCACAGCCTTGTCATAGGAATCTGAGCCAATGCCAGCTCGTGGATAGGCAAGATACCTTACTGCAACCCCTAATCGGTTAAGCTCAGGGACTTCCTGGTGAAGCTTCCGGCAATAGCCGCAGTCGATATCCGTGAACACTGTAATCGTTGCCTTGGTAAGTTCCGGACGTGGCGAGAACACCACCATGTCAGATTCGTTCAGGCTCGCCAGCAGTTGTTTACGTTGTTTGGTTCGGCCGCGCTCTGTGGAGTTGACGAATCCAGCCGGCTCAATAAAAAACAGGTCACCGGCAATAAAATAGTCCGCGGTCTCATTCATATAGAGGATCATGCCACCCTCCATCAGGACTTCAAAATATCCGTCCAGGACACTTCGCTTGACCCCCAATATGGGAAAATCCGGCCTGGTCAGCAGCAGCCTCTCTCTCGCTTCGGCAGCAGTCAGGGGAACAGGAACATCGGTAGCTACTGCCGCTATGGGAAGCGCCAACAATGCAGTTATAAGAAATCTAGTAAGAGCCATAACTCACCCGGTTCACGAAAAACAACGTTACTTTGCATTAAGAGACCCTAGTCTGCAACGAAAGGTTACGCCAGCGGGCCGATTATCCGCGTGGATGGTGCATCTGGTGGAGCTCTTTCATTCGATGCTGGGCAACGTGCGTGTAAATCTGGGTTGTAGATAAGTCGGAATGGCCCAGTAACAGCTGTACGACCCGCAGATCCGCGCCGTGATTCAGCAAATGGGTCGCAAAAGCATGCCGGAGGGTGTGGGGCGACAGCTTCTTCTGGATGCCCGCGGTCTGCGCATGTGCCTTAATTCGGTACCAGAAAGTCTGCCGTGTCATCGCAACGCCTCTATTGCTAGGAAAGACGCAGTCCTGGGCAAGATTTCTTTTAAGCAGTTCAAGCCGGGCTTCGGCCAGGTAGCGGGTAACCCAGATGATAGATTCTTCCCCCATGGGCACGAGCCGTTCCTTCGAGCCCTTTCCCACGATTCGAATAACGCCCTGGCGAAGGTTGATTTCACTGAGCCGAAGGTTAGTGAGTTCGCTGACCCGAAGCCCGCAGGCATACAGAACTTCTAGCATGGTTCGATCACGCACACCCATTGATGTGTTTGTATCCGGCGCAGCAAGCAAACGTTCAACGTCCTGCTCCGTTAGCGTTTCCGGCAGCGGGCGACCAAGCTTCGGGTTTTCTACCCGAAGTGTCGGATCATCGCTCAGCATTTTCTCTCGCAGCAGGTAGCGATACAGAGCACGAAGGCATGAGAGACATCGAGCTGTCGATCGAGCCTTTAGCCCTTTGCCCATCCTGTGTGACAGGTATCGAAGTACATCTTCACGACGGATGGCGATGATGGGGCTGGCGTGCCTCTGGGCCCAGTCGCCGAACTTCTCGAGATCACTTCTATAAGCCTTGAGTGTGTTGTCACTCAAGCCTTTCTCTAACCACAGCGCATCAAGAAATCGATCGATAAGCGCCTGGTCGGATGCGGTGGTCATGACGCTATCTTACTCCTAAAACAAAAAAAGCCCGGATAAACCGGGCTTTTCATGATAAGGCTGCTCTAATTGCGCTTCTCTTTGATTCGAGCTGCTCTAATTGCGCTTCTCTTTGATTCGAGCTGCTCTAATTGAGCTTCTCTTTGATTCGAGCTGCTCGACCACTGAGCTCTCGAAGATAATAAAGCTTCGCCTGCCGAACATCACCGCGACGTTTAACCGTCACGCTGTCAATCTGCCGGCTATGTGTCTGGAAAGTTCGCTCTACGCCAACACCATGTGAAATCTTACGTACCGTGAATGCAGAGTTCAGACCGCGATTACGCTTACCGATCACGACGCCTTCATAGGCCTGAAGTCGCTCCCGTTCACCTTCACGAACCCGCACCTGCACGACAACAGTATCACCACTACCGAACTCAGGAAGATCTGATTTCATTTGCGCGTTTTCGATTTGTTCAAAAATTTTATTCTTGCTCATTTCCAGTTCCTTCAAGTCTCGCGTTTCGCAAGGTACTCATCTAATAGTTGTTTCTCTTCTTCTGTCAACGTCCTGGCTGTTATCAGGTCAGGACGTTTTTTATACGTTCTTCCAAGTGACTGCATCTTTCGCCAACGTGCGATCTGACCATGATCGCCACTCATCAATACCTCCGGCACTGTCAAACCATCTTCGGTTTCCGGCCTCGTGTACTGAGGATAGTCCAGCAGACCATTCGAGAATGAATCCTGCTCAACTGAGTCTGCGTCACCCACCGCGCCCGGCAGTAGCCGCGTTACACCATCTATCAGCAGCATTGCCGGTAACTCTCCACCACTGGCAACAAAGTCGCCAATGGACACTTCCATATCAATAACCGATTCAATTAACCGCTCATCGATACCTTCATATCTTCCTGCTACCAGGATCACCTCCGGGAGCATCGCTAAACTCGCGAGATCAGCCTGTTCAAGCGGCTTTCCCTGCGGCGACAAATAGATTACCGGGCACTGCGCCTGCGCTTTACTTTTCGCCGCATTTATTGCGTCTTTTAGCGGCTGGACCTTCATCAGCATGCCCGGGCCGCCACCATAAGGCTTGTCGTCAACCGTACGGTGTTTATCTTCTGTAAACTCACGAGGGTTCCAAACTTCCAGAGTGAGCAATCCATTTTCAACTGCCCTTCGAGAGATACCGTAATCTGTGACGGCCTTAAACATCTCAGGGAACAACGACACGACACCGATCCACATGACGCTACCCTTTCTCTCTAACTCGTAATCTGAATCCCAATCACTTATACCTGCTAGTAGTCCGAATCCCAGTCTACTGTCACAACGCCGGTTTCCTGGTCTACCTGCTTAACAACATCACCCTTTAAATAGGGGATCAGCCTTTGTTCCCTATCGATGCTGTCATCGGTAGGTTCAACTACCATGACGTCATTCGCACCGGTCTCTAACATGTGGTCAATCTTTCCGAGAACCTCGCCGCCGCTGTTCTTAACCGCCAAACCTTCGAGCTGAAACCAGTAGAACTCTCCTTCTTCAAGGTCTGGCATCGCATCAATGTTGACATGAACTTCATACCCGATCAGATCCTCTGCACGATCCCGGGTATCAATGCCCTCAAGTTGGACAATTAGCCGTTTGCCGCTGGCCTGCCCATCCTTGATCGTGATTTCTTTTTCGGCTCCACCCTTACGAAGTATCCAGGGCGAGTAATCAAGAATTGCTTCCAGCGGGTCGGTATAAGAAAAGACTTTGACCCAACCCTTTAACCCGTGAGTGCCATTAATACTACCCAGACGTATTTCATTCACATCTGGCATTCACGTATTAAGTTATGCAGCTTCTTCGCTAATCGTGGCCGCAGTTGCTTTGCGGTAATCCTTAACGACTTTTTTTACTCGGTCCGACATCTGCGCGCCTTGTCGTACCCAGTAATCGACTCGTTCCAGATCGATCCGCGTGCTTTCTGAAGCACCACGGGCGATTGGATTGAAAAAACCCACTCGCTCAATAAATCGACCATCTCGGGATACACGGCTATCAGCCACGTGAACGTGATAGAAAGGGCGCTTCTTGCTACCACCTCTCGCCAAGCGAATAGTGACCATCTAATTGTTTTCCTTTAATAATTTGTGTTTCGAAGCCCCGCGGGTCCCCGAAAGGGGGCGTATTGTACGGGAAAGACCCCGGAAATAAAACAGCTCGTGGCTTAACAACAACCACGAGCCTTAACACCCATAAGCCATTGTTTATTAAGCTTTATTTACACTATCTGCCCGGGAATCCGCCACCCGGCGGCTGCATCATGCCTCCCATACCTCGCATCATGTTGCTCATCCCGCCTTTTTTGCCCAGCTTCTTCATCATCTTCTGCATCTGTTTGTGCTGCTTCAGCAATCGGTTGATGTCCTGGATCTGCGTCCCGGAACCGCCGGCAATCCGCTTCTTTCTGGATCCGTTAATACTATCAGGATAATGCCTTTCCCCAGGTGTCATTGAATTGATGATGGCTTCCATCTGAATGAACGACTTATCGTTAATTTTTTCCTGGGCAGCCTGGGACACCTTGCCCATACCGGGCATCTTGTCCAACATGCCCGCAATGCCACCCATGTTGTTCATCTGCTGAATCTGATCCCTGAAGTCTTCAAGGTCGAACTTCTTGCCTTTTTTAATTTTCCTGGCAAGTTTCTCAGCTTTCTTCTTGTCAATTTTTTGTTCGGCATCTTCGATAAGGGACATAACGTCACCCATGCCGAGAATTCGTGATGCAATCCGATCTGGGTAAAACGCGTCCAGCGCATCAATTGTTTCACCGACACCCATAAACTTGATGGGCTTACCGGTAATTGATTTGACAGATAATGCTGCACCACCCCTGCTGTCCCCGTCCGCCTTACTGAGAATCACACCGGTCAGCGGCAACACATCGCCAAACGCCCGCGCAGTATTCGCCGCGTCCTGGCCTGTCAGGGCATCAACCACAAACAACGTTTCCGTTGGGGTCAATACCTGATGAAGATCACGAATCTCCTGCATCATCTTTTCATCAATACCTAGCCGGCCAGCCGTGTCGATGATAAGCACATCGGCAAACTGTTTTTTTGCCTCAGCCAGTGCCCCCTTGGCGATATCAATTGGCTTCTGGTCGATGTTCGACTCAAAAAAGTTGATCTGTGCCTGCTCCGCCAGGGTTCGAAGCTGCTCGATAGCAGCAGGACGGTATACGTCTGTGCTCGCTACCATCACAGACTTCTGGCTTTTGTTTTTCAACCAAAGACCAAGTTTGGCCGTCGACGTTGTTTTACCCGCTCCCTGGAGTCCAGCCATCAGGATGACTGCCGGGGGCTGCACAGAAAGGTTAAGTTCGCCTTCCCCTGCCCCCATAACCCTGACCAGCTCGTCATTAACAATTTTGACAAAAACCTGTCCGGGGGACAGGCTCGCTGCGACTTCTATACCCAGGGCCCTGGCTTTTACGCTCTCAATGAAGTCCTTGACGACGACCAATGCAACGTCGGCTTCCAGCAGGGCAATCCGCACTTCACGCAGGGCATCCTGGATATTTTCTTCAGTTAGTTTAGCTTTGCCGGTAATAGAGGAAAGCGCCGAGCCAAGCCTCTCCGTTAATGATTCGAACACTGATTTACCTGATACTTGTTACTGGTTTGGGCTAGTATAACGAATCCCACCAGCCCGTTGTGAAGTGGTGAATAATTGATTGGATTAACAATATGTTGATGGTCACCTCAGGCGTTGCCGCCAGCCTTTGCTACCTGGCTGCAACCGGGTTACAGCTACAAAGGATGCTGAAAGGTAGCGGCACCGATGGCTGGGTTAAACTGCTGGCCGCACTTGCAATCATTTTGCATGGATTCACCGCGTACAAGGGTTTCATCAACACCAGTGGTTATGACCTGGGGATCTACCCGATGCTTTCGCTGATGTCCCTTTCCATCGGTGCCATCGTTCTAATCAGCAGTCTGCGGCGGCCGGTCGATAACCTGTTCGTTTTCGTCTTTCCACTCGCAATCAGCACCATCATTCTCCAAATTGTTTTAAAAGGTGACTACACGCCCCTCCAGGATATTACCGGCGGCATCTTCAGCCACATTGCCTTGTCTATTATTGCTTATAGCCTGCTTACGATCGCAGCAGCACAAGCCCTGCTCCTTTCCTTTGGTGACAACATGCTCAGGCATCACCAACTCGTCATCCTGAGAAACCTGCCACCGCTTGAAACCATGGAACATCTGATGTTCGAGATGATCTGGGCCGGGCTTGTTTTCCTGACCCTGAGCATAGGATCAGGGTTTGTTTTCCTGGACGATTTTTCAGAGCCAGGCCTGTTTCACCATACCGCAATCACACTGGCTGCCTGGTTTGTGTTCATGGTACTAGCCTGGGGACGCTATCAACTGGGCTGGCGCGGCGCGATAGCCTCAAGATGGACGTTGTTCGGTTTTGTGCTACTCGTTCTGGGCGTGCTCGAGGTTATTCTCGGAAAAAGTTGAGTTTTACAGCACTTGACACCGAAAAGCGTAATCCGTACAACTGCAATCTCTGAACTTCCGCGAGGTCTCCATTTTTGGACGATCTGTCGACCGGGGCCTTATTTGGCTCCATTGCCCTGCTTGTCATCATCTCTGCCTATTTCTCAGGATCTGAAACCGCCATGATGGCGCTTAACCGCTATCGGTTGAAGCACCTATCAAATAAAGGACACGGCGGCGCATCTCGAGCGAGCAAACTTCTGGAACGACCAGACCGACTGCTTGGCGTCATTTTGATCGGCAACAACCTGGCTAACTTTACCGCCGCATCTTTGGCGACCGTGCTCGCCATAAAACTCCTGGGCGAAGATAGTATCGCCGCGGCGCCCATCATCTGCACCATTGTGTTTCTTGTATTTGCCGAGGTTGCGCCAAAAACGCTCGCCGCACTTTACCCGGAGAAGATCGCACTCCCCTCTTCCTACCTCCTGCAATTTCTTCTATGGATTTGTATGGCGAATGGGTTCCTGAAGTTATTTGGTGTCAGTCACGACGATGCCGGTGAAGATAACCTTAGCGTGGATGAACTGAGAACAGTGGTCTATGAAGGGTCCCAGATTGCCGGGCACCACCAGGACATGATGCTTGGTGTACTCGACCTGGGCAACGTCACCGTAGACGACATCATGGTGCCGCGAACGGAAATTATCGGCATTGATATTGATGACGACATGGATGAGATAGTGACCCAACTGCGTTCGATACAGCACACCCGCCTGCCCATATTCAAGGAAGATGTAGACCGTATAATCGGTATGTTACATATGCGAAACGCCGCGCGATTCCTGATTGATGGGGAACTAACAAAAGCTGCACTACTACAGGAATCCGTTGAGCCTTACTTCGTTCCTGAGGGCACTCCGCTACAGAAACAGCTGATTAACTTTCAGAAAGAGAAAGAGCGTATCGCGCTTGTCGTTGACGAGTACGGAGATATCCAAGGAATCGTCACCATCGAAGACATCCTTGAGGAAATTGTAGGCGACTTCACAAGTGATATTGCAGCGACCAGTGTGGATATCCATCCCCAGGAAGACGGGAGCTTCCTCATAGACGGCGGTACGCATATCAGGCTTATTAACAGATCCCTCGACTGGACCCTGCCAGTTGAAGGACCCAAGACGCTCAACGGCTTAATCACCGAGTATCTTGAGACCATCCCTGAATTCGAAATCATCCAGATCCAGGACAATATGATCCGGACGGCCAAACTCTCTGAACCTCCGGAACCATTCTAGAGGCTCACCCCGTCATCCCGACCGGAGCGCGAAGCGCGGAGTGGAGGGATCTCTGCCCAACAATACTACGAGACTCCGACTAGGGATCCTTCGACTCGCAGTCTGCGCTGCTCGCTCAGGATGGAAATAGAGATAGCCGAAGGCTATCTCTATTTCCACTTCCTGTTAATCGCTGCGATAATAGACTTGAAAGCAGCCGTGGTCGTGTTCTGGCTGATACCAACACCATAGTACTTGTTGCCATCCTCATCGGTGATCGCAAGGATACAGATTGCCTGGGCCTCGGAACCTTCATTCAGGCCGTACTCCTGATAATCTGCAACATTCAGCGGTTCATTCAGCGTTGCAACCATCGCGTTGATAAACGCATCAATTGGACCCGAGCCAACGCCACTGACATCAACTTCATTATCCGCAACCCGGATCTTCGCCTGGCAACTCTCACTATCATTTCCTTCATTTTGAATCTGGTAGTCCAGCAACTGGTAAGGACCCTCAACTTCAATGAACTCGTTGACGAAAGCCTGCCAGATAACATCGGGTTTGAGTTCTCCACCATCCGCTTCCGAGATCGCCTGCACAATAGGACTGAATTCGAGCAGCACTGATCTCGGCAGTGAAACGCCGAAGTAATTCTCAAGGATGAAGGCAACCCCGCCCTTACCGGATTGACTGTTCACTCTCACCGTTTCACGGTACGAGCCACCAACATCGGAAGGATCGATGGGCAGATAGGGCACTTCCCAAGCGCTATCACTACCGGATTCAACAAACTCCATACCCTTTTTTATGGCATCCTGGTGAGATCCTGAAAACGCCGTGAAAACAAGTTCACCTGCATACGGTTGCCTGACGTGAATCGGTATCTTGGTGCACTCTTCAGATATCGCGACAATCTTCGACATTTCACCAAAGTAGAGTTGCGGATCGATACCCTGCGAAAACAGGTTCATCGCCATGGTAATCACGTCCAGATTACCGGTGCGCTCACCATTACCGAAAAGTGTACCTTCTATCCGTTCCGCTCCGGCCATCAGCCCAAGCTCGGATGCTGCAACGCCGGTTCCTCGATCATTATGGGTATGCAAACTGATGACAGCATTTTCACGATGAGGCAGATGTCGCGTAAAATACTCAATCTGATCCGCATAGACGTTGGGAGTTGCCATCTCAACAGTGCTGGGCAGGTTCAATATAATCTTGTCATCGGCGGTGGCCTGCCATACATCCATCACAGCTGCGCAAATCTCAACTGCAAAATCCATTTCGGTCGCCGTATAGCTCTCGGGGGAGTACTCAAGCGTGAGATGAGTACCTGATGCAACCAGTGCACGGGTATTGTCTTTGACTACCTGGGTCGCATCGGACGCCAGCTTAATCACTTCCTCACGACTCATGTTAAACACAACCTTTCTTTGCAAGGTTGATGTTGAGTTGTACAAATGAAAGATAACTCGCTTGGCGCCTGCAACTGCCTCACAGGTTCGCCTGATTAATTGCTCTCTTGCCTGGCACAACACCTGGATCGTGACGCCATCCGGAATACGATCTTCTTCGATGATCTTTCGGACGAAAAACCCACCTCAATTTCCGTGAATCCAATGTCCAGCAGCAAGTCATACATTTTCTGCTTTTCGTTTGGCGTCATGGGTTCAATCAGCGCCTGGTTGCCATCTCGCAAATCGACACTGCACCAGCGCGGGGCGTCAGTAATGACCTTGTCCGGCCAGGTTCTGTCAGGCAAGGGAATGGGCTTAAAGGGTTTGTATTTCTGGAACGGCATCGTCTTTCGCGTGACTGCGCCACTCGTTCGAGAGGCATTTGTCGATTGATCTTCAGCATTCATTGTTGGTATCTCGAGTATTCAGTTGGGAAGCTGCTGTTTAAGCAGAGGTCGAGCAATGCAGGAGTTTGGAAGGCCGCCTACAACGGCAGTCGTAGCAGCGCCAGAAGACCAGGCGCAGACGCAATCAGCAGAGCGGGTCTGCTGGCTGTTGGAACCGTGTCATTATTAACAGTGTTCATTGTCTGCTTTATCGGTATTAATCGTATTTATTCTTTCAAGGGCAAAACTATAGCTTGCTCAGCATAATTTGCAAGTCTAACGATCCTACTCGGGGCCATATTATTTCAGTGGTTTAAGGTCTTTCCTGAATCGCTTGAAGTTTCTTACGTACCCCTGTGCACTCATTAAAAGACCCTTAATTGCCGCCTCGTTAAGCTCACGTACGATCTTTCCGGGAGACCCCATTACCAGGGAACCATCAGGGATTTCCTTACCTTCAGGGATCAGCGCATTGGCACCGATCAGGCAGTTTTGGACTACGGCATTTATGCCAATCAGGGAGTTGTCTCCAATTGTGCAGCCATGAAGCATCACCTTATGACCTATTGTTACACCGCGCCCGATTGTCAGCGGCATACCCGGATCAGTATGCAGCACCGCGCCATCCTGAACGTTGGAACCTTCGCCTACGGTAATAACATCGTTGTCGCCACGCAGCACCGCGTTGAACCAGACACTTGCATCATTTTCCAGAACTACAGACCCGAGTACCGTCGCGCTATCTGCAACCCAGCAGTCCCCATTGTCCCCCAGCGCATAGATCATGATTTATTAACTCCTGATTGTTCTTACGAATACTATTTGCGGAAACTCTAGCATACTGCCACGTCAGTCAACGGCTACTTCAACCCAACCTTCATGAACTCTACGACTATCATTGAAGTCAGCCCCCATATTTCATGCCCATCAAACTTGAATGCCGGAACCTGATGAGATTCCCCGTATCTGGAAATATCGTCAATACGGACAGGTATTGCAGTCGAAAAATAGGCCAAGGGAACTTCAAACACTGATGCAATTTCATCAGGATTCGGACGCAATTGAATTCCCTGGCAAACAATCCCCACGTAGGGCTTTACCAGCAATCCATGCTTGGAAATAAAAGGCCGAAGCGATCCAATGACATCGACATCTTCAGGAGAGATCCCCAACTCCTCTTCACTTTCCCGCAGCGCGGTGAACTCCAGTGAATGGTCCGTTCGATCCTCCTTGCCTCCAGGAAACGCTACCTCACCGCCATGACTACTCAGCCCACCGGCCCGCTCGGTTAACAGGATACGCAGGCCTGAAGTATCCGTCAGAATGGGCACGAGCACGGCGGCACGAGCCCGTGCATCGTGAATTGAATGAAGCTCAGCTGGTTTGTGCTGCTGCAGGTTTTTCCTAATGTCGCCGATCACAAGCCATCCTATATACTAGGTCACATGAAATATTGTAGCCAATGCGGCGACACTGTGTCGCACATCGTTCCCGAAGGGGACAACCGCCCAAGGTATGTTTGTACGTCCTGCAAAACCATCCACTACCAGAACCCCAAGGTGGTAGCCGGTTGCCTGCCATTTTTTGAAGACAAAGTGCTTTTGTGTAAACGTGCGATTGCACCTCGCAAGGGCTATTGGACCCTGCCCGCCGGATATCTAGAAAACGGCGAGACAACATCCCAGGGGGCACTTCGAGAAACCATAGAAGAAGCCAATGCCAACGTTGAACTCCTCGATCTTTACACCTTGTTCAGCTTGCCCCACATTTCCCAGATCTACCTGTTCTATCGGGCACGACTGACAGATCTTGATTTTTTTCCAGGGGAGGAGACCCTGGAAACGAGACTATTTTCTGAACACGAGATTCCGTGGAACGAATTGGCTTTCCCGGTCATCACCGAAACCCTCGAACATTACTTTCAGGACCTGCCGAAGAACCACTTCCCAATAAGGTCACAGGACATCGTGATCGACCGCAAACGGCACCCGATCAAATAGCTGATATTAATTGAAGACTAGCCGACCCAGGCGCGAGCATTCCTGAAAAGGCGCATCCAGGGCGCGTCCTCTTTCCAGTCATCCGGTCGCCATGAATATTGCACTGCCCTGAACACCCGTTCAGGATGAGGCATCATGGCCAGTACCCGACCATCTTCACTGGTTACAGCCGTTAATCCGCCGGGGGACCCATTCGGGTTGCTGGGATAGCTCTTGGCAGGCTCACCATAATGATCGGAAAAACGCATCGCAATTTGCTCGTTGCGCTCAAGCTCGTCCATCGCCAAACTGGTCATGGTCGCTCGACCTTCACCGTGACTCACCACAATCGGCAGCAAAGCGCCGCGCATACCCGTCAGGAAAATCGATTGCGTCTTTTCGATACGTACGAGTGACAGCCGTGCCTCAAACTGTTCTGACTCGTTACGAATAAACTTGGGCCAGGAATCTGTCCCTGGAATCAGTTCTTTTAGCGTTGCCA
>LWDU01035390.1_pt1 | contig 11925 bp, 13 predicted proteins | sample 727161 | NCBI WGS metagenome assembly LWDU01 (sample SAMN04566230, study PRJNA314399) | hydrothermal vent metagenome | isolation source: deep sea hydrothermal plume seawater | place: Mexico: Gulf of California, Guaymas Basin | collected 2004-07-11 | reverse complement strand
TGACGGTGCGCAGCCAGTATGCCTTGCTGCTCCTTACGTTTGTGATCACGATGAATATGGGTTTGATGGGTTTCATCCGTTCCGGCTTGCGCGGTGACTGGCATATTTTTGGGGTGATGCGTGACACCTCCCCCTGGTCATACACCCCGAGTAACTACACGATGACTGAGATGGTCAGCCTGGCGGTACTGGTATTTATGGTCGGGGTTGCGTTCATGTTCTGGCTTGGTGGTATTGCCGCGAAAAACAAGGCGCCGGATGAGCCGGCAGATAAACCCGATGACGTGCCTGATGGGTCGGCCGCATCGTCAATCCCGCCAGTGGGAGGGTAAAACAATGCGCTGTATTCGTGTTTCTGCTGGTGGTGCTGGGTACTTACATGTGGATTGGGCAGGCGATCACTGCAATGACTGGCGGTGAACGAAAAGCGGCCAGCGTGGTCGAAGTCACGCCGGAAGGAGGCGAAGCGATTTTCTGGGGTAAGGGCCGATGCTTTACCTGTCACAGCCTGGGTGGGGAAGGAAGCGCGGTACGTTGCCCCAATCTTGGCCAGTTTGGTGAGAAGTTCCCATTGCCGATTGGCGCCCGGGCTGAACAGCGCGCCAAGGAGCGTTCCGAAGAAACAGGCACTCACTATAGTAGTACCGATTACCTGGTGGAGAGCCTGGCCAAGCCCGACGCTTACCTGGTGGAAGGCTACAAAAATGAGATGGCGATCGTCTATGCGCCACCGATTTCGTTGAACCTCAAGGAGATCAAGGCAGTAATAGCCTACCTGCAGAGTCAGGGCGGCGATCTGGATCTGGATAACATCGAAAACCCGGGTGAACTGGCCCAGAGTTACTACGCCCGAATCGCCGCGGCGAGCGCAGCTGGTGGCGGCGATCCGGGAAACGGCGAGGAGATGTTCGCCGATACCTGCTCTGATTGCCATAGCATCGCCGGCGACGGCGGTGACATCGGTCCCGACCTTTCCCGTATCGGTGAAAAGGGCCTGAAGTTCATTTCCCAATCCATCCTCCGCCCGACGCGAAAGATCAGCGATGGCTATGAGACCTGGGTGGTAGTGACCAAGTCAGATGAACGAAAGCATGTCGGCCTCAAATCTGGAGATACGCCCGCGGAGGTGCAGATCACCAAGGCAACGGGCGAGGTAGCGGTAATACCTCGCGACGATATCCGCGAGATCAAGCAGGACGAAGGCGCCAGCGTCATGCCCAATGATCTGACTGAAATGCTCACCGTGAAGGACTTTCAGGACGTGCTGGCCTACCTGATGATGCAAAAAGGTGACGAGGCCTCTGCCAAGGAAGCAGCACAATGAAAAAGCCCCCAACCTTTCGCTTCTGGACGATCGTATTGACCCTGGTGTTGACCTACGCCCTGGTGAAGTGGGGCATCCCGGCACTGTCGCGGGAGATCACTGGGATGCCATTCCCGCTGACGGTACCAGGCACGCTGATGTTCATTTATATGTTGCTGACGATCATCGCCTTGTTTTTACTGGTCACTTTCTCCGAGGAGCACCTGGCGGAATTTCTTTACCCCATCCAGCGTTTTTTGCGCGGCGAGTACGGCCGGACAACGCGGACTCTGGGACTGGTAATAGTACCGGCGCTGATCGGCTGGCACTATACCCAAGGTGCAACAGCCCTCGTCGCTGCGCATCCAGCATCCCTCGTCAAATTTCCCCAAAAAGAACGAAGATCTGAAGAACCCCTTTGCCAGCCCATCCGACGCCGAGGTCGACGCATTTATTGAGCGGGCTCAGGCTAACGAGGTTGGATTTATCCCCCAGCTGGAGGCAGACCTGGACAGCTGGGCTGAATACACCGAGCCCGATCACATGCTCGAGGCCATCCCGACAGCGCCGATGCGCGCCTTCTTGCGAGAGTTGGGGGCGGGCAGTGTCAACCGTGATTCGGCCCGCGCAGCGCTGATGGAAAAACACCTGTTTGAGGGTCGGGCCCTATATTCGATGAACTGTCGGCCCTGCCACGGCGACAGTGTGGCCGGTGACGGGCCGATGGCCGACGGGTTCAAACTGCGCCCCATCAATTTCACTGACAACGGCACTATCGAAACAATTGTCGAAGGTTATACCTTTTGGCGTGTCAGCAACGGCGGGCCCGGGTTGCCAACCGAGGCGACACCGTGGGATTCGGCGATGCCGGTATGGAAGTTGAATCTCAGCGAAGAAGAGCGTTGGAAGATCATTCTTGCGGAATACGATCTGGCACAGAAAACCCCACGTATACCGGAGTCGCACTGATGAAATGCCGCGTGGCCACAATCTTCACCCTATTGATCTTGAACTGGGGGGTTGCGGTGGGGGCATCGGCGCCAAGTGGACCCAGGCCAGAGGCGACCGATGCCAGTCTTCACCAAGGGGCAGAGATTTATTTACGCCGCTGCAGTTTCTGCCACGGCTTGCTCGGGGATGGAAATGGCCCGGCCGCAGATTTTCTGGACCCCCGGCCACGGGATTTCACTCTTGGCACCTTCAAGTTCCGAACCACACAAAGTGGCGAACTGCCGCGCGATGAGGATCTGTTCCGAACGGTCAGCCGGGGCCTGTCGGGTACCGCCATGCAGGCGTTTGACAGCGACTTAATTAAAAACGGGCTGAGCGAAAATGAACGTTGGGCCGTGATCGATTACATCAAGACCTTCGCTATCGAATTTGATGACCCCGAACTTGATCCGGTCAAGAATGACCTGGTAGTGACACTGCCATCCGAGCGCCCGGCATACAGTGAAGCACTGGTAGCCAAGGGTAATGAGGTGTTTGAGCACGCGAAGTGCTGGGAATGCCACGGCAAACTGGGCCGCGGCGACGGTCAGAAATCCTTCGATCGAACCGATGACTGGGGCTTCCCAATCCGTATCCGTAACGTGACCCACCCGTGGAAGATCAAGGCGGGCAGCGAGGCGGAGGATATTTACATGCGTTTCTCGACCGGCATAAACGGTACCCCAATGCCCTCGTTTGCTGACGCGCTGACCGAGCAAGAACGCTGGGCCCTGGCTAATTTCATCAAGTCACTTCAACATCAACTGACGAACCATCAAGTGCTCAGGGCATTGGAGATCGAAGGGGAGATTTCTCAGGACCCCGGGGAGGCAAACTGGCTCGCCGCTGAGCCGATGGACGTCCGCTTGACCGGGCAGGTCGTCGCAGCGCCACGATGGCAGAACCCAAGCATCGAACTGGTCACCGTTCGCGCGTTGTATAACCTTGAGGAAATCGCCTTTCTGATTGAATGGGACGACCCGTTTAAAGATGAGCTTCACCAAAGTGGAATCGAATTCGATCCACAAGAAATCTCACGTATGGGCGCTTTCAATTCTTATGTTGCCGCCAACGATGTTGTGCCACGGCAACTGGAGACTTTCAGAGACGCGATAGCATTGCAGTTCCCGGTGAAGCTGCCAGAGGGAACCAAGAAGCCCCATTTCTTTCGCGGTGACTCCTCAAATCCCGTCCATCTGTGGCAATGGCGCTCGGACGGGGTAGAGAATTCGGGGCAGGCAGTGCAGGAAAGTAACGCGCGGGGCTGGAAACAACCTTCCAAGGTGCAACCCGGCGAGAACCAGCAGGTCGATGCGGTAGCGAGTTGGAACCAGGGTCGCTGGAGTGTGATTATGCGCCGCCCCCTCCTGACCGACGATCGCAATGATATCCAGTTCGTCAAGGGCCGGTTTATTCCCCTTGCCCTGAATGCCTGGGATGGTTCCAACGGCGAGCACGGCCTCATTATGAGCCTTTCTACCTGGCATAGCGTCATTCTGGAAGCGCCGGTACCGATAAAGATCTACCTCTACACCCTGCTGGCAATTGTCGTCAGCGGTGCGCTCGGCGTATGGCTGGTTCGCAAAGAACGCCGGCGTGTGGCAGCGATGGTGTAAGGAGTAAGAAGAAGGGAAATGATTCCAAATAGCAAGAGGACAGTTAGGATGAAAACAGGAGCAAGTGTATTCCCCGCGCTGATACTGTTGGTGATGACCAGTTCCCTCGCACGGGCCGACGCTGCGGCGGGTCAGGCGGCGTTTGAATCCAGCGGCTGCCAGTCGTGTCACTACACGCAAGGGCCTGCTACTGAGAAAACTATTGCGGATCAGCTTGCCAAGAAAGGCCCCGAACTGTGGTATGCCGGCAGTAAGTTTCAGCGACCGTGGCTCGAGACCTGGTTGGCAGATCCACAGCCAATCCGACCAATGAAATTTAACTCGGTCATGGAGCCTAACCCGGGTGGGCACGCGGTATTGAGCGCCGACCAGGCCGGTCCGGTGGCCGACTATCTTATGAGTCTTAGATCTGACATGGTTGTGGACGGTGCAGTGAAGGTGAAAAAGAAGAACCTGAAGGGCAAGTTAATCTTTATTAAAAAGATGCCGTGTAGTGGTTGTCACCAGTTCCCCACCAAGAAAAAATTCTCCGGCGGGTTATCCGGCCCTTCACTCATCGGTGCCGGGGAAAGGCTTAACCCGGACTGGATATTGGCCTACCTTCGCGAGCCGAAGGTATTCAAACCGGTCAAGATGATGCCGGTGTTCGTCGGAGTCCTGAGTGATAAGGATATGAAGAACGTGGCGGCGCACGTCGCGACGTTCAAGTAATTGATTACGCGGAGAATGAACATGAGCAGACTATTTCTGATGGCTCTACTGATAGTGGCCCTGGGCCCTGTCTTCACTGGGGCTGCACAGGCAGCGGATGGTAAAGCGTTATTCGGGTTCTATTGTGCGCAGTGCCATGGCACCGAGGGTGAGGGTGATGGCCCTAACGTTACCGGGGATTTTCCGGTTGATCCCAGAAACTTCACGGAGACGGCCGAGATGGAGAAGATCTCCGACGCAGATATTCGCAATGTCATCATCGATGGTGGGCCGATCGCAGACAAGTCACCGATGATGCCACCGTGGGGTAAAACCCTGACGGACGCCGAGATTGAAGCCCTGGTGGGATACCTGCGCCAGTTATGTAACTGTACCGGCAAGACAGGTTAGCCCGACGGTCTCAATACGATGAAGCTTTGGAAAAAGCGTCTGGCGAACGGTGTGATCCTTTCTGGCATGGGCATTAACCTGGTAGTGATTGTATTGATTCTCTATTTTTTCGTCCTGTAATCGGAGCCTGCAAACGGATACGGCAGTGGCAGACTCACCACCCGCAACCAGCTTGGGCCGGCTACCGATCACCTGCTGGGCCGGACCTGCCGTGTTTATCACGGTTGCGATCACTGTGCTGTAGCCCGTCGGCAGCGCCTGAAGATCAGGCTCTGCAGGTGGAAACCCTGCGCGAGCAATTGGCGCCGGTCGGCAAGATGCTGGTCACCAAAGCAGGGCCCGGAGTCGGCGTCGCCAATGTGATCGTGGGGGGTGAAGCTGTTTACCAGAGTGCTTGCGCGGTGTGCCACGCCACGGGCATTGCCGGTGCCCCGCAACTGGGCGACCAGGAGTTGTGGCGGGATCGGGCTGCAGCCGGGGTCGAAGCACTCTATGGCAATGCGATTAACGGCTTCCAGGGTGCGATCGGGGTTATGCCACCTCGAGGCGGCAACGCTGCCCTGAACGAGGCTGAAGTTCGTTCCGCGGTCGATTACATGCTGGCGGCACTGCAATGAAACAGTGGCTGCGCACATGGCAATTACGGGTGTCGGGAACTCAACGGGCGAGCCCCGGAGAAGAAAATGAATAGTGCACCACTATGGTTTGTCCTTACGTTGGTAACCTGCGCGCTGGCGTTTCTAGGTCTCGATCTTGCGGTCATGAAGTTAAACGGATTGACCCTTTTCTTTCAGCCATGAAAGGCGTGGGTGACTCAAAAAGAATGATCAACGGCCATATGCTTTATTGCAACGCGAAGAATCCCTTTGGCTCGAGTTCTGTTCGAAGCCTGCTTGGCTTCATGGTCCTCGCGTTCGCTATGGTACTCGGGGGGTCAACTGACCTGCCGGCAGCTGCGGTTGATGCCGCGCCTGGAGCAGTGCAGGGGGCAGCGGACACCGTCCCATCGGGTATTAGCGCACCGGACCTGACCGCGACCGACTATCCGACGGTGCCGGGGGTCAACAGCCGGGTTACGGTCTGGTTGGTCGCCCAATTGCACCTGTGGTTTGCCGCTTTTGTACTTGCAGTGCCGATCTTTGTTTTCATCATCGAGGCTATCGGGATGAAAACGCGAGATCAGCGTTACGACGATATGGCATACGAATTCATCAAGATCAGTATTACTGCGTACTCGTTAACTGCGATCTTGGGCGGCCTGTTGCTGTTCAGCCTGATCGTGTTTTACCCGCACCTGTTTTCCTATCTCAGTGAGGTTTTTGGCGAGAGTATGTTTTATTACGCGTTGGCGTTTTTCGCTGAGAGCGCGGCTCTGTATTTGTATTACTACGGCTGGCATTGGTTGCAGGGTGGGTTCCGCAAGTGGCTGCACCTTAGTATCGGGTTAGTACTGAATGCGGTCGGCACCACCTTGATGTTTCTGGCTAATGGCTGGGTAACCTTCATGATGAGTCCCGCTGGCATTGATCCAGCCGGCGTGTTTTCTGGAGACACCTGGGTCGCGATGCATAACTATCTGTGGAATCCGATCAATCTGCACCGGTTCATTGCCAACATTGCCTATGGCGGATCCATTGTTGGCGCCTATGCCGCTTTTCGTTTTCTCAGCGCGGGGCGCCCGGAGGAACGGGCGCACTACGACTGGATGGGATACAACGCCAACTTTATCGCCATCCTGGCACTGCTGCCGCTACCGTTCGCGGGTTATTATCTTGCGGCAGAGATCTATGCTTATAGTCAGCAGATGGGCATCACCTTGATGGGTGGCATTTTTGCCTGGCTGTTTATTATCCAGGCTGTGTTGATCGGCACCCTGTTTTTGTCTGCTAATTATTACCTCTGGTGCGGCATGGGCCGCAGTGATGGAGCGGCCCGCTACAACGGCTACATCAAGTATCTGGCGATCGCGATTATCGGAAGCTTTCTGGTCTGGTTCACTCCGCACACTCTGGTATTAACCAACGAGGAACTGAAGGCGCTCGGTGGGCCTTACCACAAATATCTAGGCCCCCTGGGAATCATGCCGGCGAAAAACACAGCCGTGAATATCATGATTCTGTTTACGGCGCTCAGTTTCCTTTTTTACCGCCGCTCAAACCGGATCGCCACGGTAACCTGGGTCAATGCCGGTAATGCGGCTCAGTTGGCGCTCTATACGACCGGTATAGCGAACCTGCTGTTTCTGGGGATCTACCACGGGTACTTCACCAACACCGTGTACAAAGTGGCGGCTTCGATTCCACAGGTGATGACGACTTTAATCATCATTGTGGTGAGCATTACGCTGGACTCGCTGATGTACCGCGGGTCGCGCGAGGTTGCGCCCCTGAATTGGGGCAGAGTGCCCAATCGGGCTCAGTACGCTCTATTTCTGCTGGCCGTGGCATTCACCTGGCTGATGGGGTTGATGGGATACATCCGATCCGGGATTCGCCAGCACTGGCACGTGACTGATGTCTTTCGCGATGCATCGCCGGATGCTTACACGCCGACACTGGGTTATGCCGCCAATATCGTTTCAATTGGCACTATTCTGTTCATGGTCCTGGTGATATTTGTTTTCTGGCTGAGTCAGATCAGCAGTCGGCGGACTGATGCCCGGGGTTACTGGAAAGGAGTCCAGGGCGGATGAAGCATTTCCTCAAAGTTACGATATTCAGCTTACTGATGATCGGGTTCTTCGCTGGATTTTCCAACTACGGCATACCGGAGATCAAGCCAGCACCCCCTCCGGTCGAAGAAAAGTTGGACTTGGGGGCGATGACACCGGAACAGTTCATTGTCCTGGGGGAGAAACTATTCAACGGAAAGGGCACCTGCACCCTATGTCATAACGATGTGGGTGGACGTGCCCCGTTGTTGGAACGGGCTGGCGTTGTCGCCGGAGAACGATTGTCCGATACTCGTTATCAGGGTAGGGCCACTGATGCACAGGAGTACCTGGCCGAGTCTCTGCTTGAGCCATCAGCTTACGTCGTCGCTGGCTTCGGCAAAGCAGGAAGCGGCGATGCGGTCAGCCCGATGCCCAGTGTCACGGCTGGGAGTATTGGCCTGTCAGAAGTCGAGGTCAGTGCCGTCATCGCCTACCTGCAAGACCTTGCTGGCGTTGAGGTTACAGTTGAGATCCCCACCGATGTTCAAACGCAAGTGAGTGATTCCGATGCGCCCGATGCAGCACCCCGTGTTGCACTGGCGAGCGCCGATGAAGTGATAACGAAGTTCTCCTGTGTTACCTGTCACAAGATGTCCGGAGAAGGAGGAGAACTTGGTCCGGACCTCAGCCGTATCGGGGCTACCCGGGATCTGGCTTACCTGCGCCGGGCAATTCTGGATCCCGCAGCAGAAATAGCCGATGGTTATCCGCCCATCATGCCCCCGACCTACGCGGGGGAAATCTACGCTGGTGAACTCGAACTGCTGGTGCAATACCTGGCATCGCTAAGGTGAACAAAGTCAAAAAAATGCCGAAAATCCCACGCCTGGCGCAGTTGGTTCTGGTGATCGGCGGTATCTATGCAGGGTTCTGGCTGATCTTCGATTTGCTCTTGGGTCAACCTATCCCGGCAAGTCTGATGGGGATGTATATGTTCTTTGTGGTGACCGGGGTGTTGATGGTGTTCACCGCAACCGAAGAAAGCACCCGGCAGTTAGTTGACCCGATCCAAGCACTGGTTGAGGAGCCGGGCCGGCGACTGATGCGAAACGTGGTCTTTTTTCTGGTACCGGGTTTGGCGGCGGTTGCGGTTTTTCTGCAGATGCAGCCTAGTGATGAGGCACCCCTGGAACTGCGTTCTATACATCCTGCACCCCCATCCTCGGCGAAGATTTTTGGTAAACGCTATGATTTGATGAGTCTGGAGAACCCTTACCGGCATCTGGAAAAAGACGATCCTGAGCAGTTCCGCGAACTGGTAGCTGCCGGTGGTGAAGTGTATATCCGCAATTGCCAGTATTGCCACGGCGATAAATTGGACGGGAAAGGCCCATATGCTCAGGGCCTCAATCCAGTGCCGCTGAATTTTCAGGATATTGGCACGATCGCCCAGCTACAGGAGTCATTTTTATTCTGGCGGATTGCGACTGGCGGCCCAGGCCTGCCCAAAGAGGCGACACCCTGGATTTCATCAATGCCAGTCTGGCAGGAGTTTCTCAGCGAAGAACAGATCTGGCAAGTGATCCTGTATCTGTATGACTACACCGGTCACCAGCCGCGATCCTGGGGGCATGAGTAGATGGCGACGCCAAAGTTCAAGGTAGGGGCCTTTCAGGAGGTCAGCCGGGGCGCGGATAAGTGCGGCTTACCGGTATTACGGCAGTATCTACGGCTGATCGTAATCTTTCTGACGGTGTTGCTCGGATTCATGGCCAGGCCTGCCTTTCCGGCGGGTGATGCTGAAAAGGGCGAGGAGGTCTACGTACAACGTTGCACCTTGTGCCACGGTGAAGAGGGTGATGGTATGGGTCCGGCGGCAGAGCGACTCAACCCGCCCCCTCGAGATTTTACGATGGCACAGTACAAGATCAGAACCACCGCCTTCGAAGAGATTGCGCCGGTCGATAGCGATCTGGTGCGCATGATTCACGATGGCATGCCCAGTACTGCCATGCCTGGTTGGGGCGATGTACTGACCGAGCAGGACATTAACGACCTGGTTGCTTTTCTCAAGACCCTGGCGGGCCTGGAGGAGGAAGAGACCGGCCAGGTTATTGACTATGGCGTGCAGGTGCCGATCTCACCTGAGAGCATCGAAACAGGGCGCAAACTCTTTCACGAAGATGATCGGTGCTCCGAGTGCCATGGAAGAAACTTAAAGATGATTCCGGCTACCGGACCTGGCCGCGCAACCTGACCAAGCCTTGGACGTTTCGCGGCAGCAACGACCCCGGCGATATTTTCACCCGCATCACTACCGGGATTGCTGGTACCCAAATGCCTTCATTTGATGATCCCGCCAGCGACGGCCGTCTCTCGATTGAGCAGCGCTGGAACATAGCCAACTATGTGAATTCATTGGCAAAAACCGAAAAAATCGTGCGCCCAGAGAATACCGTGATACGGGCGACGCGGGTGGCCGGGCCGGTCCCGGTTGCCCCTGAAGACCCGCAGTGGCAGGAGGCGCCATCGAGCACTTTTCTTCTGGTACCCCAGTTGATTGCTGCAGACCGGTTCTTTACCCCGTCCAACGACACCATAACGGTGCGCGCTCTGTACAACCAGGATGAGATCGGCTTTCACGTGGAATGGGACGACCGGACCCGAAGTATTCCCGGGGACCGGGCGGCAAAGAAAGTTTCCGAACCAGGCCTGGGCGAGGATGCGGTAGCGATTCAGTTGCCGGTGAAGATTCCTACTGGCCCCGAGAAGCCGTATTTCCTGCACGGCGATTCACGTCACCCGGTCAACCTGTGGTCATGGGGCAGCGGTAGCACCACCGAGGATCCGAGCGTAGCTTTAGTGACGGCTCGCGGGATAGCAGACAAGATTGTCCGTGATGCGAGCACGGTTGGTCTGCAGGGGCGTGGCAGCTACCACGAGGGGACCTGGCAGGTGGTGTTGCGCCGGCCGTTGACCACGGTGGGTTCCGGGGAGGACCTGCAATTTGTCGAAGGGGCTTTCATCCCGGTGGCGTTCTCTGCCTGGGACGGCAGCAACGGTGAGCGGGATAGTGCCCATACGTTGACCACCTGGTACTGGTTGCTGCTCAAGCCCGAGCCGGGCAATAAGCCCTGGCTGTTCGCCGGATTCGCTTTTGTACTGATACTGTTGTTAGAAATATGGTGGGCCCGTACCGCCATGCGGCGAGCCCGAAGCTGATGCAGACGGCGTTCCCGCAACCACAGCGCCCGGAACCTCGTAAAGGTACCAAGACCAAACTTCTTGGGGTAGTGTTACTGATTCTGGCGATGCTTGACGCGATGTTGTCCTGGCGTGGCGGGTTTACGCTGCAAGGCATCGTCCCGGTACTTTTTGCCGGGGGGCTGATTCTGTTGGTGATCGGAGCGGTGCGCGAGGGGGTTTGATGGCCTTGCGGTGGAGCGTTCGGACAGGGTTGGCGCTGCTTCTTGCCGCAGCCTTGACCGAAACCGCTACCTGCCGGCACGCAGAGCCCCTATCCAGGCCTTGGAGGTAACTTCACCCTGGCTTCGGCCACAGGCCCCACCTCGCTTTCTGATTATCAAGGAAAGGTAGTACTGCTCTTTTTTGGTTACACCTTTTGTCCGGATATCTGCCCCACGACATTGACCGTGCTGGGTCATGTGTTACAGACTTTAGGCGACACTGAATTAGACAATGTTCAGGTGCTGTTTATCAGCCTTGACCCTGAGCGTGATTTGCCACAGCGCATGGCTGAGTACAGCGCCTTTTTTCATCCCAAGATCAGAGGTTTGACCGGCACGGCCGCGCAGATCGCTCAGGTCGCTAAACAGTATGGTGTACTCTACCAAGCAGTATCCGCTCCTGACTCCGCATTGGGATACAGTGTCGATCACTCAGGCGTTATGTACCTTCTCGGCTGGGACGGGGGCGCTGTCGCGTTGATCCAACATGGGTCCCCGGCGGACGAGGTACTCAAAATAGTTCGCGAGGTGCTGGCTCGGCAGGTAGGCCAACCTAGAAGCGGGAAAGACGAAAGGTTACACAATATGGACCAGGTGCTTACGTTTGAGCGTGAGGTAGGTCCGCAAGACCATTTCATACCGCTGGTCGTGCGTATGAAACTGGATCTCGCTGGAGCACGAATTCACCTGGCGGACTGGCAGGTGCTGGCCGAAGATGACCGCCAGCTTCTGGTCGAGTTGCAAATTGGCGATTCAGCCCAGGGGCGCCATTATTTCAATGCGCTGCGCGAGTTA
>LWDU01039182.1_pt1 | contig 11928 bp, 8 predicted proteins | sample 727161 | NCBI WGS metagenome assembly LWDU01 (sample SAMN04566230, study PRJNA314399) | hydrothermal vent metagenome | isolation source: deep sea hydrothermal plume seawater | place: Mexico: Gulf of California, Guaymas Basin | collected 2004-07-11 | reverse complement strand
TCGAAGGCAACACGAATGGCCCAGGCGGAAGTGCGCTCACCATGATCCCGATGCCGACGATCACTCCCCAGGAACTCGAACAGGCTCACCACAGAACCTTCGTCTTCGGACGCGGTGCAGCCACAGACAGCGAGCCCAAAACCATTACTGAGGCCCAGGGAACGAACAGTGCCGCCCCAAGTCATGTCCCCTCCGGTACCGATGATTTCGTCTACGAAGTCAATGGCGAGAGCATCAACCTCGATGAATTCAACAAGCTGCCTTCGCACGCTCCACTGCCCTGGGGCATCAAGGTGGACGACGGAAGCAAGGGCATGCTTAACGCGGACATGCACCGACTATCGGCGGCTCCAAAACTCGGGGATCTCGAGATCTGGCACATTCAAAATGGAGGGGGCGGCTGGTCACACAACGTCCACATTCACTTTGAGGAAGGACGAATTCTCACCCGGGATGGAGAGACTCCGCCCGATTGGGAGAGGTTCGGCCGAAAGGACGTCTACCGGGTAGGCCGCATGGACGACAGCGGCAGCGAAATCACACTGGCCATGCGGTTCAGGGACTTCGGCGGCGCCTACATGGAGCACTGTCACAACACCCAGCATGAGGACCACTCGATGCTCCTGCGCTGGGACATCGAGAACCCTGGTCAGCTTCGCCCCTTCCTGACACCGGAACCCCAATGGAATGGTTGCACGTACACGGAAAGTTTCACTCTCCCGACTGCACGCACCCAAGAAAACGGGCACGACCGTCCCGATGAACTCGTTGGGGACTTTAAGGCCAAGCAAGATTTTCAGAAGGACGACAATGCGGCGGAATTGCTCTGTGCGGCCGGTGCCAAGGATGCATGCTCCGGGGGCTCGACAACAGCACCAACAGCAGGAACCGGAGGGGGCGGAACGACAACCGATTCGACCACCGGCACTGCTACGCCGGATGTAACCCCAGGCGTTTCGTCTGGGGCGGCTGACACAACCGTAACTTCCGACGACGGCAAGTCTAAGAAGAAACGAGGCAAGAAGCGCGGTGGTCGAGGTCGTGGAGGCCGAGGCAAGAATCGAAGCGCGAACTTGCAACAGTAATGGGACCGAAACAGAACAACTAAGGAAAAGAAAATTGTTCGGCGGGGGGTAAACAGGATATGAAAGATTCGAGGAGCGAGGGCATCAGCGATAGGCTTGCGGTTGGAATTTTCGTGAGTCTGGCCGTGGCGCTTTCCCTGACCCTGGGAAGCAGAATTTATGCTTCCCAGGGGTTCCAGGGGATGGGATCCGGGCATTTTCCCAATGTTGCCCTGGTAACCCACGAGGGTGAAGAAGTTCGGTTCTACGACGATCTCGTGGCGGGAAAGGTGGTCGCGATCAACTTCATCTTCACCAGTTGCCCCGATTCATGTCCTGCCGAAACTGCGAAGCTTGTTCGCGTTCAGGAGGAACTCGGTGACCGGGTGGGGAAAGATATATTCATGTACTCCATCAGCATCGACCCGGAATACGACACGCCGGAAGTCTTGAAGAAATACCGCGAAAAGTTCTCGATCAAGCCAGGGTGGACCTTTCTCACGGGAAACGAGGACGACATCATCCTGATTCGAAAGAGCCTGGGCCTCTACATGGAGGAAATCCAGAACGATGACGGCGATCACAATCTGACCTTCATTGTGGGCAATGATCGAACTGGGAAGTGGATCAAGCGCTCTCCCTTTGACAATCCAAGGATGCTCGCGAACCTCATTGGATACAACCTTTTCGATGGAACGATTCCACGCATGAACGCTAAGAGCTATGCAACGGTTCCGGATGCTCCGGAATTTACCAAGGGTGATTACCTTTTCCGGACGCGTTGCGAGTCTTGCCACACCATCGGTGGAGGAAAGACTCGCCTGGGCCCGGACCTCGCCGGTGTCACCGAAAGGCGTGATCGGTCCTGGCTGGCACGATGGCTCAAGGAGCCCGACAAGATGCTCAAAGAAGGCGATCCCACGGCGACAGAACTGTTCCTTCAGTATCAGGAAATCGCCATGCCCAACCTCCGTCTTGTCGATGAGGAGGTAGACGCGCTCATCGAGCACATGAGGTTGGAGAGTTTGCGCTTGGTCGATCTCGCGAAAAACTCAGAACCTCTCCCGTCAGTTTCGCTCAGTCCTCTGGCTGATAAAGGGCAGCGCTGAATTTGCCCGGGCTCTGAGTAGGAAAGGAGTCAAACGTTAGAAGTATCCAGAATCGTCAGTAGGCGATCCCAAAAACGAAGGTCAACGGTTGAAGGCCGGAGAGGTCTCGTGTCATGAGCACCCTAGACGACAGAGAAGCAGATGGGACACGACTTTCGATCAAACCATTGGGCATAAAACTTGGCCTTGAAATCCAAGGCTTGAACTTTTCGAATCCATTGAAACCAACAACAGTCGACCGAATCCAGAGTCTCCTGCTTGAAAAGCAATTCCTCAGTTTTCCGAACCAGGATTTGACGCCCGAACGGCTCTTCGAAATTTCCGAACTATTTGGCATGCCCGAGGTAAGCCCGATCTGGTCCGGAATGCCGGAGAATCCAGCAATCATTAGAGCCGCCAAGAAGGCGGGAGAAGTCGACCCCCTTCTCTGTGACCCGCAAACTTTCGGAAGTTTTTACAAACGGCCCAGTAAATTCGTCTTCGCCTACTTCGATGACGAATCGATCAACGCCGACATCATTTGCGGCTCGATGACCGAAGCGTGGAAGGCGCTTTCAAAACCGCTACAGGATTTCCTCGCTCCTCTCACCGCGATTCACACCGCTTCCTCGGTTTATGCGCCCAGTCGGAAAAATGCCGGCCTTTACGTCGGGGGGAACTGCTCGCAACTCGTCTACTCGGACGCGGTCTATCAGTCCTCGGAGCACCCGATCGTGCATACCCATCCCGACACCGGCCTGAGAAGCCTCTTCATCAACCAGGCCCACACCCAGTCTATCAAGGGGCTTGGTAAGATTGAAAGCCGAACCATTCTGAATTTTCTCTGGGCTCACTGTGCGAGGCCAGAATTTGGATGCCGTATCGTCTGCTACGCGAAAAACTTCGTAATTTGGGACAACCGGGTGACCACGATCATGCTCACCGAATACGAAAAGATGAAGGATCGCCTGCTCTACTTGATCGCCACAAGGAACGAAGAAAGGCTCAACCCTTCGCCGATTTGGCCGACCACAGCCAAAGCCTTTACCTGATCGGCGAACACAGCCAAAGCGCTGTTACGCCGGCCTCTTTGCAGTTCGCTTGGCGGGCTTCGCTCGCTTTCCGATCTCGCCCACCCAGGTCTTGATCTGGATTCGTAATTCCTCGGCAATGTCGACGATCTCGAGGTTCATCTCTTCGGCTACCTGCCGAGCAAAGCTGGAAGCTCCAAAGGCTCGAACCATCACATAGGCTTCGGGGCTCCGATCGCGTACTCGCATGGCCGCCTTCAGATTCGAGGGATCGTCGTTGGTCCCAAGCAGAATCACCAAATTGCTTGGGGGCCGGTCGCTTCCCTCGGCTCCCGAAAGAATAGGGGCCCAGACTCTCGGATCCTCTTGCAAGCCACTCCGCCGGCGAACGGGGATATCGGCGATTTGGCTTCGCTGAGCGCTGGACAGACTGTCAAAAAAACGCTGCCAAGCCAGTTCTGCATCCTTGTCGATGATCGCGATGGAATCGATGTGTTCGGTGCCACGAACTTCCATGAACTGCCTCAGGTAGGTCTGGCAGAAACGCCCAAACCCCGTAAAAACCAGGGCCTCACGCCCCTTGTTCTCCCTCATGTAGTCGATGCTGTCCCGGCAGATCTTCTCGGCCACCGCCTTGTGAATATTCACGCAGGGCTGCCGGCCCCCGCGTGCAAGAATTCTGTTGGCGCGATCCGTCAAATCGAGATCGGCGACGCGGACCAACATGGGCAGCCCATTCTCCCCACCGAAGTGAGCTTCGGATTGCACGGCCAGTTCGACATTGGCGAGTTCATCGTTGGTGAGGAGCATCAAGGCTCGGGCATGACCGATTCTCAATGCGTCGACTGTGCTCCGTTCGGTGATATCGCCGCCGATCAGGTAGACCCGCTTGAGCGGGCCGAAATGGCTGATCATGGAATCGGTTACTCGCTTTTCCACCACGAGGATTCGTGTGCCCGGAAAAGATCTGAGGCATTCATCCACCACCGCACGCGCAACCCGGCCGCCACCGGCGAGCACGATATGGTCTCGCCAGGGCCACTTGTCCACCAGTCTGAGCCAGATGGCGCGCCACAGGCCCTCGATGACCGCGGCCGCCGCCAACACTGGGGCCAGAAAGTAGGTGGCGAGCAGAGCCATCTGCCAGAGGCGCGGGCCTCCGGTGGGCATGCCGAGATCCATTCCGCCCAGAGCGAAGAGCCCAATGGCGTAGTAGAGCTGAATCAGGAAAGCATCGTCGGGAATATCGCCACGGTCACTGACGTTGACGCCACTGCGAAACGCCAAAACGGCCACGACCAGAACGAGAAGGACGAGAAATACCTGACGAAAAAAGGTTCGGAGAAAATTCCGCCGCGTCGGCATATAAAGTGGCCACCTGGCTGGCTGTCCACATGGCGCGCCCGGCAGGATTCGAACCTGCGACCCCCGGCTCCGCAAGCCGATGCTCTATCCAACTGAGCTACGGGCGCACTGTTGTTATGGACTGTAGTTGTCTCTGGTGGTTGTGATCTGGTGGTTGTGATCTGGTGGTTTGGTGGTGGTGGTCGTCGTTTCGTTGGGATCTCGTGTTGCCCGAAGAAACTCAACCGAGGAGGCTAAGTCCCTTCGAGGGCGGCTCACTCTAGCGAAGAATGCCGTGGGCTGAGAGTCCTCGGGGCGCTGTGCCGGAAGCCGGGGTGGTCACTGACGGAAAGCAAGTGGCGGAGAGAGTGGGATTCGAACCCACGGTAGGTTTCCCTACACACGCTTTCCAAGCGTGCGCCTTCAGCCACTCGGCCATCTCTCCGAAAATTCTCGGGTTGACTCCTCGCTCTTTCCATCCCGTGCTAGGCCCAATCGGCCCCTACCTGAACCGAACGGCCCCTTGGCCGACAAATATCCCGTGCGAGGTCGCTGGCGGAGAGGGAGGGATTCGAACCCTCGAACGGTTGCCCGTTACACCCTTAGCAGGGGCGCGCCTTCAGCCACTCGGCCACCTCTCCGCGGGGGCGGAACATACGATTTAACGGGCGGATTCCCCACCCCGTAGCCGTTGCCCCATGGGGAATCCATCACCGGGGGGCGGCGTCTTCTTCTTCCTTCTCTCTTCTCGATTGGGTCCACCTGGCCGATCCATGGGCATCGGCCAGGACCCTGGGTCCGGGTCCCATCCAGGACCCGGGTATCGGAACAGGAAGTGGCGGAGAGGGTGGGATTCGAACCCACGAGAGCTTTCACTCTGGCGGTTTTCAAGACCGCTGCCGTCAGCCGCTTGGCTACCTCTCCGTGCTGAAACCTGGAAACGGCCGGCAGGACCCCGTGGGTTCCCCGCTCGGCATTTCGCGGCAGAGAGTACCCGAGATTTCCCGGACGAGCAGCGCCGAAACTAGCCGAGCGCGCGGCATTGCCCGTCCGGCCCTTAGGCAGTCCAATCTTAGGCAGTCCAATCTTGGGCAGTCCAATCTTGGGCAGCCAAAGAGTGGCTTGCCTATTCTCCCTTCAATCGGCCCTCTCCTCGAATGCATACGGATTTCTCCCATGCACAAACTTTTCTCATGGATGGCAGGGCCCTGGCAGCAACGATGGCGCTCGGCCCAACGCCGGGCGGGTCTGCCCAGCGGCTGGGCACCCCTGATCGCCAGCGGGCTCGGCTTTGCCGGGCTTGCCGGGCTTGCCGGGGGATGCGACCGCCCGCCGGTCCCTTCGGCCGGTACCCAGGCCAGTACCCAGGCTAGTACCCAGGGCATGGTCTGGATTGCGGGCGGCGAATTCAGCATGGGGAGCGACGCCCGGCTGGCCCAGGCCGACGAACGCCCGGCCCACCCGGTGCGCGTCGACGGTTTCTGGATGGACTCCACCGAGGTCACCAACGCACAGTTTCGAAAATTCGTGGAGGCCACGGGATTCGTCACCGACGCCGAGCGCCCGCCGGACCTCGCCGCGCTCATGGCCCAGGTTCCCCCCGGCACCCCACCGCCACCCGCCGAACTTCTGGTGCCCGGTTCGCTGGTTTTCACTCCGCCCCAGGCCCCGGGCCAACCCTGGTGGGAATGGCGAGCCGCTGCCAACTGGCGCCGGCCCGAGGGGCCCGCGAGCGATCTCAGCGGTAAGGACGATCACCCAGTCGTACACGTCTCATGGCGAGACGCGAGCGCGTATGCGGGTTGGGCGGGCAAACGCTTACCCACCGAAGCCGAGTGGGAGTTCGCCGCCCGGGGCGGCCTGCACGCGGCCCCCTTCGTCTGGGGAGACCAAAAAGACGACCTGGGCACACGAATGAATACCTGGCAGGGCCAGTTCCCCACCGTGCGCGAAAGGGGCGACGGCTACGCGGACACGAGTCCGGTGGGCAGCTTTCCGCCCAACGGGTACGGGCTCTACGACGTGGCGGGCAATGTTTGGGAATGGGTCGCCGATTGGTATCGGCCCGATACCTACCCCCGACGCGCCGGGGGTGGCGTCGTCGTCAATCCCACTGGACCCACAAGCAGCTTCGACCCCGATGAACCCTATTCCCCCAAGAGGGTCTGTCGCGGCGGCTCCTACCTGTGCTCGGACAACTACTGCACCGGCTACCGACCCAGTGCACGCATGAAGAGCAGCCCCGACACCAGCCTTGCCCACACGGGATTCCGCTGTGTGAGAGACCAGGGGTAGAGAGCAGGAGTAGAGAGCAGCAGCTCGGGTTAGGCGAATTCCGAAACCGGAACACGCGGCAGCGAAAGCCTGAAACGAGCCCCGCCGAGGGGAGAGTCCTCCACCTTGACCTCGCCGCCATGGGCCAAAACCGCATCCCGGGTCAGGGCCAACCCGAGTCCGTAGCCGATTCGATGTTCCCGGGATTTCGCCGCACCCTGAAAGAAAGCCTCGAAGATCTTCTCGCGCTCGGAGTGTGGAACGCCGGGGCCTGAATCGTCCACCGTTAACTCCACGGTATTGCCCCTCCCATCCAGGTTGACCACTACTTTGTCCCCGGGCAAGGACCAATAGACTGCGTTTTCCACCAGGTTTCCCAGGGCCAACATGAGTGCTTCCCGGTCGCCTTCAATTTCAAGATCTCCCGATTCTAGCAACTCGACTTCAATCGAGTCCCGGGCCCCCCGCCTGCGCTCGCGTTCAATGCGAATCCGCGCTTCCCGCGCGACATCAAAACACTCGTGGGACTCGACGGTTGCCTTTCGGGTGCAGAGAACCACCAAGTTATCCACAACCCGGGCCAAGCTGCGGAGTTCGTCGATCTGATCGGTCAATACTTCGCGATAGCGGTCTCCATCGCGATCTCGGAGCAAGGCCACTTCCGTACTCCCCAACATGTTCTGGATCGGGGATCGAAGCTCGTGGGCGAGACCTGCGGTCATCACCATGACCCGATCCCGTTCACCCCGAATATTCCCGAGCATGTCCCTCAGCGCTTCGACGACAGCACTGATTTCTACCGGAAGGTTGGGCACCACCAAATCCTGGGTGCTGTCGAGCGCATCGATGGACCGTACGTTGGCCGCTACTTTGGAAAGGTGATGGCCTGCCTGTCGGCCGATCATCAGCCCGCCCAGCGCGGACAAAATCAGGGCCACTGAGGCAAAAGTCGATGTGTTCAGCCAGAACTGGTCGACCACCAAAGCCGCCTCCGAGTTATTGAAGAGCAAACCCATCACCAGTTCGTCGCTCAGTTCCGAGGTAAACCACGAAAATCCACCGCCCAGCTCTTCTTCCAAGCCGGCTTCATTCCTCAGCGGATCGACTCTTTCGAGTTGGGACAGCTCGCCAAAATCTCCCCAATGCTCCCCGTTATTCTTCCAGACTCTCCACGAAAAACGAGTCGCCGGATGGTTCTCCTGAAGGGCTACAGCAATGCTCTCAAAACTGGAGGGGACCTGTTCGGTCGCGGAAAAATACGCCCGCATTTCGGCCACTTCTTCCCGGCCGTGGGCAAGTTCTTCGTCGCGCACGGCGGAACGAAGGGAAATGCTCGATGTCCAGATCACGGAAACCGAAACAACACCCGCGGTTAATGCGCCCAGCATTGCCACCCGCGTCGTTAATCGCCATTTCCGTTCGCCGGCACTCACTTGGCCGGTTTTTCCCCTATCCGGTAGCCGCGTCCCGTCACGGTTTGGATGAGGGGCGGATCAAAGCAGTCGATCTTTCGTCTCAATCGAGCGATCTGCACTTCAAGAACATTGGTGCCTGGATCAAAGTCCAGATCCCAGACCTTTTTGAGGAGCTTCGATCGCTCGATAACCTCCCCTCCAGCCTCCACGAGAAGCCTCAAAAGGCGAAATTCCTGATCCGTGGTCGCGATGGACTCCCCGCCACGCTGAACAATACGTTCGGCGATATCAATCTTGAGATCGGAAACTACCAACTGGGCGGGATTCGCCTGCCTACGCGTAACCGCTTCGATTCTGGCCAAGAGCTCCTGAAATTCGAACGGTTTGATCATGTAGTCATCGGCGCCAATCTTCAGGCCCTTCACCCGCTCGCCGACTTCCTGGCGAGCCGTCAGGAAGATGACCGGAACCTTGTTTCCGGAAGCTCTCACCTGCTCAAGAAATTCCCAGCCGTTTCGACCGGGCATCATGACATCGAGGAGCATCAGGTTAATGGAGGGATTGGATTCGAGAATCACCTCAGCCTCATCCGCGTTCGCCGCCGCAACGGTCGAGATTCCCAGATCCTCTAGGCCTGCCTTTACAAACTTACGGAGGCTCGTGTCATCATCCACAACGAGTACCTGAAGCTTTTCCATTTCTTTCGTCTCCAAATTGAATTTCAAGGAAATCGGCAACCCTTTTATCTAGTTCTCTTCTTATCGAGTTCTCTTCTTCGCAAGAGCGCACTCTTGAACACGACATTGGCAGTTTGCGGACGCGCTTGGGTCAATTGAGGTAGAGGGCCTTGGATACTCTTTACACATTCGTCGGATAAACACTCGCACTAAAGCTTTCTGGTCGTTCAGTCAAAATTAGAAACTCGCGCGCAAAAGGGTCTAAAGAGGCGGGGTGCAACAGCCATGTTCCTGTCTTATTTCCTTAAGAGACGAGCCCGTAGCTAACACGAATGTAATGCGCAGCGATGGGTTTGACGGGAGTGGAATTCACCGCGATAGCTCTAATTCAGCACCTGGATGGAGTGAAGTACCAACTGCATGAATTTTGAGCTGGGTTTGTCCGATTAGGGATGCATCAGAGAGACCTGTCCTTAAGGACTTTTTTTCGGCTGACCCAACTTGTGTTTTCCTCTCTATCAACTTGAACCTCAACAGCCCCATAGGCCGGTCTCTACCCTGAACGGGAAGACCCGGAAGATTCAGCGACTACGACAACGCCCACGGCAGCGGCAGCGGCAGCGGCAGCGGAAACGACAACGACACTTTCAAGTGACAGTTGGCTTGGAATGCAGAGGGAATGAGATGCAGAGATTCTGGAGACGCTATTCACAACTTCGATTTGGACTTCTTTTTCTTTGGGTGTTCTGCCTCTGCTTCGCGAGCGTCGGTCTCGCCCAAGAATCCACCGAAGGCGATGCTTCTTTGGCCGAGATGAAGGAAAGAGTCGAAAAACTCGAGAGCGAAGTTTCGACCCTCGCGGATGAACTGAGCGATGCCTTGACGGCCGTGGCCGTTCCCGACGACTGGAACTATGACGTCTACTACGGCGTGGCGCCGACGGCCTCCCAGGTGTACGGAACCGACAAGGGGCTTTCCATTGGTGGTTATGGCGAAATCCGGTTTCGCCACCAGACCGCAAGCGATGACATCTATGATGCCCTCCGGCTCGTTTCCTATATCGGTTACAAGTTCAGCGAGAAATGGGTGGTGAATACCGAGGTCGAGTTCGAACACGGCGGCGCGGCTTCCGGATCGAGTAATGGAAGCGTTTCTACGGAATTCATGAACCTCGACTACCTGCACTCGGAAACGATCAATTTCCGAACCGGGTTGGTTCTGGTTCCCATGGGCATTATCAACCGGGTGCACGAGCCCTTGTTCTATCGCGGCGCTTCCAGGCCAGAGGTCGAACGGCAGATTATTCCATCAACATGGAGCGAAAACGGCGCGGGCATCTTCGGACGCTTGGGGGACCGTGTTCGTTACCACGCCTACGGGATCAATGGATTCGACGGCATTGGATTCAACGGCTCAGGGCTTCGGGGAGGCCGCCAGGGGGGAAGCAAGGCCCTGGCCAACAACTGGGCCTTCGTCGGCCGGCTGGACGCCGATACTCTGCCCGGTCTCACCGTGGGCGGCTCCTTCTACTACGGAGATTCAGGGCAAGACCAGGCGGACTCGGATGGCCAGAGCGTCGGCAGCCTGGGAACAACCCTCTATGAATTTCATGCGGAATACAAGGCGAAGGGATTCGGCCTGCGTGTTTTGTTCACCCAGGCCTTCATCGACAACCCCAACTCACTCAACGCCACCAACGTGATCACCGGTCCCCCTGGCGATCTCGTAATCTCACCCGATTTTCTCGCGGAAAGCCTTCTCGGCTGGTACGTCGAAGGGGGCTACGACGTTCTCCCCTGGCTTTTTCCCAATTCCAAGATGTCCCTTGAGCCCTTTTTCCGGTACGAGCGTCTGGACACCCAGTATCGAATGCAACCGTGCTCGACGTGTGGGCCGAGCTATGGCTCCCTCGCCCAGAACGATCGTCATATCTTCATGGTAGGAGTTGGGTTCAAACCCATCGAAGCCGTTGTCATCAAACTCGACTACCGAGCCTTCGTTCAAGCATCCGACGATAGGACTCTCAACGAGCAGGTTGAACTGGGTGTGGGATTCCAGTTCTGACCCCGTTTCGGATCATGAGTCTTTCTTCGGGTTTCCTTGAAAGATCGAGGCCACGTTCGATGCCACAAAAAACAATTCAATACCTAATTTTCTGGGCGAGAACCCTGGCGATTCTTTGCCTTTTCGCCCCGGCCGTTATCCAGGCAGATGTTTTCTATGGCAAGAATCAGGCAATCGAGATGGCTTTCCCGGACGCGGATCGCATCGAGCGAAGGACGCTGGTCATCAGCCGAGAGGAAGCGAAGCAGCTCGAGAGGCTTTCAAAGTCGCGCCTTCCGTCAGGGGGCCGACCTCCTCGGCTACATGCATATCGACGTACACCCTGTATGGGCGAAGTCCCAGGCCCTGATGATCGTGATGAATCCCGCCGGGAAATTTACCCAGATCGAGGTATTGGCTTTCCACGAGAGCACCGATTACATGCTGCCTACCCAGATCTTGAGAAACCTCATAAACAAATTCGACGACGAGCCCACCACGGTGGGTAAAGACGTCGATGCGGTCACGGGGGCGAGCATTACCCACCGCTCTTCCACTGAGGCATTGAGACGAGCCCGGGTCTACTACGAGCTTCTGCTCGTAAAGAGGGACGCCTCCCCATCCCCCTAGGCCCCGCGCCCGGGCTCAGACCCTCCGGGCTTCCTTGAAATTCCAGAACGCACGCAGTGACGTGATTCGGTGATCCTCGTCGAAAGTCATCACGTCAATGACATCCAATTCTGTTGCCTGGCCCTGAATTTCAAGGGTCAGGGTGAACGCCATGGCAGCCTCGTCCGCCGCCGTGGTCACGATTGGGCCCCGGGGAACGGGACGCGGGCGGCTCGAGCCAAAACCCACACGAAAGAAATCGCGCACGTTCTCGAGTCCCACCACGTGGGTACCCGGCGGCCCGCCCACCGGGTCCTCGACGGAAACCGAATCGGCCAGGAGAGCGACGACGGCGTCGACGTCCTGAGAGGCCACCGCCTCGA
>LWDU01041524.1_pt1 | contig 11932 bp, 9 predicted proteins | sample 727161 | NCBI WGS metagenome assembly LWDU01 (sample SAMN04566230, study PRJNA314399) | hydrothermal vent metagenome | isolation source: deep sea hydrothermal plume seawater | place: Mexico: Gulf of California, Guaymas Basin | collected 2004-07-11 | reverse complement strand
CAGGGCGTTGAACACGACGACGTGAACGTGATCTGTCTGGGCGCGCAGATAATCGGCCTGAACCTGGCCGAGGAGATCCTCAAAGCATTCCTGGACGCCGAGTTCAGCACTGAAGACCACTTTCGCAGGCGCGTCGAGAAGCTGAGCGAGTTGGAACGGGACGCGGCGCGTGAACTGGGTTGATCGGGTGCTAGGTTCCGATTGAGAACCGGTACCCTGTGGCGAAATACAGCCCATTGTTATATCGAGGCTTGGACCCCGAGTCATAGACCCGCCATCCATAACCCAAAATAATTGCCCCACTGGGCCCCGGGGAGTCGTAGGTCACATGGCAGCAAAAGCACGCATGGAATTTGGATATAACCCGCCGGCAGGAGACCGCGGCCTCGAAGTTATCGTGCCTCGTGACTACCTGGGCGACCTTCACCGTGCGCTGGACGTGGCGTCACAGGGCTTCACATCACTCTGGGTTTCCGACCACCTGAACTACGCCGACGAGTGGCGGGTCGAGTGCTGGACGCTGCTGACATGGATCGCCGCCCGCTACCCGGGGCCGGAACTCGGCACCATCGTCATGAGCAATTCGTTCCGGCAACCGTCGATACTCGCCAAGATGGCAGCCAGCCTCCACGAAATGTCCAGCGGCCGTTTCATCCTCGGGTACGGAGCAGGCTGGCACGAGGGTGAGCATAAAGCGTACGGGCTTGAGTACCCTTCCCCGCGGGAGCGTATTGAGATGTTCGAAGAGGGCGTGCAAGTGATAAAAACGATGTGGACCGACTCCCCGGCATCGTTCTCGGGGAAGCACTACACGATCAAAAATGCGTATTCAGAGCCACGCCCAGACCCACTGCCGCCACTGATGCTCGGCGGTGGGGGCGAAAAACTGACGCTAGGCGTCGTAGCACGCCATGCCGACTGGTGGAATGACGTGTCGCGCACCGTCGAAGTGCATCAGCGCAAGTTGGACGCGCTGAAGGGTCACTGCGAAGCCGCGGGACGTGACTACGACTCGATACGGAAGACCCTGACGCATCGCATCTTCATCGACCGTGACAACGCAAAAGCTCGCCGACGTGGCGAAGAGTGGGCAGCGGGAGGCGATCAGAGAGCGATCGCCGGCGACCCGAGCGCCGTGATCGAGCAGTTCGAAGAGCTGGCTGAGATGGGCTTCGACCTGTGCATCGCCACGTTCCCGGACTTCCAGTCACTGGACGATATGAAACTGTTTATGGATACCGTGGTCCCGGCGCTGGCATAGGGGCGGCTCCGTCCTTGTCCGTCGCTTGCCTCCTCTCCCACCGGGAGGGGGACACGCCACCCCCACAAAATCCGTTGGAGCGCATGTCAATACGCCAGCCCAACGCCGTTACGTCAGCGACCGCTTTCCGTAGCCGCCCGGCGCGCTGATGAGATCCCCGTCCACGAATCTCTCGATACGGAACATAGAAATGTCCGCGACATTGGTTTCACCGTCCATCACGACATCCGACAGGATTCGCCCTACAGAAGGACTCAGCTTGAACCCATGCCCGCTGAAACCCACGGCGACGAACAGGCCGGGCACCGTATTCACCGCGCCCAACGCCGGCTGGAAGTCCGGCGTCGTATCGTACGTGCCGGTGTAACCCCGCCGGTATGTGGCATCCACCTCTGACGGAAAGCGGGACGCAAAACGGGCCGTGTGACGTGCGATGGACGATGGTGGAGGTTGCTTGTCGGTCTCGATATCGTGGTCCACATCGCCCTCAAGCGGGTCGTGGTCGCCGAGTAGCACCAGTCCAGAGCCCTCAGGGCGGTAGTAACCATTCTGAATCCGGTCGGAGATCACCGGATGTGGAGGGCCAAACTCGGGGCTGCGTTTCACGACGGCAATACTGTGGCGTACCGGTTTGATCGGCAACTCGACACCAAGCGGTTTCAACAGTCCGCTAGTCCGATATCCAGAAGCTAGAACCACAGATCCGGCGTCGATATCGCCCGCGGTAGTGCTCACGCGGATCGACGTTCCACTACTCCGATCCAGCTCCGTCACTTCAACGCCCATCCGCAGATCCGCTCGGGCGTTTCGGGCGGCTTCTGCAAAAGCGTTCGCCGTTCCTGACCCATCGGCGTGACCGGAGTCCGGCTCCCAGGCTCCGGCTGCCACGCCCTCAAGCGATAGCCTCGGTTCGATCTCGGCAATCTCCTCCAGAGACAGCATCGTGGCGTCGATACCGAGCCCTCGCTGCAATCCGACCACCCGGCGCGCCGTTGGAACCTCGTCCTGCGGAACCACCACAAGAAAACCGACACACCGGAACCCGGAATCGCCTCCGACCTCGTCAGCGAAATTCTCGAACATGCGCCGCCCGAACAACGCCATCTTGATCAGAGGTTCGTGGGTGTAATGCATCCGGACGATCGCGCTGGTCCAGCCGGTCGCCCCTGATGCGATTCCGGTCTTCTCCAGCAGGACGACACGCCCGGCCCCGCGCCGCGCAAGCTGCCATGCGATGCTGGTCCCGATGCAGCCGCCGCCGACCACGACTACATCAGCCGTTTCCGCCATATGTGTATCTCCAATGTCCGTAATTGGGGCCGAGTGAGTACGCGAAGTCGAAGCCCATTCTGCACGTCGGGCGCGCCCGAATCACCTCCTTGCATCGCTGTTTCAGGCTCAACTCTGCCATCCCACCGCCCGTTGTGACCACTGCTGCGTTATCCTCCCCGCAACTTTACATTCACACCCGGTCATTACTTTGTCAGGAGCCGCCCAGATGCCGTTCGAGAAGATCATCTCTGAGACGACGCCCGAAGGGGTGCTCATCCTCACGATGAACGACCCGGACACGCTCAACGCGCTGGGCGAGCCGCTCATGCCGGAGCTTGAGTCTGAAGTCGACCGATTTGCCGCAGATGGGGATCTCCGAGTTCTGGTCATAACCGGGTCGGGCAGGGCGTTTTCCTCTGGAGCGAACGTCCGTGGGTTCCAGCGCCGCATCAACGACGCCGAGACCACAGCGGAAGCCGCTCCCGAGTCACGGGCCACATCGTGGGAAGAACTGGACCCTGATTACACATCGCGTGAGGGGTTAGGAGCGAGAAATGGACCGGCGATCGTGCCCAAGCTCCACAACCTGCACAAGCCGTCATTTGCGGCCGTTAATGGCCATGCATACGGCCTTGGGTGTGGCATAGCGCTTTCGTGCGACATACGTGTCGCCGGGGAGAGCGCCCGATTTAACGAGGCGTTCATCCGTAACGGGCTCGTCCCGGCGGACGGTTCGGCATGGCAATTGCCAAAGCTAATCGGCATGGCGAACGCCCTGTGGATGCAGTACTCAGGCGACCCGGTCGACGGTAACGAGGCGTATCGCCTGGGACTTGCCAACAAGGTCGTGCCGGACGACGAGCTCATGGAGACGACACTCGAGATGGCGACCAAACTGGCTCGAGGTCCTGTCTACGCAATGGGGATCGTGAAGCAGCTAATCCACCAGGCCTATCAGCAGGACCTCGCCGAGCATCTTCCTCTGGCGTCACGTGGACAGGATCTGACCCGTACCACCTTCGACCACAAAGAAGGCGTCGCCGCCTTCTTGGAGAAGCGAAAGCCCAGGTTCCGGGGCTACTAAGCGGGCCGATATCTGGCTGACTAGTCCTTGGGAAGGAGGAGCAGTATGCCCGGACCGTTGGATGGCGTTCGCGTCCTGGAGTTCTCACAGATCGTAGCGTTGCCGTTCAACGGTGCGATCATGTCCGACCTGGGTGCGGAAGTGATAAAGGTCGAGCCCCTCACAGGCGACCCGCACCGTAACCGTGGCACCGTCATGCCAAACGAGGGCAAGCGTTTTCAATCGTTGAATCGCGGCAAGCAGAGTGTCGCCGTCAACCTCCGTGATCCGCGCGGACTCGCCTTCATTCACAAGGTCGTCCCGACCGTCGACATCGTGACGATCAACTTCCGGCCCGGCGTATCGAAGCGACTGGGTATCGACTACGAGACGCTCAAGGAGCTCAATCCCGGGCTGATTTACTGCGAGATCACGGGCTTTGGAAATCGAGGTCCGATGGGTGATCGCGGTGGCACAGATATCGTCGCGAACGGCTACAGCGGCCTGATGATGGCCGATCAGAAAGTCGACGCACACGGCCAACCCGCCAACATCAGCGCGATCTCCCTGGCCGACTACTGTGCCGGATTTTCGGCGACCGTCGGTATTACCTCGGCGTTGTACCACCGGGCCATCACGGGCCAGGGACAGAAGATCGAGACGTCGCTGCTGCAAGCCGCGATAGCGGTGCAGGATACCGTTGTGATGCGGGAGCCGGTGCACGACGCCACGCTTCGAGACCTGATGGTGGCGGAGATCGAAGAGCTAAGAAAACGGGGCGCCGACTACTCTGAGGTCCAGGACGCTTACCGACGGGGCCGAGGAGCGTCCCGCGTTGCTTCAAGGGCGTACTACTCCACCTACCAGGTGAAGGACGGATCAATGGTGCTGGGGGCGCTGACTCCGGCGAACCGCGCCGCCGCCCGAACCGTTCTGGGGATAGCATACGACCCGAGCGATGAACCTGATTTCGACGAATCGCAACAGGAAAGTATGGAACAGGCGACCGTGCTGCACGCGGAGATGCGGGCCACCCTAAAGACCCGCACGCTGGAGGACTGGCTTGAGGCGTTTACTGCCGCCGGCGTCCCCGTAGCCCCGGTCAACATGCCCGAGGAGATGTCGGACGATCCACAGGTCGAGGCGATGGGCTTTATGCGAGACCTCGAGCACCCACTCTTCGGCCCGCAGCGGTTGGCAGGCCCGGTGGTTTCAATGTCCGAGACGCCGACCGATATCCGAGGAGTCTCCCCGGGATTGGGTGCCGACACAGAGTCCGTAATGCGGGCGGTAGGGATGTCGGAAGATGACATCGAGGAACTACGGCGAGACGGCGTGATCCTGTAAACGCGCGGGTAGGTGTCCGTGCACCTTGCCATGGAGGGATCTTTGTTCTTGTTTCAGGGTCGTTTTTCACGCCTTCGACTGTTACTTGAAACGCTGTAGGGGCGGGGCTTGCTCCGCCCGTCGCCCGTCCTTCAACAACCCTGAAAACCAGAAAGAGGGTCGACTTACACCGACCCTCTTTCGTTATTGCTATAAAACCCCTGCTACACGGCCACGGCGAACGGCGAAATCTTCTCGAAGTTCCCGCCCACGATCTCCCGGGCGTCCAGGTCCAGCCAGTCTTCCAGCAGGTCCGTATACAGGCCACGGAAATCGAAGTTGTATTGCAGATCGCCCTCGATTAAGCGGCCCACGTCCAGGGACGGATACTCGGAATAGTGACCGCCCTTGACTGAATCGCCGATTACGAACGAGACGCCCCCGGAGCCATGGTCGGTTCCGTTCCCGTTGTCCTTGACTCGACGACCGAACTCGGAGAACACGAGGACCGTGACCTCCGGGCCGAGATCGTGCTCTTCGAGGTCCTGGAAGAATGCTCGAAGCCCTGTCGAAACCTCTTCCCAGAGTCCCCTCTGGAGCGAGATCTCGTTGGTGTGCGTGTCCCAGCCCCCGGACGTTGTGTAAAAGACGCGAGTGCCGAGGTTCGCGAAATGGACCTGTGCGACGCCCTTGAGGGCCTTTGCAATCGAGTTGTCCGGGTACTCCACTGTCGACTCGTACATCTTGGGCGCCTGCTTGAGGATGTCGGCGCCCTTGAGCGCGTCCAAACCGGTCTTTCCCAGGTAGTCCATCACCATGCCGCTGCCGACGCCCGGCGTGTATATGCGACTGAAAGCGGCCAAGGCCTTCTCACGCTGCGCTGCGCCGGACATGCCGGTCAGGAGGCCATAGTCGTCCAGATCGCCGACCGAGGCTACGGGGACGCCCGGCGCCGCAAGGGCTCGAGGAAGTCCATTTCCGAAGTTAACGGCGGTCACAACATTTGATCCAGTCGGGTCCAACTGGCGAACGGCCTGGCCAAGCCAGCCTTCGTCACCGACCCGGTCCGGGGTCGCGGTGTGCCAGATGTCCATCGATCGGAAGTGCGACCGGCTGGGGGTCGGGTAGCCGATGCCGTGAATGATGGCGACGCGATCCTGGTCGTAGAGTTCTTTAAACGCGCCCATGCCGGGATTAAGGCCCAGACCGTTGTCCAGAGGAATCACGTCTTCCTCAGTGATCCTGATGCCGGAGCGCACGTCCTGATACATGGGGTCTTCCCATGGAACGATGCAGTTCAGGTAGTCGTTACCGCCCGAAAGCTGGACGATTACCAGCACCTTTTCTCTCTGCTCTGCCATCGTTTCCTCCATCTGGACGTTTGGGTCGCCGTATATGTCGGGGTTGTCCCGGCCATCCATAGCGACCGGACGCCATCGTAGCGCCATCGTCGGATTGGCGCATTAGTTTTTAGACAGTTTCAAATATCTGGAATCGGTGTCTGGCGGTCTCTAACACGAGTAACCGGTCATCACCATACGTGGTCACAGAAACCGGAACCCAGAAATAAGGCTCAGTGCGTGCCGAAACTTCGTAAAGTTCATCGACGTCCAACTTCGGGTACGGGTTGAACACCTCGCGAGCGATCTTCTCGTCCTTGTTGGCGTCGATGTATTCAGCCGCCCACGGAGACAAACCGGCTTCGCCGCGGACGATCGTCTGGAAATTCCATTCCTTGTCGAACACCTGCACGCGCTGGTTCTGCCAATCGGCGACGTAGATGAATCCGTCGTGATCCACGGCAACCGAAGAAGGCCGACTGAACTGGCCATCTCCCTCGCCAGAGTCGCCGTGTGCGTCGATGAACACGCCGTCGCTGGTAAACCGTTGAATCCTGTCGTTCCGCCAGTCTGCGACGTAGATCGTCCCGTCCGGTGCGGTGGTGATGCCCCACGGGTAGTTGAACTGGCCGCTGGCCGATCCTTCCGAACCAAACGAATCGATATATTCGCCGTCTGCGGTGTACCGCTGGACGCGGTGATTCTTGTGGTCGACCACAAGCAAATTTCCGTCGGCGTCTATCGACAATCCGGAGGGTCCGTCGAACTCGCCCGGCCCGGAACCCGCGGTACCCCAGTGGCTCACGTAGTTGTTATCCAAGTCGAAGATAGTGATCCGTTGCATCTTTTCATCGGCCAAGAACAGGCGATCACTGGAGTCGATCGCGATGGCGGTACCCCATTGCATCTGACCGTCGGCAGTTCCGTATCCGGAAAACTCGCCGTGCCAGTGGTGGTCGATGTCGGTAACGCTGATGCCGGTTCCGTTAAGGGAACCCTGGCCGCTGCGACTCAGGACATAGATAAGTCCATCTTTTCGGACAGCGATGTCGACAGGAAAGTGGTAACCGCGACCACCCTGAGCGGCACCAAAGCCGTTGGTGTCGATGTACTTAAGTTGTTTTTGTGTTTCAGTCGTCATTGGATTACTCCGTGTGCCGTTTCGGACACGCCTACACAGATATCAGGCAAGCTGATACTCGCGGGTGGAAACGATCAACTGAAGCAGGGAAGTGATCTTGCCTGCTCCGTCCTCGGTCGCCGGATCGACATCACCTTGCTCACGCACAAACTCCACGAGGCCTTCCTGAGTGCCGTCTTCCACGCGGAGGCGTCCTACGAGATCCAGACAGTCTTCCACCAACGCTTCGGGATCGACGTTCCCTGACGGATGCCGGTCCGCAATGCGGCCGATTATGGCTTTAACGCCCCTCTTGTCCGGGTTGCCGATCGTATCGCTGGCGAAGTTGATCCGCTGGACCATAGAGCCTGTGCTGATCCAGTCATCTCCGCCCATCCAACCCTCAACACTTGTCGGTCCAAGAAGCTGCTGCCCCATGTAGTTGCAGGCAGCTGTCGCCTTGTAAACGTCGTCCGTCGGCCAGTCGAAATCGCCGGCCAGGCGCAGTGTTCCAACCACCACCTCTGCCGGGCTCTTAATCCTTGCGAACCGTTTGGATTCAGACTTGAAGATGTCCGACTCAAACATCGCCCGCAGCATGGCGCCGATGCTGTAGTCGTTGGCGAAGTAGGCGTCCACCATCAACTGGATGGCCTCCGGGTCCTTCGGTCCTTCAAACGGCCATTGGGGGACGGGAAGTTCATCGGCCACGAAGTGGTGATACAGGTGGCGGGCAACGAACAGCGGAGTCGCCGGGTTCTTGCAGATGATGTCTATGACGTCTTCGCCCGTGAAATTTCCGGTCTCGCCGAGGAACGTCTTCTCGCCATCGTCGTGATCGGACTCGTCGTACTCAAACTGCCATGCGATGTAGCCGTACGGCCGCAGCGTGTTGTTCCGCATCTTCGTCGACATGTACGGCATGTTGGCGATCGTCCACCCCGTGAACGCCCGCGCGCACTCTTTAACGTCGTCTTCCGTGTAGTTGCCGACGCCCATTGCGAACAGCTCGAGAATTTCCCGGCCGTAGTTCTCGTTGATGTTGTCCTTGTGGTTGTCCTGGTTGTCCAGCCACAGGATCATCGCCGGGTCTTTGGACAGCTGGATGAGAAGATCACGGAAGCTACCAAGGCCGTACTTACGGAACATGTCGATCTGGCTGATCATTACCTTGCCCTGGATCACCTTCGTCTGTCCGGTCGCGAACACGCGGTGCCAGAACAGGGCGATCTTCTCTTCAAAGGGCGTCTTGGTGGTCACCAGCCGGTACATCCAGAACGAGCCGGATGACGGCGGAATGCGCAGATCGTTATGGTCTGCGTGATATCGGCGAATCAGGTCAACAGGCAGCGCGTCCGCATCGCCCGGGTTGAACAACCGATCAAGCGTTCCCTCGTAGCCGAGGGCGCCGGCCTCTTCAAGTTCACCGGGGGTTGCTCCGAACCCGGTGCGGCGCAACAAATGCGCAATGAGATCAAGTTCGGTTCCGATATTCGTAGCGGTAGCCATGTGACAGCCTCCAGATGTTGCGCTGGATTGTACCGTGTACGCGAGAACCTTCAACCCAATAATGGGAATGAGGCTTGGGCGCGTACCTACGTGTACGAGAGCCGTTACTCGGACTAGACCTTTTCGTACACCTGGAACCGGTGTCGGCCGGTCTCAAGAATCAGGATTCGGGTGTCGTCGTACAACGCGATCGAGACCGGGTCCCAGAAGTAGGGCTCCGTACGGGCAGAAACCTCGTGCGGGTCGTCCACATCAAGCTCTGGATACGGGTCGAACGTGGAGCGTGCTTCCTTCTCGTCCGCATTGGCGTCGATGTACTCGGCCGCCCATTTGGACAATTCGCCCGCGCCACGGATGCTCGTCTGGAAGTTCCAGTCCTTGTCGAACGCCTGGACCCGCTGGTTGCCCCAGTCGGCGACAAAGATGTTCCCGTCGGCATCAACAGCGACGTTTGCCGGCCGGTTGAACTGGCCTTCGCCGGCTCCCGTGGTGCCGAAGGCATCGATGAACTTGCCCTCGTGGGAGAAACGTTGGATTCGGTCATTGCGCCAGTCTGCGACGTAGATGTCACTATTTGGCGCGACCGTGACGCCCCAAGGGAAGCTGAACTCGCCATTTCCATCACCGGCGGAACCGAACGAATTCAGATACTTACCGTCCGGCGTGTAGCGCTGGATGCGCTGATTCTTGTCATCCACCACGAGAAGGTTTCCGTCACGGTCAAAAGCTATGCCAGACGGTCCGTCGAACTCGCCCTTGCCGGACCCCTCGGTCCCCCAGTGAGATTCGTAGTTGTGGTCGGCATCGAAGATGGTGATGCGGTGAAGCGCTTCGTCGGCCATGAACAGCCGGTCGCTGGCGTCGAAAGCGATCGCCGTCGCAGAGATGAACTGCCCGGGCGCGGTCCCGCGCCTGGAGATCTCTTCGAACCAGTTGTGGTCGATATCGGTGATTTTGATGCCGTTGCCGCCCTGGATCGCGTCGCCGCGGCTCAAGACATATATCCGGCCGTCACTTCGCACCGCGAGATCCACAGGGAGGTAGTACCCGCGCCCGCCCTGTGCTGCGCCGAATCCGTTTGTGTCGCGGTACTCGAGGCCAAGCCTGGCCCCAGTTTCGGTTGCCATAATTCAACTACTCCGTAACGACCCTGCCTGGCCCTGGATGGGATGAGGACTCGGCCTCAGGATTAGACCAACTGGTACTCGCGGGTCGAGACGATCAACTGAAGGACCGAAACGATCTTGTCCACTCCATCATCGGTGCGGGGGTCGATGTCGCCCTGTTCCCTTGCGTACGTGACGATCCCTTCCTTAGTTTCGTCCTCGACCCTGAGCGAACCGGCAAGTTCCAGGCACTCATCCACGAGCGCTTTGGGTGTTACAAGTCCTCGAGGGTGACGGTCAGAAATCTGATCGATGATCGATTTGATGCCCTTTTTGGTGGGATCACCGACCGTGGCGCTGGCGAAGTTGATCCGTTGCACCATCGATCCGGTGCTGATCCAGTCATCGCCGCCCATCCAGCCTTCAACGCTCACCGGGGCCAACAAAGCCTGCCCCATGAAGCCGCAGGCCGCGGTCGCCTTGAAGATATCGGCGGTCGGCCAGTCAAACCCGCCGGCAAGTCGCAGTGTGCCGACCACAAGCTCGACAGGGCTTTTGATGCGTGCGTACCGGGTGGCTTCTGACTTGAACATGTCGGACTCGAACACCGCGCGCAACATCGCACCGATGCTGTAGTCATTGGCAAAGTAGGCATCCACCATCAGCTCGATGGCTTCTGGATCCTTCGGACCTTCAAACGGCCACTGCGGAACCGGAAGCTCGTCGGCGATGAAGTGGTGGTAGAGGTGGCGGGCTATGAATCGCGGCGTTGCCGGGTTCTTGCAGATGATGTCGATGATGTCATCGCCGTTGAAGTTGCCGGTCTCGCCCAGGAACGTTTTTTCGCCATCGTCGTGATCGTCCGCGTCAAACTGGTACTGCCAGGCGACGTATCCGTACGGGCGCAGCGTGTTGTTGCGCATCTTGATGGACATGTACGGCATATTCGCGATTGTCCAGCCGGTGAAAGCCCGCGAGCATTCTTTTATGTCTTCCTCGGAATAGTTGCCGACGCCCATGGCGAACAGCTCGAGAATCTCACGGCCGTAGTTCTCGTTGATGTTGCCCTTGTGATTGTCCTGATTGTCCAGCCACAGGATCATCGCCGGGTTCTGGGAGAGTTGGACGAGAAGATCGCGGAAGCTGCCGAGGCCGAACTGCCGGAACATCTCGATCTGAGTGAGCATCACCTTGCCCTGGATCAACTTCGTCTGACCCGTGGCGAAGATGCGGTGCCAGAACAGCGCGATCTTCTCTTCGAATGGTGTTTTGGTGGTCGACATCCGGTACATCCAGACCGACCCCGATGACGGAGCGATCTGCGTGATGGACTGGTCCGGGTGATACCGACGGATGATGTCCTGGGGCATGGACTCCGGGTCGCCCGGGTTGAAGAGAAGGTCGAGCGTCCCCTGGTAACCGAGATCGCCGGCAGCCTGAAGCTCTTCCCACGTTGCGCCAAACCCTGCGCGTCGCAACAGATGGGCGATCAACTCGGTGTCGGTTCCGGATCTTGCGGCGGTAGTCAAGGTCAACGTCTCCCGGGCTTCACCCAAATGAGTTAGTGGGGTGGGCGGATTGTAACGGTTGACCGGGAAGCTTCAAACCCATGTCACCTCCGACGCGCATCGGGTGAAATGGTCACATTACTAGGGGCCTGTTCCGTTGCTTGAGTCAGATCTTAAGGCCGGATCGTAATCGGTGACCAGATCGGCTAGTTTCCGGCGGTGATATTTAGGATCACCAAGTGAGTGGTATAGAGAACGCGAAAGCTGTGTGAAAAGCGCTAGGCCGTACTCCCGCATGACGCCCACGCCGGCGTGTACTTCATGCGCGTAGTTGGTCGCCTGAACGAACCCCTCGCTGGTGACAGCCTTCGCGAGATGCACCGAGATTTCCTGGTCCGGCCTGTGTGCGTCGATCTTCCACAGCGCC
>LWDU01032447.1_pt1 | contig 11934 bp, 20 predicted proteins | sample 727161 | NCBI WGS metagenome assembly LWDU01 (sample SAMN04566230, study PRJNA314399) | hydrothermal vent metagenome | isolation source: deep sea hydrothermal plume seawater | place: Mexico: Gulf of California, Guaymas Basin | collected 2004-07-11 | reverse complement strand
AAGTGCCACAAATAGTATCAGAAACGAAAGCTTTAATAGACCATTTTTTCAAAATAGCAATGTTGGTAGATTCAAAAATACAATAAATAAGGAAACCAAGAATAGCTGCCTCTGTGGAGGATTTATTTTCAAGAATAATAAAATAATATAAAGTAAAAGCAGTAAGCAATGAACTCAAAGCAGCAGGCAAGTATTTAAGATCGAGTTTAGTACCTTGAATATTTTTTATATTATCTTGAAAAATAGGTCCAAGAATATATTTAATAAAAAAGAAATCAATAATAAAAAAGATAACAAATAAAATAAAGAACATTCTTGGATTGAATTTATTTAAATAATAACTATCGGATATATATTGTTTAAAAGAATCATCAAACATTATATAAGAAAAAGAGAAAATTTATCGCCATTTTTTTTGGAGTAAAAAGTCCTGTTGCTGTTGAGCATCAAAGAATGAATGGGGAGAAGTAGAGAAATCATTGGGGGAATCAATTTGAATGTTGGGAGTTATAGTTAAATTAGGATGGAAATTGATATTACATAAAGGAGAAGAAGGTTTGACCTCTAAAGAATCATTATCATAATCATTATCATTATCATTATCATTATCATTATCATTATCATTATCATTATCATTATCAATAACAATATTTTCTTCAACTTCTAAAGCAGGTGTGCTGCGATTACTGATAGGATAATTATGATTTAAAGCAACGGCGGGTTTAAAATTCCAACCCCGTGCGCATTTTGTATGATTGAAAGGTTTGCAATATCTGCCTTGGACGGGAGGGAAAGAATTTTGATTATTTGCGGATTTTCTCCAATAAAATAAATATTTGGGGGTCAAATTTAACCCGTCGCTTTGAATAGAAATATGTCCGGCTAAACTCCAATTGTCATCAGTAAGTGTTTTATAACTAGAAGAGGATCTGTTGGTGGTATGAATACACCATATGTATTTGTTCTGTGAATCTTGTTCGGGGGTCATAGGATTTTGTACGCTCACGCTCATATGATTTATATTTATATTTAGATTTAACTAAATATAAATTAACTTATTTAACTTTTTTTAAAGCACTAACTAATTTATCAAAATTACGAACTTCAACCCATTTTGTTGGTTTTTTAACATTGACACCATAACTCATAAGACCGAAAATAACAGCAGATAAAGCAATAAATTTAATACTAGCTTCAACAAGTTTATCTAAATTAAGTTTGATACCACCTGGTAATTCAAGTTCAAGTCCTCCAGAACCAGACAATTTTTCCAAAATAGGATTAATGAACGGCATAATGAGGTCAGCAATGACTGCGTTAGCAATATCTTTAAGATTAGCTCCAATTATAAAACCAATAGCGAGACCAATAACATTAAAATTAGTTAAGAATTCGATATAACTTTGCATATAAAATATATGAATAAAAAATAAAAATAAAAATAAAAATAAAAATAAAAGTAAAAATATAAATATATAATGGGAATATGTTGTTGTAAAGAGAATGTAATAGATAAAGAAAGGGTGTTTATATTAGACGATCAACTTCATTATGATAGTTCAGATATAAGTGAGCTAGGTTTTTGTGATTTATGTAAAGTCATAAAGATGGTAAAATGGCAAATAACGGTGGATAATAAGTCATTATGTTCTAATTGTGAATTGCTATATGCGNNNGATTGAATTATTTTCCCAAGGTTCATAAGGTTCATCTGAGTCATAATCGTCCTCATCTTCCCAATCATTATCAGGGGGTTCTACATTTTGTGGCGCGAAAAATTCGACTTGTGCCACAGGTCCGACGGTAAGATTAGTAGGTCCAATTCCAAGTGCGTCGCCATTGTGGAATAGTTGTTCCCAAGTTTCTCCGTGTCGTTTTTTCAATAAATGTCGTACACAAATTCTTGATTTGTGGCGGCAATTACAAAAGCACATGTTGTTTTGTTCTTGTATTTCAAGGGTTTCGGAGGGAAGGATAGTCCAATGCGAATTTTTCGCACCACGTGATCCCCCCATTTTATTTTTAAGATCCAAATCAACTCTTCCATCATAGCGGAAATTGGGGTCAAATATAACATGCTTGGTATAAATGATGGGTTGGTCGACCCCGTTTATATTATGGATTGCGGCTTTATTGCGTTGATGTCTCGGGCAGCAATTACACCTGTTATAATATTCGCAAGCAACAACGGGGTCAAACAGGCACATAGAATATCCGCCATTTGGAAGGCCTCCAATCAATTGATCGTCGCTCGGAATCGGGAACCAATCATAATGGAAAATAGAGAATGTCAATTTCTCGAAAAGGTTAATGAACGTGGTTTTCTCGCGATGAAGCAAACTGAAGTAATATATAAGTATATGATGAGCGACTTCGGGGGGGAATACTTTTTCCAAAGTATTTTTAAGGTTAAGGTTGTTCATAGTATTCTTGTATAACTTGTGTTATGTAGTATTGGTTTAAGTTAATAATATTCAAGTCCAAATTTTCAATTCAATTTTCTGTATTTTTACCTTCAACATGAAAGTTTAAAAAAAATTGAATTTTTTAATTCATCTTGTGAAATAATAACAACACCATGAGTACTTTCACAATAATAGAACAAAATTTGAATATGCTCGCTATAGTAGCGGCAGCAGAATTAGAAAAAGTGAATCCATTATTAAGCAAGATGGATTCAGCGTATTATAAAGCAAACAAAGCGAAATACGAACCGAAGGAATTGCCGGCGAAAATTATAACGGCTACAAATCCGTTGCACGTGAAGCAAATATTGGGCTGTTACGGCGTAGCAGTAATACCGTTGCCAGTCAATAAATCGGTGCTATTAAAAGAATTGTCAGAAACAAAATTCTACAATACAGCGAATGCTATATATACTGAACAGCACCAAGTAGCGGAGCCGACGATGGGGGAGAAGTTAAATCCATCAACTTATAAGAATCGCAAAGCCGGGGATGACGCACAAGGAATGCTCCATCAATATAATACGCCATTACATACTTTAATACAAAACAACGAAGTATTAAGGGAAACGATGAGGGAGTTGTATGGAAAGGACTTACGGTATTTGCCAAATCGTTTAAGGATTTGTCGTAAATTTAAGAATGAGGCGAATACTCTCCATATAGAATCCCACAAATTGTTTCGAGAAGATAATGGGAAACTCCAATTAATACCAGGTGAAGTAGCGACGTTGATAGGACTGACAGGTAAGAGACGTTTTGTATTCTGGAATATGGATAAAGCTGATCTGAGACCGTTGAAAGCGTATCACGAAGCCAACGGATCTGAATTTACAAAAATAGATCCGTTATTTATGAATCAACATTACGGTGGTCGAAGGTCGATGATAAATATAGATTGCTCGAAGCAGCCGCACTTAATAATGTGGCAAGAATCGACGCCGCATGAAATAGCTCATTCGCCATCGCTGTCGCTATATATTAGTCCAGTAGAAGCATTTAATCATACAAAGATTACAAAAGTGACTACTTATCAACCAGTAGAATTTCTAGGTCTAACCTATCACGAAAGTAATTTACTAGCGATGTGCTACGGAATGGGTGGGTATGAGTGGCCCAGTGGCAAAAAGCTATATCAATACTGTCATCAGCGAGCGTATAATATTTTCCTACCAAGAACAAAAGAAGACTACAAGGTAAATGGTAAGATGATGATGCGCCTAATAACTACAGGAAAAGTAGATCAACATACGCCCGCCTATCAAGCAAAGTTGAAAGAGATGGGAATAGTATTACCAGCGAGAGCATTTGAAAAAGATACGCCGAAATTTGTAGTAGATTTAACAACGATGCCTATCGCAATACTGCGAGACTACGGCTACATACCGCGCAAAGGCGATAAAAAAGAAGGTCAATAAAAAAGTTCGGCTCATTTCATTAGAAAATAAAAAAATAAAAAAAAATAAAAAGGAGGGAAGAATAGCGAACAGGCTCGTATTTTTTAATTGCATAAATTTAATGAAGTATTAAATTTATACAACACATAGGTCAGTTGAAAGGTTTACTTACTTTATAATCAATTTCAACATATTCTTTTTCAATTTTACTTTTTGGTTTTTCAATTTCAATTTCAATATAATTTCTTAATTTACCATCTTCTTTTATTTCAACCCAATAATACTCTCCATGTCTGCGCATATTTTGACATATAGACCAAGCGTGTATTAGAGCAAGGTCGTCTTTAGACCTCCAATGTCCGGTAGAATACAATCCGTTCATTTTATTACACCAAGCAATTCTACATTCCATTTAAATATAAACATGCTTTATATTTAAATTATTTAGATACCATTCTTTTTTCTTGGGCGTAAACTCTTTTCTTTTCAAATCTTTTTTTTTTATAGTCCTGATATTTTATATATCTTTTACCATTTCTTGTTTGAAAAAAATCATCCATAGTATGCTTTACAACTATGCCTTGTGAATTAATTATATAGGTTAATTCGGATAAAAAAACTTTTTTTTCTCTCCCATTTTCTTTAATAATTTTGTATCCGGAATTGTCAGCATCATCACATTCAAGTTCATATCTAGGAACATCGATGTAACTTTTATCGCGAAAATGCATTCTTAATAGACCGAATTTAATTTTTGAGAAAGGATGTTTATAAAATTTATAACCAGTTACAGGTTCTTCAAATAATTCCCAATCTTCCAGTTCTATCAATACTTTTTGTCTTTTTTTTTCAGCCTCAACGACCCCATGAGGGCAATTTCTTGGTAAGAAATGAGCCATCCGGTTTACATATTCTTCATCATAGTCTTTGTCAATATTATTAAGTGACATTACATTTAATAATGAATTCTTTTTATATTATTTTAATTATATTTTAATCCCGCCGTTGCCAGTAGAACCCAATCCACCTTCACCTCTTTCCGTGTTATCTAATTTATTTATAATATATACTTTGAAAGGTTTTCTATCAGGCATTACAATTTGCCAATATCTTTGATTTTCTAGTAATCTATCATCAATGAATTTGGTCGCCGTTCCATAAAATTCATTGTAATCCATTGCAGCATGTAGATTACCTCTATATGAAGCATCAATAATACCAACATTATTAGCCAATCTCCAATTGCTTTTATATATACTAGAACGAACACATAAATCATAAGCTCTGCATAAATCTTGAGCTATAAATCTTAAATCGCCAGGATTAAAATTTCTTACTTCATATGCAGCTGCTTTTATTCCCAAATTAATTAGTTTAGTGAAACCTTTAGTATTTACACCTCTAGTGGTTTCAATATTTTGGGGACATATTAAATCAAAACCAGAATCGGCCAAAGAACCTTTATTATCTATGTCACAATTATGTTTTAACGACGCTTCAACATAATAATTTTCAAGTTTTTTATCAGCAATTTCTATAGCTAATACTAAGTTAGTCATATAATAATAATAATAGTGTTATATTTAAATTAATTAAATATAATTGTTTTATATATTTAATTAATGTTATGTACGATATGTTATTCAACTTTTAAAAAAAAGACATCGCTATCGTGCTGTCATTCTTTTTGTTATGATTGTATCGAGACTTGGAAAACACACAAACGAGATTTGGGACGACAACCAAATTGTCCTGTTTGCCGCCGAGTTTTTAATATTTCGCAGTATAGTTTTCCCGAAAGCAATATAAGAGAACGACCAAACTATAATTATAGAGTGTATATGAATACAAGAAATAGGACCCAACTTAAAAGATTTATGTATTTACATGACTACATTTTAAATCTTATTCAAGAAATAAATCAAGCACGAATTCTATCATCGCATACGTTGACAGAAATAGAAAGAGTTGATCTACGAATCATTAAACTTTTAAAATGTCTAGATCGTAATTCTTGGTTTTTACAAAAAAATTCTTGGGGAAGAACAATGGAAAAGGAAGAACAGAGGAAATGTTTTATAAAAGTTTTAGAACTAAAACTGAATGAATGGAGAGAGAATGGTTTTATTATGGCTAATTGTTTTATATACAAATTTAGAAAATTTTTTTAAATTACATTAAAAACGGATAACTCGATCGAGTTATTTCTATCGCTTCTCGTGCTTCTATTATCACTTTTTTATATTTCCTTTGTTGTTCTCGTATTATCAACAGTTCTTCTATTTTTTCTTTTATAAAATACATATCAATGTTTTGAAATAATTCAGGTTTTTNNCTAAAATTTCTGTTATTTTTTTCTCTTCTGAAATTCTTTTTAGGTTTTCAATTGTCTGATCTTTGGTGTTATTTAATATTTCTTTTATATTATTTCTTTCAGCTTTTATTGTTTCATTATTAAATTTTTCGGATTCTTTTTTTATTTTTTTATCTCGTATTTCTTTTTCTTTTTCTGAAAAATTATTGTGTTTTTTTAAATTTTTCTTCATATTTTCATACTTTGATAAAGCATTAGACATTATATTATTTATAAATATATTATTAATTTATTTATAAATTAACTTATACAAGTTCTTCCCATTCGTCAGAAGAAGTCCATATTATTTCTATATCTTCATCATTAAATATATTTTCCTTTTCAACAGAAACTTTTTTATACTTGTTTTCCTTCATTTTATCTAAATTAGTGCTATTCATTGTTGATAAACAATCGTCAGTTACATTTTTTATATTTTCTATACTATTTATTATTATTTTTTCACATATGGATCCTACATTTTCTAAAAGGACTATCAAGCTATTACAAATTATCATTAATATATTTAAATATAATTATTTATACAAATATATATATGAATAAACGATTGAAAAATCTAAAAACCGGTGATTTGCTTTTATGTTCTTGGCATACGCCCCCTTGTAATTCTTGTTGTTCTTGTTGTTTCAATATTTTTGATAGATGTATACAGTGGGGTTCTCATAGTAATTGGACACACAGTGCTGTTGTATTAAAAGATCCTACTTTTATTCATCCAGCTCTTAAAGGTTTATATGTTTGGGAATCTAGTTCTGAAGGTCTTCCCGATCCACAAGATGGTAAAAAAAAAATAGGAGTTCAAATTACTCCTATACACGAACTTATTAATAGTTATAAAGGTAGGGGAGTTATTATTGTTAGACCAATTCATTCTGAACCTAATCTTTTTACTGATAAAAATTTAAAACAAGTTCATGACGTTGTTTATGGTAAATCATATGATCTTAATCCAATTGATTGGATTGAAGCTTTTTTAAAGAAAGATTTAAATCCACAAAAAACGGACAGTTTCTGGTGTTCTGCTTTATGTGGATTTATTTATACAAAATGTGGCTTACTTGATTCTAAAACAGATTGGAGTATTCTTGCGCCAAATGATTTTGATATAGCACAAGATGGCATACATGGAGGTCTTAAATGGATGTCAGGTAATTGGTTAGGATCTGAAGAACTTCGCCTAGTTTAAGTTTTTGCATGTTTCTTCCCTTTATACAGTATATTTGTATTTATTGTCAGATTTCTATTACATCTAATACTTAATCGACTTCGTTCTTTTTCTATTATTCGTTTTGATAATGGAGATTTTTTTGGAGATTTTTTTGGAGATTTTGGAGATTTTGGAGTTTTTATAAACTTTTCTTTTAAATATTGTATCGCATTTATTGACGAACCGTTTGGCTTCTTATTATCCATAATAATAAATAATAAGAAAATATTATCTCCAAACTTTTCTATCATAACTTAATATTGACTTGCCTCCTTTTTCCCATACCACTATCAAACTCATCCCAAACCATTTAAAAACTTTACACATATGAAGTTTTGTTATATAATATCCATTCTTTTCCATGTATTCCATCCGTTTCGCTGTTAAATTATTTACTCCTAATAAATATGATATTACCATAGGTTTCAAAGCTACACTTTTTTCTAATACTTTATCAATCATACTGTACGGAGGATTTGAACAGATCGTATCCACTTCTTCATTAAATTCAAAAAAATCTTTTTTTTCAAGTATTTCACTCCATTTTTTATTTTCAGTAGGAAATTGATTATAATACGAACCACTATTTTTAAAAGGATCATACCAACATAAATTTTTATATTTTTCATCAATCATATCTATATGAGTTTTTGACAATTCTAAAGGTGTTATAAAAACATTATTTGGTTTATCTCTATGCTTTATTTTATGATTTACATTACTATTACTTGCAGACGCCATATTATTTATTCTTATTATCTATTGTTTAATTTCTTTTTTTTTATATAAATTAAAAATTTATAATTGAAATATGCTTGACAACAATATACATGATTCAGGGGATTAATGAACCCCAGCTTTTCAACCAATCATCATGAGTTTCATTTTCAATAGGTGCGACTTCAACAAATTCAAAGGGTGACACGTTTGTTCTTTTTCTTTTTCTAATAACAATTTTTCCTCTATATTTTATTTGAGAGGCGACAATATTATTGTATATTTTCGCTACTTGTTTTGGTTGAACTTTTAAAAGTTCATCGTGGGTAATATCAAGAGTCTCAAGTATTGCAGCTCTTTCCTGTAAACCACGATCGAACCCGTCATTATAATTTTTAGTCCAGATATCAACATCATTACTATTTACATTTCCAACCACAATAGCAATATTAAAACCTCTAATATAATCGGTGTATTCTCTTCTACGTATAATATCAGAGATTAGTCCATCATTTTCATTTTTTAAATTAATATTTACTAGATGTAATTTTTCTCTTTTTTTCTTTAATTTATTATTTGTAGAACGAATAGACGTATTTTTTTGCATTAATTCATTATGGACCCTGGAAACTTTGTTAAATAATGTGGTAATATTATATATATCATTTCTGATAGTATCATCAGAAACTCTATTCCAACTAGTAAAATCATCTCTACACATAGGACAAGTTGGACTTGTTCTTAACCATCTAAAGAAACAAGAATTACAAATAATATGTCCGCATGTGGGTAATACAAGTGTATGAAGGTCAGCTTTAGTTTTGTAACAAACACAACAATCTTGTTTTCCTTCCTCTTCCTCTTCCTCTTCGCTAATACTCATATCACTGTTTTCATCAGAAATTTTTTCTTCAGTATCAAGTTCGTTTTCCTCAACATTAGAAGTTGGCATAGTCGCTTCTCCCTCTGTTCCGATGTATGGAGGCATAGCGTTTCCAGTAACATCGCCAGCTTCTCGATGTTCCAAAGCGTTTTGTATGGAAACCAATCGTCCTCTCCCAATTGCTGAACCCTCGGCGAATTCATCAGTATCTCCAGAAGTGTTTACGCCTTGAATTATAACTTCATCATCATCAGATTCCATCTCGCCTAAAACTAACCTTCTAGGATCAAACAATCTTTCAGGAGTTAATAATAGCGGAGAAAGAGTTGCTCGCTCAACAGTCGTATTCATATTATTAATTAATTGTAAAATTTGTCTAAAATCTTCAGTTTCAGAAGGCAAAATGCGATTAATTTGGATTTCATTATTATCTTGAGAGTTCATTGTATGTAATTATTAAATTATTTTTAAATAAAATCAATTTATTTAAAAATAATTTAATTTAGGTTATATAATGGATGATACTATAACAGACGAAGTATATTGGGATTTAGCCAATTTTATAGAAAGGAATCCAGAATTAACTACAAATGAGATAATACAAGATTTTAAAAGTAGTAAAGAATTTAAATTTACTTCAGAAAAAAGTTTTTTATATTTAATGAATAGAATAGATAGAAATCGTCAATCATTTTGGGGAATAGGTCCATTTATGAATAAGAATGGGAAATGGATTAATGTAAGAAATAAAAAGAAAGAACATATTGTAGTATTAACAGAAGCAAATAAACAATTAAAAGATAAAATATTGGATTTGCAATTGGAATTATTTCAATATAAAAATCGAAAAAACTGTTAGTTTCTTAAAGAATTACCCCAGTTAATATTGGGATTATTAAAAATAATTTGATGACTAGACATACCAGCAGGAGGAATAATTTTTTTAATATTGGTATATTTTAAATTATAAATATCTTGTTCGAGTTCAGCGATTTGTAGTTTGATATTTTTGCATAATAAAATGCTTCTATTAAATAAACAATTTTGATATTCTTTTGTATTATTATTCATTTATTTAATTAAAATAAAATAAAATAAATGAAAGAACTTAATTATTGCCAGAAATCATTATTTGATGTATTAAAGACAAGTCCAAAATCAATAAGAGAATCGATAAGAGGATCATCGGTAATATCTGTATTGAATATATTATTACCATCATATTGGACGCTTTCTTGATTTTCAAGAATAACACCGGAAGGGTCAGTATAAACAAATCTGGCTAATTTAACAGGATCGAATATACCGTCAGAGGGTGGTCCATGTTCTTTAATATAATAATAATAACGTATATCTAAAGAAATACTTGTTTCAATTTCCGCCAATATCGGCGCTTGATATTTGTTCGACTTATCCACCCCGTATTGTTCATTAAGCAATAATATGGCTGCGTTCAATGTGGCGATTTCACTTTTAAAATCGACCAATTGTTGTTGTGCTAACATTCCTGATCTAGCATTTATGATAAGATCATATGCCGTTTGGGCGTTTTTTTCAAATGATGTTTGGTCTCTTTTTCTTTCAAAAGCATTTTTATAATGCCCTGCATAATAGTTTAATTTATTTTCGATAAATTGACCGTGTTGTGCGTCATAATTTTTTACTGCTACGTCATAAATATCATAATGTGTTATATAAGCCGGTTTAACATATTTGTCATAAAAATTATCGAAATCGTAAGTTACAGCTTTTTCTTGATTAATACCTGTTCTAGTTAAGCGTGTAGCGGTAAGGTCTTCGTTAATAGTTGATTGCATTGTTCCCATCGATGAGCGACGTCTAGGCATTTTAAATATATATTAATTATATTTAAAATTTAATTTTTTATTGAATAAAGTATAGAATTAAAAGTATCGACAGTAGAACTTCCATTCATATGCAAAGCTGTTTTATATCGTTCGATTTGATTGTCTTTAATTCGAATATCTTTTTTTAATTTTTTATTCAGTTTTGCTAAACGAGCATACTCATCGCGTTGTGATATTTGCTGTAAATTATTTTTTTGCAATACAGATGCTGATGGTTCGGAGTCGTCGTATTTTTCTAAAAAAAAGCAATCCAATAGTTTTTTATTTGAATATGATATATTTGCTTTATTTATACAACTTTTACTGTTTTTCATAGTTGCTATCAAATCTTTATTCGTTTGTTTATTTTTTAATTTGGACAATTCTTTAATAAAATAATATGTAAAATTACTATACCATTTTACATTTTTATTTGCTGCTGGTAAAACAGAAGAATAAGTTAGTGCTGAATCATTTGATGCCGAAAAACATATTATACTATTATTCTCGTCTTTTTTTTCTAAATTCGCTGAAAATGTATGCGGTGTTAAAGTATATAAATATTTCAAATCACTAACGGAACCAGAATTACAACAATCAAATATTAGTGTTGTATTTGCAACACAAGTTGATAATAAAGATTTTATTAAATCGTCAGATAAAACTGTTTGTCCGTAATCACTTGGTAAAAAAACTTCATCTAAATTATCTACTTCATCTCCGCTTTTATCTTTAATTTGTGTTCCGTGTCCTGTAAAATAAAAAAAAAGCATATCATTTGTCGAAGCCATTTCAGTCATTTCTTTTATGCGCTTAACAATATTAAAAAAAGTTGCATTTGATTCTGATGTTTTTTTATTAGGATTATCACTAAGCACAAGAATATTGCTCTGATCGAATCCTTCTGAAACCATTAAATATTTTTCTACTAACAACATGTCGTTGTATGATGAATTTAGTAATAATTTCTCTTCATTTGGATAATTTAAACCTACAAGTAATGCTAATTTAACCATATATAAATATAAATAAAAATAATATTAT
>LWDU01043395.1_pt1 | contig 11937 bp, 7 predicted proteins | sample 727161 | NCBI WGS metagenome assembly LWDU01 (sample SAMN04566230, study PRJNA314399) | hydrothermal vent metagenome | isolation source: deep sea hydrothermal plume seawater | place: Mexico: Gulf of California, Guaymas Basin | collected 2004-07-11 | reverse complement strand
TTTTCCTTCTTCACTCTCAATGAAACCATAACCTTTGCCTTCGTTAAACCACTTTACTGTTCCTACTGCCATAATAAATACTCTCCAACTTTTTTAACGGGATTGGACATCCAGAAAACCTGGATCACCTCTTCCCTTGTTATTTGATGAGGTTGGTAGATGCAAATTTGTTAAAGCACCGCTTCAAAATAAACCAAACCTGACTTGATCTGTGAAACCAAGTTAATTTTTTAAGGTCTGCTCTAGGCGAGAAACTGAAATAACTTCATCCTCTTATGCAACTGCACAACCTCTAATTTTCCCGCTAACCATAACATAAAACCTGGTAATAACCTAATTTAAAACCCAAATAAATGCTATAAGGCTACAGACTTAGATTAGTAAATTTCTTGAGTATTGAACTAAAGCCTACCAAACCAGACAAATAGTCACTATGAATATATTTTTTGCTAATTTTGCCAGCTTGATGTGGGGTCCGGGTTTTGGTTAACATTTCTGCTGAGGGGAATCCAGTTTCGCAACCTATTTTACGCACTTCGGCTGGCTTTCTCAAAAGAACGGGCAGGAGAAGGCGATATTTCCCATTTTGGCGCTTTAATGACGGCTATGTCAGCGACGGTGGGTATGGGTAATATTGCGGGAGTGAGCACTGCCGTGGCTCTTGGCGGACCTGGTGCCATATTCTGGATGTGGATGACCGGGTTGGTGGGGATGGCCACCAAGTATTCGGAGAGTTTTTTAGCGGTTAAATATCGACAGACTAATGATCAGGGAGAAATCTCTGGTGGCCCAATGTATTATTTGGAGCATGGGCTTGGACAAAAATGGCTCGGCATCTGTTTTGCTGTCTTCGGGGCGCTTGCCGCATTCGGTATCGGCAATATGATTCAAGCTAACACCGCCGCAACGGCAGTCGTTGAGTCGCTGGGGACGAGCAAGTTTTCCGTCGGACTCATTTTATCTGTCCTGACTGCGCTGGTGATAATAGGTGGTATCAAACGCATTTCCGATGTTGCCAGCTATTTTGTGCCATTTATGGTGGCCATTTATTTTATTGGTGCAATGATCGTTATCTTTTCTCACCTGAGTCAACTGGGAGCGGGAATTCAACTGATATTCGAGCACGCCTTTACCGGAACGGCGGCTACAGGAGGATTTATAGGAGCCAGTTTGGTTCAAACCATCCGCTATGGCGTGGCACGAGGTCTTTTTTCAAACGAGTCGGGAATGGGAAGCGCCCCCATCGCCGCAGCAGCAGCAAAAACCAATCAACCAGCGAAACAAGCACTTGTTTCTATGAGCGGGACCTTCCTGGATACGCTGATCGTTTGTTCCCTAACCGCGTTAGCATTAGCTTCTACGGGGACCTGGGTTTCCGGAGAAACCGGAGTGGCGTTGACCATGCAAGCTTTTTCAGCAGGCCTGCCGGGAAACTGGGGTGTCTTCATCGTAACACTCAGCGCCGTCACCTTTGCATTTTCAACCATCTTAGCTTGGGAATATTACGGTGAAAAATGTTTTGAATACCTTTTTGGAGATAAATGGATTCATCTTTATCGCTACCTTTGGGTACTGTTTGTGTTTGTCGGTTCCTTGGTTAAGTTGGAACTGGTCTGGAATTTTTCTGATGCTATGAATGCCTTGATGGCAGTTCCCAACCTAATTGGCCTCGTTCTTTTAAGTGGGGTTCTGTTCCGTGAGACTAAATCTTACGAAAGGGGAATCCGCGATGAAACTATTGATAAATTCGATTGATTGAATTTATTTATAATTACAGTTTTTTCTCTCACTCCTTTCATAATATTAAGAATTTTTTTCTCAGCATAAGTTTAATACTAGAAAAGCCAAGCCACCAGAAAACATTTACCCCCTGTATTAACCGGGAAGATCAAAAACCACCCCATAAACTGCCTAATAATTCGAAAATAATTCCTGTTCCTTTAGATAAAGGCCTCTGGAGAAAATCTTCTGAAGCCGTGACAGGTTATTTCCTGGCACATGTTACTTTTACTTAATGGGACAACTTTTAGTTAGTGGCTGGCTAGAATTTCGTTGATCTTGAGGGTTGATACGATGTGTGTATTCATACCCAATTCGTCGGGAGAATATCCCAACGCCAAGGCAACGAGTTGGGGTAGATGTAAAACGGGGATCGAGTTATTGGTCTTTTGTAGAGTTTCAATTTCTGGTTGATAGGAGTCCAGACTCAAATGACAAAGAGGACATCCTGTTGCAACGACGTCAGCACCGTGCTCAATGGCATCAAGCAGAGCGTTGCCGGACATATCCAGGGAAGCGGTTTTATTCATCATGACGATGGGAAACCCGCAACATTTAATACGACTAGGATAATAAACCGGTGTGGCCCCCAGTGCGGCAAAAATATCTTCCATTCCAGTGGGATTATCCGGGTTCTCAAAGTCGGAATTTTCAGAGGGACGCAGAACATAACAGCCATAAAAGGCAGCTACTTTCAACCCGGTCAGCGGTCTCTTTATACGCTCCTTCAACCTTGCCATTCCCTCTTCGGTGGCGAGGATGTTAGCGAAATGTTTGATGCGTGTCTTGCCATTATATTGATGACCGCCCTCTTTAAGAACATCATTGACCTTCTTTTTATAATCGGCATCTGCATTGAGATGGGCTTCCGTTTTTTTTAAGGTGCCCTGGCAGGTGGAGCAAATGGTGACAATATCGAGTCCCTGTTTTTCTGCAATGGAAAACGAACGCGCGTTGAGCGCATCGGCAAGCAGTGGGCTTTTTTCGGAAACCACCCCAGCACCACAACAGGATGCACTTTTCATTTCTATAAAATCAAAGCCGAGACCCTCAGCAGCCTTAGTGGTCGAGAGCATCAATTCACGAGTCGCCCCTTTGGCAACACATCCGGTAAACAGGGCAAACTTCATTGATCCAACTCCTTAAAAATTCGTTTAACATCATCCACTTCTTCAATGGAATGATGAATGATCGGGGGAACTTTCCCCTTGAAAAACATTCTTAGTCCAACCGGAAGCAGGCTCAATAAACCTTGAATATTAAAAATCCCCATCGACTCGACAGGGATTCTATTTTCATTCAAGTTACCGCTTCTTTTAACAGAATTGAAAAACGACATGGCGTGTCGGGCTCCAACATTATTTGTCACGCCCTCATCCAAAGCGACGGTCATAATTTCTTTGATGCGATCAAACGGGCGAGCGGGCTTAGGGCAACGCTCTACACATTCACCACAATGAGTACAATCCCAAATGCCTCCCGGCTCGCTCAGCGCCTGAACCCGTTCCAATGTTTTTGAATCACGAGAGTCGCCGACAAATCGTTGCGCCTTGGCTAGTGCCGCCGGCCCAAGGAAGTTCTCATCCACCTCCAGAGTATTACAATCAGAGTAGCAAGCCCCACACATTATGCAGGTGCTTGAATCATCAATCAATCTAAATTCTTGTGGCGATTGAAGTCGTTCTTTTTCCGGTGGAGTCTCTTTAGGTTCAAGGTAAGGTTTGACCTTATTAATTTTTTCCCAGAATGGATTAAAATCGACCACCAAATCTTTAATCGGCTTCAAATTACCTAAAGGCTCCAGGGTGATGGTCTCATCATTTTTGACAAGGTGCTCAGCCTGACGCTGACAAGCCAACAGGGCATGACCATCAGCCTTAATAGCACAAGATCCACAGATGGCACTGCGGCAGGACATCCGGTAAGAGAAACTGCCATCCAGAGTCCACTTGATTAAGTTCATACAATCCAGAAGCGTGGCTCCCGATGGAATATCCAATTGGAATTCTTCGTAATAAGGTTCCGGTTGTTTTTCTGGATTAAATCGCTTGATCCTGAAAGTTGCCATTAATATGTTCTTTCTGCNNCGGCTTTCCTGCCTTCTAAGAGCGGCGGTGGCAATTATCTGAGCAACACTCAACATATTCCCCAATTCCATGATTTCATAAATTTCTGTATTAAAAATCTTACCCTTGTCTGTCACTTTACCTTTTGCGAACCTTTCTTGCAGGCCTTTTAAGGTTTCAATACAAACCTTGAGTTTTTCCTTATCGCGGAAAACACCGCAATGACTCATCATAATTTCCTTCATTTCATCTCGAATATCGTTATAGCTTTCTGAGCCATCTCTTTGATAAACTTCCTCAAATTTTTTCAAGACCCGAGCTTTTTCCTGCCCTTCATTTATACCCCCGTAGTCAATACCAGTGGCATATTTGAGAACAGATTTGCCCGCACGTTCTCCAAACACCACCGCTTCCAGAAGGGAATTTGTTCCCAAACGGTTTCCACCATGAACAGAGACGCAGGCACATTCTCCGGCGGCAAAAAACCCTTTCATACGGGTACCCTGTTCATCAGTAATTACGTGGGAATCTTTATCGGTTGGGATGCCCCCCATAGAATAATGCGCAGTAGGTTGAATGGGTAGACATTCTGTAATGCAGTCTACACCCAGGAAGTCGATACCTAATTGCCTGATTTGCGGCAAGCGTTCCATAATGCGCGCCTCACCCAAGTGGCGCAGGTCAAGGTGGATCATGTCTTTGCCATCAATACCGCGTCCAGCATCCATTTCGCTTTGCTCAGCCCGGGCCACAATATCGCGTGGGGCCAGTTCCATTCGAGACGGCGCATAGGTTTTCATGAACCTTTCGCCTTTACCGTTAAGAAGGTAAGCTCCTTCTCCTCGCGCTGCTTCCGAAAATAAAATTCCTTGGCGGTACAATCCCGACGGATGAAATTGAACAAACTCCGGATCTTCCATAGGAATGCCAACTTCAAGTGCTGCCATAACTCCATCGGCGGTGCTGGCAAAAGCATTGGAAGTAATTTTAAAAATCCTGCCATATCCGCCTGTAGCAAAAACCACGGCTTTGGCCTGAATCACTTCCACTTCTCCGGTCTGAATATTGCTAACAACCACACCGTTACAACGGTCTCCATCAACAATCAGCGCATGCATATACCATTCGTTATAAATTTTTACGGATTCCGCATTCTTCATGAGCTGCTCATGGAGGGCATGCAAAATAGCATGACCAGTGCGGTCGGCAGAAAAACAGGCGCGGGGTTTAGAATGCCCTCCGAAACTGCGCTGGGCAATTTTCCCGTCTGGCGTGCGACTAAACACACAACCCATATGCTCTAATTCATAAACAACTCTAGGAGCAGCCTTAACGTACTCTTCTACCGCATCCTGATCATTGAGAAAGTCTCCACCTTTAATAGTGTCATACATGTGCTCTTCCCAACTGTCCGGCTCTGAATTCCCCAAAGAAGCGGCAATACCTCCCTGAGCCGCACCGGAATGAGATCGGGAAGGATAAACTTTGGTCAACAAACCAACGTTCAAACTCTTAGACACTTCCAAGGCACAACGCATCCCTGCGAGCCCCGCACCAATAATCACAACATCATGTTGAATCACAATATCACCTCAAAACGGAGAAGTTCCCGTTAATCATAAAAAAACTATATTATCAAATTTAGGATCGCTTTAATGGAGGAAAGAACCCTCTATTATTTCAGGCCCTCCAAAATTTCCGGTCTACCCCCTTAGCAAAAAAAGTCCTTGAAAATCAAAGGAAAAATACTTTGAGACCAAGAATACGGGGATGATAATCGAGGCTCTACCGGAATCAAAATTGAAGGGCGATTTAACCACTTCCCTTCCTAAAAAGTCAAGAAAAATGAGATTTTGGGTTGCAAATCAAAGACCATCCCCCCATAATAACCAGTGATATCTACAAATTTTTTTAACCACTTGAAATAAAAGGCCCTAACCCTCACACCCCGATGTGGAAAGTGCCCCCCCGGAGCGTCTTTTGGAACTAATAACTTTTGAATCTCTGCCTTTGCCCCAGCAGGTGCTACAAGGCATTCGTGATGCGAAATTTGTAACCTGCACACCAATTCAAGAAGGATCTGGCCGGGCAAGCGCAAACTGGAACAGGGAAAACTGCCGCCTTTTTAATCACTCTTTTCACTAGACTGTTAGAACATACACCCCCTGCACCTAAAGGGAAGGGTGGCCCAAGAGCATTGATCATTGCTCCTACTCGTGAACTAGCCAGGCAAATCGAAAAAGATGCCTTGCTTCTAGGCAAACATTGTAATTTCCGCACTGTTTGTGTGATCGGTGGAGTGGATTACGAAAAACAGAAAAACCTGATTAAAGCGGGTGTTGACATCCTGATCGCTACACCGGGCCGATTGATCGATTTCTATAAGCAAAGATTTTTCAGTTTGAAATTAGTGGAAGTTCTGGTTGTCGATGAAGCAGACCGCATGTTTGATATGGGTTTTATTGCCGATCTCCGGTATTTATTCCGCAATTGTTCTCCTTACGACAAACGCCAGTCTATGCTGTTTTCGGCGACCCTCAACCATAGGGTTATGGAATTGTGCTACGAGCACATGAATAATCCGGTCCGGGTAGCCATCGAGCCTGAAAAAGCTGTAGTGGATGAGATCACACAGATACTCTATCACGTTGGACAACATGAGAAATTCAATCTCCTTCTCGGTTTGATGAAACAAGAAGCTGGAGAAAAAGTCCTGATATTTTGTAACACTAAAATTGAAGCAGAGATACTGGAGTGGAAATTAAATCACAACGGCTATAACGCCGGACAAATTAGTGGAGACTTACATCAGAAGGCGCGAATTCGGGTGTTGGAAAAATTTCAGGACGGTGATCTGGATTATTACGCATGTCATCAATTATGATTTACCTCAGGATGCTGAAGATTATGTTCACCGTATTGGCAGAACCGCACGTGCAGGAAACAAGGGCACTGCGATCACCCTTTGCTGTGAAGAATTTGCTCAGCATTTGGAACGGGTCGAAATATACCTGAAAAACAAAATTCCCGTATCCTGGCCTGAAGAAGAATTATTCCTAGAGGAAAAAGAAGGTAAACCTCCCACCCGAAAGCGACGGGGTCCACCCAAAGTGAAATTCAATAGTAACCGGTCTAACGTGAAGCGACCACCACGTAGACCACCCCACTCCCGTAGGAAGGAACTGGCAAAGACTCGTTGAACCGAGAAAACTTTTTACTTGCCATCCTCTAACGAGAGCACTGAGCAAGAACTTGTCAAGCCAAGAACATCCTTGCTAGATAAATAAAGCCTTTAACAGTTGACCCCACGCCTAGTAGCCGCTCTCTAATAGTTTTTGTAGCGCTTCTTCATCCAATATCTCAGTTCCCAGTTCTTGAGCTTTTTCCAATTTTGATCCCGCTGATGCTCCTGCTACCAAAAAATCGGTTTTTTTTGAAATTGTTGAGGTGACCCGTCCGCCAAGCGATTCTATTTTCTCTTTGGCTTCTTCACGAGTAAACCGGGACAAGGTGCCAGTAAGAACAAACTGCCTACCATCGAACAATTCTCCAGTTTTTTCGTCGTCTCGCTCTTCCATGAGGATACCTCGTTCCCGCAACCGCGCAATTTCTTGCCGGTTGGTATCCCGGTCAAAAAATGATTTCAAGCTTTCAGCGATGATGGGTCCTACTTCGTCCGTCTTTTCCAAATCCTCATAACTGGTTTCTTTCAGTTTAGTCATTGACCGGAATTTCCTGGCCAACAGGATAGCCGTGCGTTGCCCCACATGGCGCACGCCCAAAGCATTTAGAAACCGGGAAAGTCCAGCAGACTTGCTTTTTTCAATTTCCGTTATCAAGTTTTGCGCCGACTTTTCAGCCATCCGATCCAATGATGCGACTTCTTCCATTTTCAGACTATACAAATCGGGAAAGTTTTTAACACGACCCGAATCAACCAACTGTTCAATCACGGCAGGGCCAAGATGGTCAATATCCATCGCCTTACGGGAAGCAAAATATCGAAGTCTTTCTTTTAACTGTGCCGGACAGGAACTGTTAACACATCGCCAAACCGCTTCACTCTTCTCACGGCAAATGGGAGCCTGGCATTCGGGACAGATTGTGGGCATCTCAAAAGGCTTCCTCCTCCCTGCAGAAGATTCAATGACTCTAATAATTTTAGGAATGATTTCCCCCGCCTTTTCAATCACCACCTGATCCCCGACACGAATATCTTTGTGTTTGATTTCATCCTCATTGTGCAAGGTCGCTCGGCTGACAGTAGAACCCGAAACCAATACAGGTTTAAGCTTAGCCACAGGAGTGATAGAACCGGTCCTACCAACTTGACAAACAATATCCATAATTTCGGTTACAACCTGTTCCGTTTCATACTTGTAAGCCACTGCCCAACGAGGAAACTTGGAAGTTGCTCCCAGTTTTTTCCGGTGAGCCAGTGAATTTAATTGAATAACCAAACCATCCACTTCATAGTTGAGCTCGTTTCGTTTCCCTCGAAATTCTTCAATCAAGACAAGTGCTGATTCAAAGTCTTTGCATAGCCGGTTGTGCTCATTGACCGGAAAGCGCAATTCAGAAAGTTTTTCCTGCATCTCATAATGTGTCTGGAAGAAATTCCCCTTGAGATAACCCACAGTATATATAAATATATCGAGCTTACGTTCTGCGGTGATGGCAGGATTAAGTAGACGTAAAGCCCCAGCGGCAGCATTTCGTGGGTTGGCAAAAGGCGCTTCACCCTCTTCCACCCGCTTAGCGTTGATGCGTTCAAATTCCTTTTTCGGCATATAAACTTCACCTCGAACTTCTATACGGCTGAAGGATTTTGAGTCAATTCTCAAAGGAACAGATCGAATGGTTCTCAAATTAGCCGTAATGTCCTCACCTTGTAAACCATCACCTCGAGTAGCACCACTCACTAACAAACCATCTTCATAGGTAAGAGCCACNNNGAAATAGCGCGTCATAACACTGATCTGAAATTGTTGGAGAATTCGTAACGTAGTAGAGGTGATCATGCTGATGGATCGCTTGTTTGAGAGCTTCGATTTCCTGTTTTACCATCATATAAATAAATAGATTAATTTATCAAGGTTCCAAGGTCAAATAATACCCCTGCCTTCCACGCTGGACCAGAAATAATATTCGATCCGGATTATTTATGTCCTCAATAGCTCTATTGTATTGTTCCTCATTATCTACACTCTTCTGATTCATTTGCCGAATAATATCTCCAGGGCTGATACCAATTCTTCCTGCCGCACTGTTAGGAACCACTTCCGTGACAACCATTCCTATCGAAGTCGTCAACCGATTGGCTCTGGCAAAACGCTTGTTGTTTTCTTTCACTCTTAATCCAAACCAGTTCCAAGTGAACTCCTTGACATAAGTTTTTGGAATAGAGATCACACGAATTTTCTGCTCCACCATTTTTTCGTCTCGCAGAATGGAAAAATGAATTAAGCTTCCCACCGTATAGGAAGCCATACGCCCACGAAAGCCTGATTTGTCCTTTACATCATGACCATCGATAGAAATAATGATATCCCCGCGCTTCAGACCTGCTTTCCCAGCAGAGCTTTTTTCAGCCACTCTTACAACCAAGACCCCTTTTTGTCCATCCAACTTGAAATGACTGAATAGCTGAGTGTCCAGTTCTTGTACCGAAACACCCATCCATCCGCGCCGGACTTTTCCATAACGAATCAGTTCATCAACAATTCGTTTAGCGTGATCTATAGGAATAGCAAAACCAATTGCTTCAGCTTTCTGAAAGATAGCCGTATTAATGCCTATCAGAGACCCGTTAATGTTTAGTAACGGTCCACCACTATTCCCCGGATTGATCGAAGCATCAACTTGGATAAAATCGCTGTACACCATATTTTTTCCAGCCCGAATATTACGGTTCAGGGCACTGATGATTCCGGTTGTGACCGTTTGTTGCAAACCAAAAGGGTTACCAATTGCTATCACTCTTTCTCCGATCATTAGATCATCGGACCTACCCATTTTAATGAAGGGAAAAGGTTTGCTTGAGTCAATTTTGATGATGGCTAAATCAGATTTAATATCTGCGCCAATAACACTGGCATCAAACTCCTGTTTATCATCTAGCACAACATGGATCTTCGCAGCTTTTGCGATAACGTGTTCGTTGGTGAGAATATAACCTTCAGAATTAATTAGAACTCCTGAACCCAGGCTTCGCTTTTGGCTTTTATTTGGAGGAAGAAAATCCCTAAAGAATTGGTCAAACAGGTTGTTGTTAAAGTTTCTGAAGGGATTCCGGACCGGGCGAGAAATTTCTGTCGTATAAATATTCACAACAGCTGGGCTGATCCTCTCTACCGCCCGAACTAGAGGGGTTCTGCGATTATAGCGATCTTCAGCCAGAGATTGGCTAGGCCCAAAAACGGTAAAAAAAATAAAAATCCAGACCCATCGAACGCACATGTAGAACATTTAGGAGGAGGTGAAAATGATAAAGGTCTTTAGCTCCTGAAGAACCATCGCCCCATACTCAAAAATTTTTAACAATCTCTAAGAGTGAACCCATCCTCTTTACTGAACTTTGACAGCAATATATATGGTGCTTCCACCCCGTTTAATCAGGAACAGGACAGATGAGCCTTTTGTTACAGATGCCAGAAGGTTCTGATAGTCCTGCATGTTTTTAACCGGAGTACGATTCATTTCTGAAATCACATCGCCTCTTCGGATGCCCGCTTCTCCAGCCGCATTTCCTGCCGTCACATCAGAAACCAGTACCCCTTCAACACCTTCCAGTTGCAAGCTTTTCGCCAACTCTTCATTAATGTCCTGAACCTGAAGGCCTAAAGGGTCAGCTTGAGCTACTACCGTTTCCTGAGCATCCTGCAATAGTTCTATTTTGACACGGAGCTTTTTATGGGAACCATCACGAACCACTTCTACTTCCACTACAGTGTTCGGATGAGTCGCTGCAACAATTTTTGGGAGGTCTTCCATGTCCTTGACCGGCTGACCATTGAAAAGGACGATAACATCGCCACGTTTTATTCCCCCCTTGAAGGCAGGACCACCGGCAATTACATCTCCCACAAGGGCCCCCTCACTTTGACTGAGTCCAAACGATTTTGCCAGCTCAGGTGTGATTTTTTGTATCATGACTCCCAACCAACCTCGGGTAACCGCCCCTCTTTCTTTCAGGTCTATTAGAATTCCCTTGGCAATATCAATGGGAATCGCAAATCCTATCCCCACATTTCCGCCGGAATTCCCTGAGATGATAGCTGTATTGATTCCTATAACGTCACCTTCGATATTGATCAATGGGCCACCGCTATTACCGGGGTTAATCGAAGCGTCTGTTTGAATGAATTCATCGTAAGGACCAGCGCCAATGCTTCTTCCTAATGCGCTCACAACGCCCACCGTAACCGTGTGGCTAAGCCCAAAAGGATTACCAATAGCAACTACCCACTCCCCCACCTCCAAGTTTTCGGACCTGCCTAGCTTCAGAAAGGGGAACCCTTGGGTATCTTCCGGTTTTCGGTTGATTTTAATCAAAGCAATGTCAGTTTTGGGATCTGATCCAATCAATGTCGCGATGTACTCTTTTTCATTTCCATCGACATCAAGGATCACTACAATTTCATCGGCTCCTTCTATCACATGACTATTGGTCAAAATATGTCCTTCTTTGTCAATCACGAACCCCGAACCCATACCTTGCTTCGGTCGTTTTTGATTTGGTTTTTCGCCAAAGAAACGATCATAAAAATCACGAAAGCGATCAGGAGAGCCTCCTTGCCCCGGACCAGGTCGCGGGCTAGGCCTTGGACCACGGAAGTTCTTATGGGTTGGCTCTGACTTGGCCTTAATGCTCACATTAACCACCGCAGGATTTTGCTTTTTTGCTATATCAACAAAAATATTACTCGCAAGTGGCTGGGTATGACTGCTCAACGCAAAAATATTTCCTGAAGAAACCACCAGCCCAATAGGAAATATAAATACAAATAACAATGCCGTTAAACAAATACGATGGACAAAAGATCTAAACATATTTTTAATCCTCAAATTGACGAACAATCGAAAATGAATT
>LWDU01042464.1_pt1 | contig 11937 bp, 12 predicted proteins | sample 727161 | NCBI WGS metagenome assembly LWDU01 (sample SAMN04566230, study PRJNA314399) | hydrothermal vent metagenome | isolation source: deep sea hydrothermal plume seawater | place: Mexico: Gulf of California, Guaymas Basin | collected 2004-07-11 | reverse complement strand
TGCTTTTACGTATTCAGTATCAATGATGATTGCGAAATATACACGCGAAAAGGACAGTGTTTTTCAACAGATGTTGCATATGTATTTTGGAAGTGCAGTACTTGCTTTTGTCGCTTGGTTGATAATACCATTAATAGAATTTGAACCCTCTCAAGCTGAAAATCTAGAATTCCTTACTAGAGATTGGAGTATTTATAACAGTTCTGCCCTTTTAATGTTTCTTGGGGTTGCTGTTATTGGAAGTTCCGGGATGTTGTTACTTACATCAGCATACCGAGTGGGTTCGCCCCCAGTTATTGCACCTTTTGAGTATATTATGTTGATTTTTGCTATTGGAAACGGTTTCTTTTTTTTCAGCGAGATGCCTGATATATATTCAATATTGGGGATGCTGCTTATTGTTGGAAGCGGTTTCTTTATTTTTATTCGAGAAGGGGCAAAGAAAGAATCGGTAGCTTTGAAAACAAGTTTGCGCACTTAATTAATATAACCCCCTCACATAACAAACCAACTTTCAATAACGTACTCTATTATTAAGGTGATAGGCCTTGCCCCTATGCGATGAAATAAGTATATTGTTAGCCATCTTAACTACCTAAACTTTTTAATGGCTATATCTATCATTGCTGGCTCAACAGGCCTTGTGGGGAGAAACCTTCTTGAGGTGCTTTGTAGCAAAGAAGAGAGTGTTATAGCCCTCACTCGTAGACCAATCTCCGACCCGCCTACAAATGCAAATCAGCTAATTCTTGATTTTGATTCTTTTGAAAAGAATGGATCATTACCACCATGCAATCATGTCTTCATTTGTCTTGGAACAACTATCAAAAAGGCCGGCAGTCAAGAAAACTTTCGAAAGGTTGACGTCGACTACTGTTTGAGCGTTGCTAAAAAAGCCAAAGAATCTGGTGCAGAAACACTAAGCCTCGTCTCATGTATAGGGGCAGACAGTGCTTCAAAAAACTTCTACCTAAAAACAAAGGGTGAGCTCGAAGAAGCCATTCAAAAACTTCATTTTTCAGTGGTAAATATTTACAGACCAAGTTTTTTAGTCGGTCAGCGTGCTGAAAAAAGACTTTCCGAGGTAGTTGTATTAAAGTTTGCCAAGATAATGGACTTTTTTATGGTTGGTTCTGCAAGTAAATATAGAAGCGTTAAGGCTGAGTTATTAGCCAAAACTATGATTTCAAGAGCTGATAGCAAGCCCGGAGTCAACTACTTCTACTTTGATGATCTTCTGAAATAAATAGGCACCTTTATAGGTTTAACACGTTATTATCTCTTGATGAAGCTATGGATCAACGAGCTGTGGCTTTAGATATTATGGGGCATACTGACAAAGGATATTGATGAAAGCGCCGCTTCAACTAAGGATGAGTAAAAGCTCGATAGAAAAATCAGATAGAAAAAATACTTCAAATGACTTGGAGGCTGGCTTTGAGGTTTCGGGTGATTTTGTGAGGTTTGATCAGAAAAATGATGTTTTTCGCCGATCATGGTGGGACAGTTCTATTAAAAGTAAAAAAACCAAGCTGTTCTATGACACTTATCGCGAGCCGTTAACAGCCTGGCGTAAGGCAGATGGCTACACACAGAAAGACTATGCATTAAGAAATGCTGCTTGGCATGTAAGCGACCTCTTAACTGAGATTAACAAGGATGGCGATCGAAGAGAGGGGTTTTCGGATGCATTTACTTTGGAAACTGCGGTTGCAGATAATAAAATTGACATGGGCTCAGAGCAGCAGGCAAGTGATGAGATAAAGAAAATAGCTTTGGCATTTGGAGCCGGACTTGTAGGCATAACCAGTTACGACAATCGTTGGGAATACAGTCGGAAATTCAGCGACATGAGTGCAACTTCAAGACCTGCTGAAATTCCTGATACTTTAAACAATGTTATCGTTATTGCGCAGCCTATGGACTACGAATTGGTTAGAACGGTGCCTTCTGCTTTGAGTGGCTCTGCAACGGGGCTAGGGTATTCTCATGATGCCCTTGTTGTGCTTTCGCTAACACAATACATCCGCAATCTTGGCTATGAAGCAATAGGCAGTATGAATGATACATCCCTCGCAATTCCTTATGCAATTAAGGCTGGCTTGGGTGAATATGGTAGGCACGGCTTGTTAATCACTCCGAAATACGGCCCTCGAATCCGCTTGGGGAAGATTTATACAAACTTGCCTTTAGCGCACGACCGACCAATTACATTTGGTGTGAAAGAGTTCTGTGAAATCTGCAGACGCTGCACAAAGGGATGCCCTGTAAAAGCCATTCCAGATGGTCCGCCGTCAGAGACGACTCATAATCAGTCAAACATAAGCGGGGTAAGTAAGTGGTCTGTAGACGGTGTAAAGTGTTTTGGATTTTGGACGGCGCAAAATAGCGATTGCTCCATCTGTATACGTGTATGCCCTTACAATAAAGACTATTCTCGCTGGCTTCACAAACTAGGCCTCCGACTTGCTGGCACAAGATTGCGTCACTTTATGCTATGGCTCGATGTTAAGTTGGGCTACGGTGAGCGGCAAAAATCCTCACTGTGGTGGCAAGGGGCTCAAGAAAAACTTCTGGCCAGATTTGCAAAAATATTTTTTAGAGAGGGCCCCAAGTAATTCAACTCACTATACTTACCCTTCACAAGACCTTGTGAAGGCTCACTAATGCCCCTGTTATTATTGCTATACTCTCCCTCACAAATAGAGCCAACTTTCAATAACCCCCGCTATTATTGAACCGATAGACTCAGCTTAAAGTGGGGTTATTCCCTGACCTAAGCAATGCTCCTCCTAGATATTCTCAGAGCCTATAGAGTGTTATATCGCAGTCAAAGTTCATTGACGTCCATTAAGAGTTTAGTTACTCCCGCGCACATGAGATGGCGCTTCAAATGTTTTGGCTGAGTGATGATGTTGAATTGGTTTTTCGTTTGATATATCGACTAGAAAGGTAAAACTAGCTGCGCATTTTTTTTTGCTGCTATTTTTATGGATAAATATATAATCTCCACTTAATACAAAAATATTTTCAGCCAGTTGTTGCTTTATGATTGAACTCTGCTGAATTTCGACGGATATCGATTCAGCCTTGACAAAATATTCCCTTATCTGTTGGGGGGTTGATGCCATATTTGCGGAAAATGTCGGAATTAAAGTGCTTTGTGAATGATATAAGCCCGCAATACCAGCTATATCATGCTTGTTAAAATAATTGCCCCATCTTTCAAGGATATCTTCCGGGCTGTGTTGTGTTGAGGTCTGCACGAATGCTCTTAATGTGCGTTAAAAAGAAAGATCAGGCTGGTGAGACGGGTGGTTCTCGCCAGCCTTGGGCTTCGACGCAGGAGTGTTTTAAGCACTTCGGCGGTCTTTTATGATTTGATATACTTGCATTAACACAATCAAGATCATGACGACAAATAGACCGAGACTGATTGGTCTCTCAATCATAAATGAAAACGATCCATCGTTTATTAGCAATGCCCTGCGTAGATTTTCCTCCATCATTCCGCCCAAAATAAAGCCTAATATTAATGGCGCCATGGGGAAATTCATCGTTCTGAGCACAAGCGAGATCATTGCAACGATAGCCATAAAGTAAATATCAAAATTATTAAACGAAATTAAATACACACCCGTAACTGAGAAAAATAACACCAGCGGCACCAGAATATTTTTTGGGACTGCCAAGATGCGAGCGATGTAAGGAATGAGGGGGAGGTTTAAAAACAATAACACCACATTGCCTATATACATGGAGATAATGACAGCCCAGAAGAGTTCAGGCTGATCGACGTAGAGTCTTGGTCCTGGCTGAATGCCAAAAGACAATAATGCGCCCAGCATGACCGCTGTCGTGCCAGATCCTGGGATGCCCAATGTCAACAGCGGCACAAAAGATCCGGTGCAGGCTGCATTATTTGCTGTTTCAGGTGCAGTTAGACCTTTAATGGACCCCTTGCCAAATTTTAACTTGTCCTTTGCTGAGGCGACGCCTCTCTCAAAACCCCAAGCCAAGAAACTTGCGATTGTGGCGCCTGCTCCAGGTAATACGCCTACCAAGAATCCTAGAATTGATGTTCGGCCGATGACTGGGACCATCTCTTTGATCTCCGCTTTTGATAATTTAATCGAGCCCAGTTTCTCCTTGCTGACATCAGAAGCTTTAAAATTGATATCTGTTTTTTTAAAAATAATCATAAAAGCTTCACTCATCGCAAAGGTTGCCATCACCAGCAGAACGAAACTTATGCCGTCCATTAAATTAATATTGCCAAAAGCAAATCGAGTAATATCTGATAGAGGGTCCTGGCCCACTGTTGCCAAAGCTAGACCAAAGCAGGTCATAATCATGGCTTTTAAAAATTGCCCTTTACTGGCAAATGCGGCAATGGATAAAAGACCAACACACATGAGAGCAAAATAGTCAGCTGAATGAAAGCTTAAACTTATTTTTGCCAATTGAGGTGCTGCAACTAATAAAAATATTGCAGCAATCGTACCGCCCGAAAAAGATGCGTATGCCGCAATCGCCAGTGCCTTTCCTGCCTCACCTCTTTGAGCCATGGGATAGCCATCAAATGAGCTTGATACAGTTCCTGCAACGCCAGGAGCGTTGATTAGGATAGACGAGGTTGAGCCGCCAAAAATTGCGCCATAATACACGCCCGCCATTAAAATCATGGCTGAGGCTGGATCAAATCCATAGGTAATAGGAATCATCAGTGCGATGGCAGACATGGGGCCGAGTCCAGGTAGCATGCCAATAATGGTGCCAGCAAAGCAGCCCATCATCACCATAAGAATATTATAGCCAGCGAAGGCCGTTTCTAGGCCGATAAGGATTCCGTCATTCATGAGATAATGCCTAAAAAGTTGAGAAAAGGGTCGCGTATGTAAACGCCAAGTAATTGATGCAGCATAAATTGCATTCCACCAACAACGGGCAGGGAGCAAAGTAGTAATACTTTGTAACTACGAGCGCCTAAATAATAATATGCAACCAGTAAAAACAGGTTTGTTGATAAGAAAAATCCTATCGATTTTATAATGATGCCGTAGGTAAAAACGAGAACGAATAAGACAATAACGCCTAGCCATTCGTATTGAGCCATGGTCTGGCCATCATTTTTACACAAAACGAAAGTCAGAAAAGATACGCCAATGCCAAGATAGGATATTAAGATTGGAAAAGTTTTGGCATTGAAGTCGGCACCTACATCAAAGTCAAAAACGACTATTTCGCGGGCAAAATATGAATAAAGCACAAAGAAAAGGAGAAAGATTAACGCAGTTATCCTGCTGTAATTAATACTCACGAATCTGCTCCTTTAATAAGGAGTGCGATAAACGCACCTATCCTGCTGTAATTCATGTTCATTTATCTTTTTCTCCTTTAAATCTTTAAATAAGGAGAAAGATAAATGCACTTCACTTGTCTTGCTGTAGTTAATGTGCACTTATCTTCTCCTTTTTTTTATAACAATGTGACTAAATTAGATGACACCTAATTGCTTCATTAGGATTGTCATTTCTTTAGTTTGCTTCTCTAAGAAAGCGATGAAAGCATCACCTGTGTTGAGAATGTTGACCCAGCCGTTACGCTTACGGACAACTTCCCATTCTGGTGTGGTTTGCAGCTCGGTAAGCATTTTTCCAAGTTCATACCTGTCCATGGCGTCCATTCCTGGCGCACCAAAGAAACCTCTCCAGTTAACAAAGTATGCATCAACGCCTTGCTCTTTAAGAGTTGGTATGTTCGGGAAATCTGCTGAACGTTCATCGGCAGTAATACCTAGAATACGCACTTGACCACCCAAGCCTACAGCTTCACTGAGGCCAGTTGATAGCACTTGTGTTTCGCCTGAAAGCAATCCAGCCATTGCCTTGCCACCACCGTCATAAGGGATGTAGACAACATCGTTTGGATTGGCACCTGCTGCTTGGAAAGCAAGAGCACCAATCAAGTGATCCATACTGCCACGTGTTGAGCCACCAGCCATCTTAACCGATTTTGGATCTGCATTATAAGCAGCTACAAGATCAGAAAATGTTTGATAAGGCGAGTCCGCAAGGACAACAATAGCACCAAAGTCACCAATAATGCCGGCAATTGGCGTTACATCTTGATACGAAAAGACACCGCTTTTTGCATCACTAGAAACATAACTATCACGGCGGCTAATCGAACGCAGAACGATAGGCGTTGATTGCACCATCACAGTATTTTTTGGCTGTGTTTTGATCAACCAGGCTAGGGCTTTACCACCGCCACCACCTGACATGTTTTCAAAAGATACTTGTTCAAGCAAACCGGATTTTTGTAAAGCTTCTCCGGTTCCTCTAGCAGTTCCATCCCAACCACCACCAGCACCACCAGGTATAACAAAATGCAATTTTTCAATAGCAACTGCTGAAGTGGTAAGTGCGGCAGATATAACTAAGGTGGATATGATTTTTTTATAGATATTTTTCATAACTTATATTCTCCTTAAAGTTTATTCCACTCATTATTGAGCGAAATACCCAAGCTGGATTAACAAAAACCGTATGAGATTTTTGCATCACCAGAGCCATTGATCAAAATGTTAGTCTCTCCAATAAACTAAAACCTGCATCCTGATAAGGGCTCAATTAATACCTAACTTTCAATTAATCAGTTACATATTATTTAATTTGGTGGAGCCATACTAGTCCTGCAGTCTGTCAGTAGACTGTCGCAGAATGAAATAATTATCTATTATTTAAAAAAGAATAGCTGTAGGACTTGTATCTGGCCAGCAATAATTGACGAGCAAAGATGCTTAAACGGCCGAACAAAAAAAATTTTAGAATGGTAAGCGGCAAGAGGTGTTAATAAAATTACGTACTCTTTATGGTGTCGAGAGTTGGCCGAGGTTTTTAGCTATAAAAAACCTTTAAGGCCGGGTGTAATTTGATAATTTTTTTAGCCAGGCTATTTTTCCGCTCGGAATTAGCCAGGAGTCTTTATTGTAATTCAACACCGTAGCTAAGTTTCAGCCAGTCTTTAAGCCAAAGAATCGCCGCTGGTTCAATCTGAGTGGCAGTTTTCTTGAATTTTTCTGCCTCGACACCTGTTGCTTGATGGTATGCGCCTAAATATGGTTTGGATATTTCAATAAAGTTTTCCCGACCAATAATTGCCTTAAAGGCTTGCGCATAAGCATCAATGATGTCTGGATCAGTGCCTTTTTTGAGTACAACCATTTTCTGCGCAGAAAAGCCGGCAATAAAAAATGCTTTCCATGTGCTCCAGTCACTGCCAGATGGTTCATGGCCCTTAATGTGCGTATACACCTCTTTAAAGGTTGGTATATCAGAAAAGTTGGGGTCGCGGACAATGTTGCCTTGTTCGTTTAAAGTGCCCCATGTCATAATTGGTACAGCCTCACCTTTGTCTACAAGAGGCTGAACTTTTGACATAAAGGAGGGAGATGTTTGGTAGTCAATATTTACAAAACCACGTTCAAACATCAGGCGACCATCCGCACGACCCTTAATGCCAAATATCGGCTCAACATTCATTCCCAACATGTCCCAGGCAAGTAATGGAATAAGGTCAAGGCGGGTTGGGCCTTGTGAGGCGAAAACAAAATCCGTATCTAAAACTAATCTAGGATCCTTATTCCATTTTTCACCTAAGCCCCTAGGTAGGTAAGCCACACCACCCGTCGCGGAGGCCAGTATCACTTCCCAGTCGTTATAATTGTATTTGACACGTGGGTCATTTAATAAAAACGGGAACTGTGTCGAGCCAGAAGTGGAAAAAATGACCGAGCCGTCCATAGGTGCTTGTTGGCTAAACCAGTTTGCGCCTTTGGTTGAGCCTGCGCCGGGCATATTTACCACCACCACAGTTGGTTTGCCGGGCAACTCTTCGGCAAGCAATGGGGCATAAAAGCGCGCTAATGTGTCCGCACCACCACCTTCCGAAAACGGCACTACCCATTTAATAGTCTTGCCGCTAAAATCAGTGTCGGCAAAAACCGTGTTTGTAATAGCAAACAGCACAATGCTTAAAACAGTACTGAGTTTGGCAGTAAATTTTCTTTGTCTCGTTTGTTTCATCTTGTTTTTGAGATTGGTGTTTGGAATCTTATGCTCGTAAGCTGTCGCCTAGCTGTCGCAGGTAAATAAACTTTGCACTTGAGAGTCGACAGGACTATACTTGCTCTTCACAAATAAATCACTGAGCTTAAGTAGTGAGATTTGATTAGTTCATTTTTTTATTGTAAGGGTGCGCGTCTTGGGCGTCAACCTTTTGAGAAGACTAAAAATGAGAATTGTTCTAGTAGAAGATAATACAATGCTTGCTGAGGGCGTGGTGAAAGTGCTGACAGATGTCGGCCACTCGGTAGATTTTTTTGTCGATGGTGGCGAAGCGGATCAGCATCTTAAGTGGGAAGGGGCGGATTTTGCAATTATCGACATTAATCTACCGTCTTTGGACGGCGTCTCATTGACTAAGCGCATTAGAGAGCGTAACCAGTCTTTCCCTATCATCATATTGACCGCACGAGGCTCGACCAATGATCGAGTTAACGGGCTTGATGCTGGCGCTGATGATTATCTTGTGAAGCCCTTTAAGATGGCGGAGCTAGAAGCGCGTATTCGGGCACTTTCACGACGCAATATCAATTTGCTGCCTGAGTCGGAGTCAATAGGTGATTTGACCTACAATAGAGCCTCGCGAAGGCTGTATTTTGAAGAAATGGCAATCGAACTTACTCGACGAGAGCTGACATTGTTTGAGATCTTATTGTGTAGAAAAGGTCAATATGTTTCAAAGCCAGCTCTTGCTGATGTTCAATATGGAATTGGATCAGATATTAGCATGAATGCAGTCGAGTTAAGTGTCTCGCGTTTACGCAAAAAACTCTTGGGCCATCGTATTTCTATCACGGTAGCGCGTGGAATAGGTTATATGATGGATGAGCATTTAGCGCGTTGAGTGCAATAATAAAATCTTTGCGCGGAAGGCTACTAGTCTTAATTATTGCACCCTTATTGTTGATTGTTTCAATAGGAGTCATTGCTCTATATTTTGACTCACAACAAAAGGCTCAGCAAATTCATGACAATTTACTTCGCTCGATCTCCCAAGTAATTCTTCGAGATGTTGTTCTCAATGAAGGTGATTTGTTGACAGAGCAATTACTTGAAACGCTCACAGATAGCCTCAATGACCAGATTTTTTACCAAGTTAGAGGTGAAAAAGGCAGCCCTCTGTTTGTTGGTTACCTTACTCCGCCCGAAATACCAGATGAGACAATAATCAAACCCTATGAGCCCATTTATTACAATGCAACGTATTACGAACAACATGTTCGAGTAATGGTTGCTCGCGAGTTTGTCTCTGCACTCGACAGTCCTGGCTGGGTCACCGTTTACGTATGGCAGACAACAATTGGGCAAGGGATTTTGCTTCTAGAGTTGGCTGAAAGTGCTTTTTTGACTATGCTTATCATGCTTATCTCAACCGCGACTATTGTTTGGTTTGGTGTGAAATTTGGCCTTAAACCATTGTCTGATTTGCAAAACGCCATTAAAAAAAGGTCAGCGAACGACTTAACCAGAATAAAACGGAAAGTGCCACTTGAGGTGGTGAGCTTAGTGAACGCGATGAATCACCTGTTTGATCAGTTGAAAAAATCTTTTACTGAGAAAAACGATTTTATCGCCAATGCGGCGCATCAGTTGAGAAACCCGATAGCCGCCATTCAAAGTCAAGCAGAGGCTGCAGAACATTCTAAAACCTTAGAGAACATGAGGCAAAGAGTGGGCGATGTAGCCGAAGCAGCACGCAGAACGTCTAGACTAACTCAACAGTTGCTTTCAATGGAGCACGTCTCGCAACGCTCTATTCAGGCTGAATTTAGGCGCTTCGATCTACTTATAATGATGCAAGAGGTATTGACCCGTTCAGCCAAACTAGCACATCAGCAGGATGTGGTGCTTTCCCTGCACTGTGACGAAAGTACAATCGAGCTGACCGGGAGTGCGGCATTTTTAAGCGAGGCCATCGATAATTTGTTGGATAACGCTTTACGCTACGGTTGTCCAAAAGGCGGCGTCATTGATGTCAGTGTCAAATTAGAGGGCGCAAATGTTTGTATCCTCATCCAAGATGATGGTGACGGCATAGCACCCGAATTAGTACCAAAAATGTATGAAAGATTTACTCATGGCTCTAACCCATCTGGTGGCAGTGGTCTTGGGCTGTCAATTGCAAAAACTATTGTTGAGTTTCATGGTGGTGAGTTGGAGCTTGTTTCAGATACTGTAAACTAATGCACCCAATAAATATGAGGTTATCTTTGAACAACTTACATGTCAAACACTTGGGGTTTGTATGATTATTGGGAGTATTAATGAATAATTCAAAGGCTGATATTGGTGTAATTGGGTTGGGTGTTATGGGAGAAAGCTTGGCGCTTAACATGGAGAGTCACGGTTTCGTTGTAGCGGTGCATAACCGCTGTGCCGATAAAATTGATGATTTCATCAATGGAGGCGCGCAAGGCAAGGATATTGTTGGCTGTGCGGATATTGTTGATTTTATCAATACCATTAAACAACCTCGAAAAGTGATGTTGATGGTTAAGGCGGGTGTTGTGGTGGATGACTTTATTGAAAAATTGACTTTCCATTTAGACAAGGGTGATATTATCATCGATGGTGGCAACTCCCACTACACTGACTCAAATAGACGAGCCAAAGCACTTGAGGCTAGAGGTCTGCACTTCATTGGTGCCGGAATATCTGGAGGGGAAGAGGGGGCTCTGAAAGGGCCTGCCATTATGCCCGGTGGTGCAATCGCTGCCTGGCCTGCGGTGAAAGATATTTTTCAGGCAATTTCAGCCAAAGTAGAAAATGATGAACCTTGCTGTGAGTGGATTGGTGAAGGTGGTTCAGGTCATTTTGTCAAAATGGTGCACAACGGCATCGAGTATGGCGATATGCAACTAATTTGCGAAGCCTACCAAATGATGAAAGATGTTTTGGGTATGTCAAATGATGAAATGCACGAAGTGTTTACAGAGTGGAACAAGGGTGAATTAAGCAGCTATCTTATTGAGATAACCGCAGATATTTTGGCATTTAAAGACAAAGATGGCAGCCCACTCATCGATCAAATTCTTGATACTGCGGGACAAAAAGGCACCGGAAAATGGACTGGCATTATTGCGCTTGAGCTTGGCACGCCACTAACGTTAATTGGTGAATCGGTTTTCTCTCGCTGCTTATCATCAATTAAGGAGGAAAGGGTGGAGGCATCAAAGCGCTTGAAAGGCCCTAGCTTTGCATTCAAAGGCAACAAAATGCAAGTGCTTAGCGATATTCACGATGCGCTTTATGCCGCAAAAATTGTATCCTATGCGCAAGGCTATACCCTGTTAGCTGAAGCCGCTAAAGAATTCAATTGGAAGTTGAATTTCGGTGGAATTGCCCTAATCTGGAGGGGCGGTTGTATTATTCGTTCAGTCTTCTTAAATAAAATTAAAGAAGCTTATGATAATAATCCAAGTATTAATAATTTATTACTCGATCCGTTCTTTAAAGACAAGATTGGCACTTGCCAATTGGGATGGCGCAGAACTGCCTCATTGGCACTTAATCACGGCATACCCATACCCGCGATGACCTCGGCACTATGTTATTATGATGGCTATCGCACCGCTAGATTGCCAGCAAATCTGTTGCAGGCACAGCGAGATTACTTTGGTGCGCATACCTATGAGAGATTAGATCAACCTAGGGGTGAATTTTTCCACACCGATTGGTTGAATCCATAAAACCGATAGTGGGCGGCGGTCTCAGGCAGAAGTGTAGTCAATATGCTTGGCTGTTGATGGCGCGTTACCGGCAGGTAGTACAGAATAGAAAAATGTCACTCGCTCTTGGGCTATATAAA
>LWDU01037195.1_pt1 | contig 11938 bp, 18 predicted proteins | sample 727161 | NCBI WGS metagenome assembly LWDU01 (sample SAMN04566230, study PRJNA314399) | hydrothermal vent metagenome | isolation source: deep sea hydrothermal plume seawater | place: Mexico: Gulf of California, Guaymas Basin | collected 2004-07-11 | reverse complement strand
ATGCGTCTTCATCGCATTGTCCATCACCTCTTCGACCGCATGCGTCTCGAGCGTGCCGGAGGATACCACCAGCAGCGTCAGCGTATCGCAGATCAGCGCGATGAGCGCGGTATTCTTGAGCAGATTGGGATAGGCGCTGAACACGGTCGAATTCTCGGGTTCCTCGAGATGGCTTTCGAGCGCCACCGGACCATCGTTCTTGAGCATGCGCATCAGCTGCGTGGTCAGGGCGATCGCATCGATATGGTCCTGCTTGTCGTGCTGGGGGCCCTTGAAGATCTTCCCGAATGCACGGCCGATCGCCTTCAGCCCGTCGAGCGAATTGCCCGCGACCATCGCGCCGATCGCGGCGCCGCCGATGATCAGCATTTCATAGGGCATGGCGGCCATCACCGGGCCGAGCGCGCCGCCGCTGAGCATGAAGCCGCCAAACACCATGACGAGCAGAACAACGATGCCGATAATCGCGTACATTTGAAAAATTCCTTCCGAAGGCGCGATCAGCGCAGCATTGAGAACAGCGAGAGATTGGCGAGCCGCACGAAGCTGGCCTGGGTCGCCTCGAGAACCGTCAGCGTTTCCTGCAGCCGGCTCATGGTGACCGCGATATCCGCGCCGCCGACGCTCGTGCGTTCGTCGGCAATGCGTTCGGTGTTGATTTCGCGGCGCTCGGTCATGAGGTCGATCCAGTTGAGCCGCGAGCCGACAACGGTCTGCGCCGTGGTCACCTTTTCAAGCCCCCGGTCGAGATCGGCGAGCGCCGCCGAACTGGCATCGGCTGCCGCCTGACCGCCGCCTGCCAGCGCAATCGCGAGGCCGTCGAGCACTGCGAACAGATCGGTCGGCCCGGAGGCGGCGTCGAACTGGAAGATTTCCGGCCCGGTCAATCCGGGGACCACCGATTGCCCTTCGCCGATTTCGAGCGGCGTGACGGCGGCGGTGCCGACGAATTGCACGCCATTGCCGCTGCCATTGTCGACATAGGCCTGGCCCGCAGCCTGCCCCCCGAAGAGCGCGTGCCCCGTGATGTTGCGGCTGTTGCCGAGCAGCACGAGGTTTTCGCGCAGGCTCGCCACTTCCACGCCGATGGCGGCGCGCTGGTCATCGTTGAGCGTGCTCACTGTCGCCTGCACGGCCAGTTCGCGCACCCGCATGACGATATCGGCAATCGAGCTGAGCGTCTGGTCGGTAAGCGCGAGGTCGGCCTCGGCGAGCTCCGAATTGCGCGTGTCGACGCTGGTAATGCGTTCGGTGCGCGCGAGCATCCGCAACCGCGCCGCGGCCACCGGATCGTCCGACGAGCGTTCGAGCCGTTCGCCTGTCCCGATCTGCTGCTGCAGCGTTTCGGCCTGCGCGCGCAGGCTGCCGATCTGGCGGGTGCTGCGTTCGTAAAATGCCCCAGTGCTGAGATTGATCATCGCCCGATCCCCAGGAGAGTGTCGAAGATATCGCTGGCCGCCTGCATCGCCCGCCCCGAGGCCTGGAAGGCCTGCTGGAAGCGGATCAGATTGGCGGCTTCGGAGTCGAGATCGACGCCCGATTGCTGTTCGAGCGAGATGCGCGCGGAAGACGCGATCGTTTCGAGCGCGCTCTGCGTGACATTGCGCCCCGCGACCTTGCTCGACACGTCGAACAGGATCCCGCTGAGCTCCTGCGCCGGATCGAGCGCGGCCAGCGACTGGCGCAGCGCGTTGAGATTGGCATCATCGCGGCTGGAGGCCCCCGCCCCTGCGGGCGCCGTCGCCAGACCGCGGCCCTCGCTCATGACGACGCGCAGCGTTCCGGCGGTACTACCAGAGAAGATCGGTTGCCCCTGCGTGCCGTCGAGCGCGACGCCCGCGGCCTGCGCATTGTTCACTGCATCGGCAATGGTCGCCGCGACCGTATCGAGACGGGTGCGGACCGCCGCCAGTTCGGTCAGCGCGAGCGATGCGCCTGCGAGGCTGCCTGAACCCGGGCTCACCGCCTGGCCGTCGACTGCGAAGCTGAGCGTTCCGTCGGCAGCCGTGGCCGAAGACAAGGTCCCCGCATTGCCGCCCTGGACGAAACTGCGCGGGGGATTGGTGCCCAGCGAAACCGCGACGGTTCCGTCTGCGGCGAAGCTCGTCGTGAGCGCGGTGAAGCCCGACAGGCGTTCGAGCAACTGGTCGCGCTGGTCGAGCAGTGCCGCGCGGTCGCTGCTGCCGCTGCCCGCGCGCGTCAGCCGCAGGTTCACCCGCGCCAGTTCGCCGCCAATGATGTTGGCATCGGATATCTGCGCTTCGGCATCGAAGCGCAGGCCATCGCCCACCGCATCGAAGCCCGAGGCGGTGATGTTGAACTTGTTCGCCAGCGTCGAGGCTTCGGCGACCACTGCGGCACGCCGCGAAGGATCGACCGGATCGCCGGCAAGCTGCTGGAGCGCGGCCTCGAATTCGACGATCGAGGTGAACACGCCCGATTGTTCGAGCGCGCTTTCCATATTGCTCAGGCCCGTCAGTTCGACATTGGCGCGCGCGAGATCGCCCGAGGTGCGGCGCACTTCGCCCTGGAGGAAGGCATCGGCATTGCGGCGGATTTCCGCGACACGCGCACCCGACAGCGAGATATCGCCGATCCGCCCCGCCCCGCCCGAGGCCGAGACTTCCTCGATCCGCAGGCTGCGCCGGACATAGCCGTCGCTCGACGCATTGGCGATGTTCTGCGCGGTAACGTCGAGCGCGCCGCGCGCCGCGCGTGCGCCGCTGGCGGCGATAGAGAGGAGGTCCGAGGCCATCAGCGCTCACCCTGCGGGAGGAAGTGCGCCAATTGCCGTTCGATCGAATGGGCGAAGCCAAGCTGGCCGGATTCGGCCGTGACTTCCGCGAAGCGCGCATCGCGCATCTCGCGGAAGGTTTCCTCGCCCTCGCCGCCGAACAGGTCGTTGCCGCCGAAATCGGTGCTGCGCGCGCTCGACAGCATCTGCCGCAGCAGGATCGCTTCGAACTGCTGCGCGGCCTGCCGCAATTCCTCGCGGATCGGCGAGGCTTCGCGTTCGGGCAGCGGTGTCGCACCGGCCAGATTGATGGGGTAAGTCGTCATATGATCACGAGCTCCGCGGTCAGCGACCCGGCCTGCTTGAGGCCTTCGAGAATGGCGACCAGATCGGCCGGGCTGGCCCCGAGCGCGTTGAGCGCATCGACCACTTCGGCGAGCGAGGCACCGGGGCCGACGCGCGACACGACGCTGCCCTCCTGGCGCGCGGTGATCGTGCTGTCGGGTTCGAGCGCGGTCTGGCCGCGGGTAAAGGGTTCGGGCTGGACCACGAGCGGGTTCTCGTCGATCCGCACCACCAGGCTGCCATGGCTGATCGCCGCCGGCGCCAGCCGTACGGCGCTGGAGATGACGATGGTGCCGGTCCGGCTGTTGATCACCACCTTGGCCGCGCGTTCGGCCGGGTTGATGTCGAGCATTTCGATATCGGCCATGATTTGCGCGCGCGTGTTGGCGCCCGGCGGCAGCATCAGCGCCAGCGTGACGCCATCCTCGACCAGCGCCATGCCCGGATAGACGGCGTTGATCGCATCGCGCACACGCGAGATGGTGAGGAAGTCGGCCTGGTAGAGGTTCCAGCGCAGCACTTCGGTGAAATCGAAATTGCTCGCCACCGCCTGTTCGACGCTGGCGCCGTCGGCAATGCGGCCCACGGTCGGGACATTGACCGTCAGCTTCGATCCGTCCTGCCCCGATACACCCAGACCGCCGACCGCGAGGTTGCCCTGCGCCATCGCGTAGATCTGTCCGTCGGCCCCATAGAGCGGGGTCATCACCAGCGCGCCGCCGCGCAGCGACTTGGCCTTGCCCATGGTCGAAACGGTCACGTCGATCCGCTGGCCGGGCTTGGCGAAGGCGGGCAGTTCGGCAGTGATGATCACTGCCGCCGCGTTCTTGAGCGCAGGATTGACCCCCGGCGGAAGCTGCAGGCCGAGACGGCCCGACACGCCGCGCATGGCCTGGGTCGCATAGGCGAAATTGTCATCGCCCGACCCGTCGAGCCCGACGACGATGCCATAGCCGGTCAGCTGGTTCGAACGGACCGACTGGAACTGGCCGAGATCGCGCACGCGCTCGGCAGCTGCCGGAACCGGCAGCAGCGCGAGCAGGGCGACGAAGAAGAGAGCTAAACGGCGGATCATGATGACTATCCTCAGAAGGGCGAAATCGCGCCGAAGAAGCGCGACAGCCAGCCTTCGCGGCTGGCGCGCTGGACCGAACCGGCGCCCGAATAGGAAATCCGCGCATCGGCCACGCGGATCGACGGGATGCGGTTGTCCTGATCGATATCGGACAGGCGGATGATGCCCGAAAGCTGCACCCATTCCTCGCCCTGGCTCAGCTGCATGACCTTTTCTCCGCGCACCAATGCCGTTCCGTTGGGACGGACCTCGGCAATGGTGACGGTCAGGTCGGCCCGGATCGAACTGGCCTGAGAGGCATCGCCCGAACCCTTGAACGACGCGCGGCCCGAGGCATTAAGATCGCTGTCGTCGATCCCGACGAATTCGGGTAGCGACAGGCCGATACTGCCATCGCGCTTGGTCGAACCGCTGGTCGATTTGGACGTCTGCGTCCGCTCGACCAGCACGATGGTGACGATGTCGCCGACCCGCGCTGCGCGGTTGCCGTAATAGAGCGGCGCATAGCCGTGGCTGGCCTGGTAGATGGCCCCGTCGTGATGGCGCGCCGGCGCGGCCTGGGGTGCCGGCGGAAGGACCGCCGCGAACCCTTCGGGGCGCGAGGCACCGCCGCCGCAGGCAGCCAATGCGAGTGTCAGCGGGACAAGGCAGAAAGCGGATTTCATGGCGAACGTCCTCACAGCGTCTGGTTGGCGTTGCGCAGCATTTCGTCGACGGCGGAGACCATCTTCGAGCTGATTTCATAGGCGCGCTGGCATTCGATCATCTCGACCAGCTCCTCGACGATATTGACGTTCGAGGCTTCGAGCATGCCCTGGCGGATATTGCCGCGGCCGTTCTCGCCGCCCGGGGCCAGTTCCGCAGCGCCACTGGCAGCGGTTTCGACGAGGAAATTGTCGCCGATCGCCTGCAGGCCGGCGGGATTGGTAAAGCGCGCCACCTGGATCTGGCCGAGTTCGGCCGGTTCGGCCTCGCCGGGGATCGCTGCCGACACGGTGCCGTCGGGCGAAACCGCGACCGCGGTCGCGCCTTCGGGGATGGTGATCGCCGGCTGGACGGCATAGCCCTGCTGGGTGACCAGCTGCCCTTCGGCGGACTGGGTGAAGTTGCCTGCGCGGGTATAGCCGATGCGGCCACCGGGCAGTTCGACCTGGAAATAGCCGTCGCCGTCGAGCGCGAGGTCATAGGCGTTGCCGGTCGTGCTGAGCGCGCCCTGCGTCATGATCTGGCTGGTCGACTGGACCGCCACGCCGGTGCCGAGGTTGAGCCCGGTGGCATAGGCGGTTTCGCCCGACGAGCGCTGGCCCGCGACCCGCGCATCCTGATAGGCGAGCGTGGCGAAATTGGCGCGGTCGCGCTTGAAGCCGGTGGTGCCGACATTGGCGAGGTTGTTGGCGATGACGCGCATGCGCGAATCCTGGGCCTCGAGCCCGGTGCGGGCGACCTGAAGGGCTGAAGTGGGCATGGTCTATCCTTTCCCTGATTAGCCGAGGCGCATGAGCTGCGCGCCGCTTTCGTCGATTTCGCGTGCGGTCGCGATGACCTTGCTACGCATGGCGAAGAGGCGCTGGGCATCGATCATCTCGACCAGCACTTCGGTGGTTTTCACATTGGAGCCTTCGACCGCGCCGACTGTGACGGTGGCCGCCTCGTCGGTCGGCAGGATGCCGCCGCCTTCGACCCGGAAGAGGCCGTCGAGCCCCTTGCTGATCGGTGAGCCCTGCCACGCCGCCAGCTTGATCCGGCCGATTTCGGCGGGTGGCTGGTCGGGCGTGGCGGGATCGGCCAGCGTAATCGTGCCGTCGGGCGCGATCGCGGGAAAGCCGGTCGGCGGAATGGTGATCGGGCCGGTATCGCCCAGCACCGGCAGCCCTTCACCATTGACGAGCAGGCCGGTGGCCGAAACCGACAGGTCACCGCGCCTTGTATAGGCCTCGGTCCCGTCGGTGGCCTGTACCGCCATCAGCGCATCGGTCGCCATCGCGATATCGAGATCGCGACCGGTCTGGACGATTTCGCCTGCGGCCATATTCGCGCCGCGCACGCGGGCGGTCTGCATCGCGCGCGCTTCGTTGGGCTGGCCCTCGATGGTGACGGCGCGCTGGTCGAGCATTTCGGCACGGAACCCGAGCGTGTTGGCATTCGCCATATTGCTCGCGATGACGCGCTGGCTGTCCATCGACGCCCGCATGCCCGAAAGCGCGGTATGGATGAGGCGGTCCATCGCGATCAGGTCCGCAGGTTGATGACGGTCTGCGAGATCTGGGTCGCGGTGTCGATCGCCTTGGCATTGGCCTGGAAGTTGCGCTGGGCGGTAATCAGCCCGACAAGTTCTTCGGCGATGTCGACGTTCGACCGCTCGAGCGCGCCCGAGAGCAGCGAGCCATTGGCACCCGAACCGGGCGAACCGTAGCTTGCCGGACCCGACAGGCCGGTGCCTTCCCAGTTTGCCGAGCCGACCTTTTTGAGGCCGGTGGGCGAAATGAAGCTGGCCAGCGCCACCCCGCCGACGGGTTCGACCGAACCGTCGGTATAGGATGCCTGGACCACACCCGTGCTGGAAATGGTAACCCCGGCGAATTCGGCGCCCGCGGCATTGGTCTGCGGGACTGCGGCATCGCTGATCGCGGTGCCCGTCACCGTACCATTGGCATCGACCGGAAACAGCTGCAGGCGATTGCCCGCGCTGTCGGCGATGTGGCCGGTCTCGGTCATCGTGAACGAGCCTGCGCGGGTATAGAGCGTCGACCCGTCGGTGGGCGAGCGCATGGTGAAGAAGCCATCGCCCGTCAGCGCGAGATCGAGCGCCGAACCGGTCTGTTCGACCGGGCCGAGCGCGAAGTTCTGCGTGATCGATTCCACCGATGCGCCGATCCCCTGGATCATGCGCGGGTTGGTCAGCGCCGAACCGGCGACGATTTCGGAGAATTCGGTGCGGCTGCGCTTGAAACCGTAGGTCTCGGAGTTCGCGATATTGTGCGAGATCACGCCGAGCGAGGTCTGCGCATTCTTCATGCCGTTGAGCGAGGTATAGAAGGACATCGAATGTCTCCCTGGTCAGATTTCGGTGGCGGTCTGGGTGGTGACGATCAGCTGGTCGAGCTTGTCCGCGATCTGCTCGAGCATGGCATTGGTTTCCGACACGCCGGCGAGCGAGGAGAACTGCGCCATCTGGGCAAGCATTTCCTTGTTATCGACCGGATCGAACGGATCCTGCTGCTGCATCTGGACGGTGAGCAGGCGCAGGAAATCGCCCTGCCCCAACGCGTCCATGCCGCGGCCGGATGTGGAAGTGGTGGAAGAGACCGGCGAGGTCGTCTGGGTGGTTATGGTGGTCATTTCATTCTCATCGTTTCGAGCATGAGCTGCTTGGCGGTCGACATGGCCTCGACCATGTTGCGGTACTGGCGCGAGGCTTCGAGCATCTCGACCATCTCGGCGTTCTCATCGACGGGGGCTTCCCAGACATCGCCGTTCTCGTCGGCGAGCGGGTGACCCGGATCGTGGCGGCGGATCGGCGCGACATCTTCGCGCACCACCCCGCCGACGCGGACCGACGACAGACCCGAAGCACGGTCGAGCTCCTGCTCGAACACCGTGCGCATCGGGCGATAGGCGTCTTCCTCGCTGCCCGAGACCGAACCTGCATTGGCCAGGTTCGACGCCGCGGTGTTCATCCGCACGAGCTGCGCGGACATGGCGCGGTGGCCAACCTCGAAGAAGGATGTGGGGCCCGCCATCGTCATTCGCCCCGGATCGCGCGGGTGACGGTTTCGACCCGTCCGCGCAGGAAGTTGAGCGTGGCGGTATAGGCCACCGCGTTTTCGGCGAAGGCCGCCTGTTCGGTCGACATCTCGACGGTGTTGCCGTCGAGGCTGGCCATGGTCGGGATACGGTACTGGATCGCGCCATCGGTCGCGCGGTCAGCCTGCGCACCGCCAAGGCGTGCCTGCAGCGCGGCCGCAAAGTCCACGTCGCGGGCCTTGTATCCGGGTGTCGCCGCATTGGCGATATTCGAACCGAGCACACCCATGCGCTGCGACCGGATCTCCAGTGCCGCCCCGTGAATGCCGAACAAACCTTCGCTCATGTGAGCCTCCGCAAAAATATACGGGAGATGTTCAGCAAGGGGCGTGCCAAAACCAGATTGCCGGGCCCCGGCAGGCGAAACCGGCAGGATGTGGCAAGGTCTTGCCGGAAAGCGGCAAAGTTCGGCTGCCGCATAAATCCTGCCCGGTTCGCGCCGTTCTGGGTCGGCAAGGAGCAGCTACCCCATGTTGGAAACCTGGTTCGATCCCGCAGCGATCGCCATCGTCCTCGTCGGCACGCTCATCGCCACGCTGCTGCGTTGCGGTGTGGCGGACAGCCGCATCGCCATCGCCGCACTGCGCGGATTGTTCGAACGGGCGTTCGACGTGGCGCGCGCCAAGAGCGAACTGGCCCTGCAGATCCGCGAGATTGCCGATGACGGCTTTATCCGCGCCGAGCCGCATCATTTCGGCGATAGCGAATTCGACAGCCTGTCCGATCTGATCATCAGCCAGCGCTCGATCCAGTCGCTTCACGGCGAACACCAGAAATTCAAGGAAGCGCGGCTGGCCAATGCGCAGACCGCGGTGCGCGTGTTCGACTGTGCGGCGGAACTGGCGCCGGTGCTGGGTCTAGCGGGCACGCTGATCGCGCTGGGCCAGGCGCAGGGCGCGGCAGCGCAGGATACCGGCCTGGTCGGCGCCATCGCCATGGCGGTCGTCACCACGCTGTACGGCCTCCTCGCCGCGAATTTCCTCTTCGCCCCGCTGGGCGCCGCAGTTGCGCGCAAGTCGCGGCAGGAAGAGCGCGACCGCGATGCGGTTCTCGAATGGCTCGCCCGCGGGATCCGCCAGACCGGCGTGGCCGGCGGTACCCCGCACAGCGAACGCGAAGCGGCATGATCCTGCGCGCGGCTTCGGGCTGGCAGACGGTAACCGCGGATCTCGCGCTGATCCTGTTCCTGATCACGGCGCAGGCGGTGCGCGAGCCTCCCGTTCCGTCGCCGCAGGAGGAGACCGAGGTCGAGGCTGAGGCCGATACCGAGGAACCTGCGCCGGTGACGTCCTCCGCGCTCGCGCTGCACAAGCCCGCCCCGGGCGAAAGCGTGCAGGAATGGCTGCGCGCCACGGTCACCGACGAGCGGCAGGTGGCGACGATTTCGATCGGCTATGCACCCGGGCAGCGTGAAGAGGCCCTGGCCGAGGGCGAGCGTCTGCTGGGTGAAGCCGAGGCCGCGGGCGTCGCCGCCCGGCTGATCGCCATGCCGAACAGCTCCGACGACATCCTCGTGTCGGTCGACCTCCGCCCGGCACCGGATGGCACGAACCTTGCTCCATAACCGCGAAGACCCCCATGCCGGGGGTGGTTTCGCGAACCGGAGTCAGGATCGACCATGCGTCACACATTGCCCCTAACACTCGCCGCCGCGCTTTTTGCGAGCTCCGCCGCCGCTGCAGCGCCGATGGACCTGTCGATCATCGACCGCGCGGTCACCGATTTCACCGGCGCCGATATCGGCCAGCCGGGGGGCGCCAAGCTGCCCGTCGACCGCCGCCTGCGGCTGACCGCCTGCCAGACGCCGCTCGACCTGCAATGGTTCGGCCGCGACCAGCGCTCGGTCCAGATCGCCTGTCCGACTGCCGGCTGGCGTATCTATGTAGCGGTCGATGGCGGTTCGGGCAGCGGCCGCTATGCCGCCGCCCCCGAATATGGCGAAACGATCATCTCCCGCGGCGAGAACGTCAGCATCCTCGTGCGCGGCAAGGGGTTCACCCTCACCCGGCAGGGGGCTGCCGTGGAAGACGGCGCGCGCGGCGAATGGATCAAGGTCCGCGCCACCGGGCAGCGCACCGAAACGCTGCGCGCCATGGTGATCCGCCCGGGCCAGGTCGGCATCGATTTGCCGTAAGCGGCAAAATTATTGCCGGGGAGTTAAACCCGCGCATCGATCGCCGTTCTGTTGGTCAACCAGCTTATGGAGCGAAACGATGCGTATTGTCGGATTGCCGGAATTCTCGGGAGCAGTGGTGCGTCCAGGCGCAGCCATTACCCCTGCCGGAAAGGTCTCTCCCGCGCAGAAGGTGGCCGCCGAAGCGCAACAGGCCGAAGCCCCCATAGCGACATCGCGCGTTTCCGCCGGCCCCGAGGGTCCTGTCGACCGCGACCGCGTGGCCGATATCCGCAAGGCGCTGGAAACCAATTCCTACCCGCTAATCCCGACCGAGATCGCCGATGCGATCATCGCTGCGGGCATGTACGGAAAGGTCGGGAAATGACCCGCAAACAGCAGACACTGGCTACCCTGCAACAGATGCTCGCACTTTTGCAGGGTGAGCGGCAGGCGCTTGCCGCTCTCGACCTCGATCGCATCGTTGCCTGCACCAATGGCAAGCTCGACCTGTGCGCCAAACTGGACGTGGTCGAACAGGACAGCTTGGATGAAGAATGCCTCGGTGTGCTCGACGCGGTGCGCCGCCTCAACGAGATCAACCGCCGCCTGCGCAACCTGATCGCCAGCAATGTCCAGAACCGTCTCGGCGCACTGGCCGGCAGTAGCGAACCCTACGCCGCGCTGCCCCGTCAGGGCATCAGCGTCGCACTCGCCTGATAGCGGCGCAGTCTTCTAGCCGAGAAGTTTGGCACGGACCTTGCTGAACAACCGGGAACGCAATTCCCGGAGGTTTCGTGCCTACAGTCAGTCCAGTCCAGAATGCCGATGTGCAGGGTGCAATCGCCCGCGCCGCGACGCGGACGGGTGTCGATTTCGATTACCTGCTGGCACAGGCCCGGCTCGAATCCGGGCTCGACCCCAGCGCCAAGGCCCAGACCTCGAGCGCGTCGGGTCTCTATCAGTTCATCGATTCGACCTGGCTGCGCACGCTCGACCGACATGGCGCCAAACATGGTATGGACTGGGCCGATGCGGCGATCGCGCCCAATGGCCGCGTGGCCGATACCGCCACACGCCAGCAACTCCTCTCGCTGCGCTACGATGCCGATGCCTCGTCGCTGATGGCGGCGGAGCTGACGCGCGAGAACGCCGCGGGCCTGCGCTCCAGCCTGGGGCGAGACGCCGAACCGGCGGAACTCTATCTCGCGCATTTCCTCGGGCTTGGCGGCGCGCAGAAATTCCTCGGCGCGCTGGGCAGCGATCCAGAGCAGTCGGCCGCGGCGCTGATGCCGCAGGCCGCGCGCGCCAACCGATCGATCTTCTATAACGGCGGATCGCCGCGCTCGGTCGGCGAAGTCATGACCGACGAGCGCATCGCCCACCGCCAGCGTGATGTAGAAGCTGGCCGCGTCGCCTGCCGAGAGATCGTGGGTGGACATGCCCAGCACCAGCCGGCCCAGCCGCGGCAGCCTTGCGCTGCCCGCCCTGCCCGGATCCGGGGGGGCCCGCCCGTCGATGGCCGACACGCTGCGCAACACCTTTGGCGAAGGCGGCGCCGGCACAGGCCGCGCGAATGAGCAGATCGCCGCCGCCTATGGCAAGTTCAGGGCGTTCGGGCTGTGAACCCGCTCCGCTTTATCAACCCCGGCCTTGCGCTGCCGATCGGGATCCTGACGATCATCCTGCTGATGGTCGTGCCGATCCCGGCAATGCTGCTCGACGTCTTCTTTGTGCTCAACATCGCCTTGTCGGTGTCAGTCCTGATGGCCGCCATGAACGCGCAGAAACCGCTCGATTTCTCCTCCTTCCCCTCGGTCCTGCTGTTCGCCACGCTGCTGCGGCTCGCGCTCAACGTCGCATCGAC